>Ga0065711_1032317_pt1 | contig 27550 bp, 16 predicted proteins | sample Hoacrofraction12_FD_59098 | JGI IMG/M metagenome (GOLD analysis project Ga0065711, IMG submission 59098) | Hoatzin crop microbial communities from Cojedes, Venezuela - Epithelial fraction 12 v2 (version 2) | ecosystem: Host-associated > Birds > Digestive system > Esophagus > Crop | place...
CCTCAGAGGGAAGAAGTTCTTCCTCATGTTCAGACGGAACTTCCTGTGCCTCAGTTTGTGCCCTTTGCCCCTTGTCCTGTCGCTGGGCACCACTGAAAAGAGCTTGGCCCCATCCTCCTGACACCCACCCGTCAGATATTTATAAGCATATATTAGGTCCCCTCTCAGCCTTCTCTTCTTCAGGCTGAACAAGCCCAGCTCCCTCAGCCTCTCCTCGTAGGAGAGATGCTCCAGTCCCCTCACCATCCTCGTAGCCTTCCGCTGGACTCTCTCTGTAATGGTTGGCTATCTGCCAAGTCCTCCAATTATTAGTCCTCATGCTTTTCTGACTACTTGGACAGCCCAGCTTTTTATCTAAATATCATGGCAACTAGAGAATTTATGCATCGTATTAGGTCATCATGGACCCAATGTTAGCTTGCAAATTAAGCGCGAGCACACAGTCGGTAGCTATCTATGATGCAGAATTCATACGCAGTACTATATGCTTTACTATTTGAGTGTCAACATCGCCTCTTGACCACCACACCACTGGGAAGAAGTGTCTGAAAGTCCATCTGTACTCGGTCCTGCTTTGTTAATAAACCTCCAGATCACTGTGTAGGACCAGAGTATTCAAGGGCAGCTCTATGTCTGTGGTTTTCAAACTTTTTTTTACCTGCAGGCCCCCAAAACAAAGGTATAGACCTCTGCAAAGCAGTTTTACACTCTCTGACAATAGGCTTGCCCTTCTCTACAACTTTTTGGAAGCTTGTGACCCTAGACACAAACTAAACAATACTGTTTTTTGAGAAACGGACTCCAACAAGCTAGAAGATAACATTCCAGTTTCCAACACAGCTCTTGGGGCTGCAGAATCTATGAGACTATTTACTGTAAAAACATCTCACTGCTCAACCAGTGCGTTTTCTGGGAAACTCCCTATCGGGGACAAAACCAATAAAATTCTTGGATCTTACCACCCAGAAAAACAAGAGACATAAATCCATGAAGGTCATGAATCTGACTGTAAACGCTGGATGATACAACACAATATAAGGGATGAGACTGCAAGGCAGACCGTTCATAAAGTTCACACATCTGGCCAAGCATACTTCTTCAGGGTCACCAGGCTAATGCAGTAGGATCCAGATTCCATTTTTGTCTGAAATCAACGCCACGTCATGATGTCAGATGCTCTCCTGAGAGCCAGCATGTCTGTTTTCACAGGACAGGTGAGTGCAAGTAGAATCAGTTGCCATCTCTCCTTCTTTTCCCTACAGCTGCTGGCACTTCCTTAACATCAGGTAAATCATCTATGAAGAATCAGACCTGTTCAAAGAATTCTTGGGATCTCCAGGGACGGAGAGAAACCTCAAAGGGATGGGTTCCCAAAGAAGAGACAAATGAACAGATAAGGAGAGACAAATTAATGAGAGAAAAGATCAGATGATTCTCACAGATATGATTTTTGGGAACAGAGGAGCTTGGCTGGCCAATAACAAAAAGATCACGTGGTTAATGACTATCACATACTTTACATGTACTCTTGCAGCCTTCAGCCTTTCAACACTTCTGAGGTACTAGATGCGCCCCTTAATGCTCTCCAAACAAGTTCTCTTCTACAGCTGTGGACATCAAGCAACTCCCTTTCCTCCCTCCATCGCTTTAATGCTTTTCTCTCTCACAGAAGGCTCTGCCATCACAGATCTTAACGGGCACTATATTAATATGCCGCCTGTGTGCATTGGGTTTGCGTGGCAAGGTTTTGGTAGAAGATGGGCTACAGGGGTGGCTTCTGTGAGACGCTGCTGGAAGCTTCCCCTGTGTCCGATGGAGCCAAAGCTGGCCAGCTTCACGAGGGGCTCACGGCTGGCCAAGGCCGAGCCCATCAACGATGGTGGTAGTGCCTCTGTGATAACATACTTAAGAAGAGGGGAAAAAAAACCCTGCACAACTGCAGCCAGAGAGAGGAGTTCCTGAAGGACTGCACCCTGTGGGAGGGACCCACACTGGAGCAGTTTGTGAAGAACTGTGTATATCTCCCATAAAGCCTTCCAGCGTTGCACAATGCACACACCAGCATGGGCAGTACTGCCAATAAGGCTTCACACACAAGCAAAGCAAGACGTTTCCTGGCATATGATCCTCAGAAAGAGTCCCTCCAGCTGCTCAAAACATTCATTGAACAGCTCATTATACTACCCATCTCTCCCAATATCCACAGGCTTGGCCTCCTTGCTCTCAGAAAGTCTTACCAGAACAGGAAAAAAAACAGAAGGCATCCAGGGAAAGGCAGATATTTTCACTCTCCTTAGACTGTAGCTGTCAGATATCTCAGCTCACCTTTCAGTTTTGTAAATGCACATTCCAATCGAATTCTGTAACTACTCAGAAAATAGCTGCAGCACCTTTCTGCCACCCATGTGTCCTCCCAAAAAGGCTACAGAGGTAAAATTTTGCCACTGCAATAGAAATCTAAACCGTTCAAAAATTTCACCTTGAGATTCCTTTCCAGGAAAAGACGTGCCGACGGTACCAATAGCATAGGATATTAAGGTTGAGCTTTCCAATCAGTAAAACTTTCCATATGATACTCCAGCCTGTGACCAGGAAAGTATCCTTTGATAACAGCGCAGACTTCCTCAACACAGTAGCTCTGAATTTCCACCTACCAGCGTCAACCTGGTCAGCTATTCAGCAGAAGCACATGGGAAGTAAACTAGACACGTGAAGGTGAAGAGTTTTATGTTCCTTGCCTGCCTCAGAGCACAAATCAATAGCCTGTTTCTGTATTTCCAAGGATGTGATTTCTGGGGAAGTGCTTCTTATATCTGTGAAAGCCATCTCATATTTTCAGGACTACCCACTCACTACTAGCAGCAAAACTCCAAAGCAGCATCCACTGATGAACTGTATGCTTTCTGCCAGTCCCCTGCCGCTCTGGTTCTCACTGCAGAAGTTCAATCAGGACTTGCAGTAGCCTGGTTAAAATCAGCACCGAGGAGATTAATGCCTGGCAATTTTTCAGCCCGGACTGGTTTTTACCCACTCTAGGTTCTTCCTCTACCAGCCAACATATGCTACATGGATGTCCTGAGCATACACTGAATTTTTTTAAAAGGTGGAGTTTAAATTGCAGTGAAGGGTAAACCCTAACTTGGGTCTAGCCAAGGATGCATACTAGTTTAAAATATATCCATTCTGTTCTCACCAGTAATTTTTACTAAGATAAAATACACTGAAATGAACCAAATTTAAACTTAACTGAGCACTGTAACACAGGATTGGTTCAATTAAATTGTTTTGAAATGCTGTTGCGCATTAATCTGTACAACTTGTCTGCAAGTTCAGACACTGGGACTTTAGACTTCTGCAATTTCTTTTTCTTTTTTGAGCACAAAAGCAAAACAAATTGCAGGTCACGTTTGGTTTTAATGAAGTTGTATTGAAAAAGGTATGGTACAAGGGACAAGGGGTAACGATTTTAAATTAAAAGAGGGTAGATTCAAACTGGACATAAGAAGGAAATTCTTCACTCTGAGGGTGGGGAGGCCCTGGCACAGGTTGCCCAGAGCAGTTGTGGATGCCCCCTCCCTGGCAGTGTTGAAGGCCAGGTTGGATGGGGCTCTGAGCAACCTGGTCTGGTGGAAGGTGGCCCTGCCCTTGGCAGGGGGGTTGGACTAGACAATTTTTCAAGGTCCCTTCCAACCCAAACCACTATATAATTCTCTTCAAACTGGTTCAAGACCTGCCCAGTTTCTCCATGACACATAGCCATGGGAGGTGCAGTTCTGTTATCTACATACATGGAGATGAAGATAGAGATCAGAGCGAGAAAGGCAAAGACAAAAATCAGGCCAAGGAGTCACTCAGTCCTGAAAACCCATTCTAAAGGACCCCAAGCATATATTTTGTAAGATGTTGCTGGATTCACTGGTTGTTTCAAAGATTGAGTGGAAAAAGGGGAGAAGCCCTAAGCTGATGTCTTCTCTTAAAAGCCTTGACAAATTTTCTTCAAAATACAGTAGAAAGTTGATCTACTTTTCAGCAAAATACATCACGTCTACAGGATGAAACATTAATACAAGCAAGATATAAGAATGTTTACAGTTAGCTGACCAATCTGTACAGAGTCACATAAAAATCAATTAACTCAAGAAGGAGTGACAAAACTTCTTCCCATACTACATTGGTCTCAAAACACAGGGCTTATCTGCATTTGGACTATGAAGTGGTGGACTATACATCACTGCCTTTCTTATGTACTCCAGACTGTCACATGAAATGTTTCAAGAATTGGGGACCCACCACCATCACATTAGTGATGAACAAAAAGTAGGATTGGGCTGTGTGTTGAAGTTTTCATGTTGTAGACCAGACGCAGTCACCCTGGGTCTAAGAAACAGGCATAACCCTCCAGAACAACTCCTGTAGCATGCAGTTTGATGGGGGTCAGCTCCGTGTTGTGACCCACCTTTCAGCCACCACTTTCGCTATGGGAAGGGCTTTTCCATTCTTTTGGGGATTCTCTCCCATTGCATGAGTAGCTTCCGTACAAAGGCACTAGCACAAGATGGGCAAAAAACCTCAAGAGATTGTGGACGCCCTATGAGGGCCATAAGTGTGACTGATCTCTCTGAAGAACTCCAGCCCCTATGAAGTACAGCAAATTGAGTACTGCCCCACAAAAGGAAAAAATAACAATGAGGAAACAGGCATTAGTTAATCATAAAGCCTAGTCCAGAACAACACACAAAATTAACTGGGGCCTCTTTGTATATGTCATTTGTCACAACTTTAAAATCTCAGAACTTTGTTAGCATCCACCAGCAGCCCTGATACACAAAACCTTCCTCCCCAAACCTGCATCTAGTAAGACAGCTGTGACAACGTGTGAGAGGCTTACACTTGACTACCAACAACCACAGCACGCTACTCAAGACTTGACAACTGAAAAGGTCTATTGAGAGTCTACACGCTGACACAATCAAGAAACTTAGGTTAAAGTGTAATAACTTCAGTGTTCAGCACTATCAGGGTGAAATCGATTCAAAGAGACATTCTACCTGCATGCTATGGGCTTCATGTATTTTTTTTCAAACTTAATTAAGCTACCGGTATCTCCATTTTCAAATATTTGTCTGTCATTATCCTTCATTCATCTAATTCTGAGGAAAATCTGTTTTAGTTAATATTTATCCTGGGTAGAAAGAAGTGAGCACTTACTTCTCAGTTGTTTCAACCTCTAATTAAAACCAGTTCTACAGCCAGACACAGACGCTATGCTACAAAGAAACAGCCTCAAGTAACACAATTTTCATTGTTAAAGTGGTTCATAAAGTTCATAAGCAATTATATCTTGTCAGCTCTAGCAGTTAATCTAACCTCTTCAATGACACCCAGTTATTTTCACACTCAACATCCTGCCACGAACCAGTAATTATGGCCTGTACTCGCTATCTCCGCTAACACTGATTTCCAGACTACAGAGACACAGGCAAAGGAGCTTATAACCCTAAGATAACCAAAGGACACTAAAGAAGTTATTTTTTGCAACATGACATTTATTCCTGAAATTGTTTGACCATTAAACAACAATCATTTCATCATGTAATCTGATCCTAACCAAGACTCTTCTTCAAATGGAAAGCTTTTCTACTGTATCATTTTTTTCTGTTTGCAGCAAGTCATTAAAACAAAATTAATATATGATGAAAAAACTGCAATAGAGGAGAATAAAAAAAAACCCAAGCAACTGTAGATATTATTTTGCTCCAGGGAGATTGAGATTTCTTGCTGGAGAAGGGGGAGGAGGGAAAATTAAAGCTGTCAAGCAGCAGTTGCACAAGTACAGACTCTACAACCCTTCACCCACCTTCCCAAAAATGACTGGCAAAAGATACCAGTTCTCAACGTTTGGTTGCAGTCTGACAGAATTCATGCCAGAACATCAGCAATAGCCTTTGAGAAGTCAGGGAGTAAAGAAAGTACACCTCACGAAGATCAAAGAGAAAAACATCATCTTTGTCTTCAAAAGGAGATTAAAGGAAGAGCCAAAGAATAACAGCCTAAGCATTTTTCCTAGGAAAATACTGAGAAATACCACAGGGCAACAAACCTGTGGGCACAGTGGAAGCAACATGTTCTAAAACTTTCTGACAAACCCTCGAGACATTCTCATCACAAGATATGAAGTTAGTCTTGAGTGGTTGTAAAAATGGTTGGGAAACTTTACTCAGGGAAAATATAAATGGAAACACGGCATATAAAAAAGTAGTATAGGTTATTTACAAACTTTATGAATTTGAAGGTCGTAACTGAAAGATGTGCTCTCACAATAGCAAATATCAGAGTGTATTTGAACGGATTTTTCAGTTAAACATTGCAAAGTCAATAGTGAGTATAAGCAAAATACACTATAAGGTATATCATTCTACAGATTTGCCTGAGAACACAAGGTGTAAGCTGTGCCTGCAGATTGCAAAGGAATTTAAGGATATTAAGCACTAAATGAAGGAACTGAAGAGATTGCATGATTCTATTCACCTGCTATGTGGAATTGACTGTTAAGAGACAGAGAGTTACTATATTACATCAACAAAATGTGCTACCTCATCATCTGTGACTTAAACTGTTTTCTTTGGTGTCCTCTGCTATTTACAGCTGATAACCCAAGCTATAACACTGCTGATTTTAAAACAGGTTACATTTTTAGTACTCACTCAAGTGGGAGGTTGTTAGAACTAGTGCTACTTTGCATGTAACGTCTGGTCCAGCAATTTTACTGGAGTAGGATACATCTTTGAAAAGTTTTGCTTTATCTTATTGGCTGAAAGTTTCACTGATGTATGTCACGTATATCAAATTTAACACATGTAACTATTATCAACAGAAGCCCGAAGCCTGTACACTGGAACAAGTTAAGCACCACAAGAATTTTGTGTTCTTGTGAAGCAGATCTTCCAGATGTCTTTGACCATAAAACCAACTAATTTCCTTCTAAAAGAGCTGAGAAAATTGAATGAAGGCCACCCAATAGGTTACAGTTACTTAAATTTTCCTGATGCAGCCTTCTGTACAAGGGGATTAAGTGTCTAGGGAAAGAAGAAAAATGTAGAATATTACTAAACAAAGCAAGCTTCAGAACATCACCCTAGTCCAAAACACACTACATTAATACACTTCTCTTTTTTCTGTGGCTCAGCGATGTTATCAAAAAGTTCAATTCTAAAGGACCAGCTCTCTTGTTTACCAAACTGAAAGATTTAAAACTTTTCTATTCCATCTTTCCTTTTCCTTTCCCACATACACACTATGTAGTTTGCCAGCTGCCCTTCAGTGCCCAAATTTCCATTGAAAGAAAGTTCTAACTCAGCCAAGCAAACCGAAAGAATTTGGAGGCAGCACAGATGGGAAATCATTACACGAAAACCGTTAAAGAGAAAGACATTAATTGCTCTTTCACTTCCTCTTACACTGAGGAACTCTTCCATTGTTCACTTTAGTTGAAACAGAGGATAGCATACCTAAAGAATCGTATTCTATTTTCAATCAGATTAAAATTTATTTATCCTCTACATAAAATGTAAAAAAGGAAAGGAAAAAAATCACCAAGGACATCAAGAGACATAAAGACAGTATTGTCCCCCATCTGCAGGCCATTGGATCTTCCTACTATATAATAAATAACCAAACTCTGAGAAGTTTATTGTTGTGGGTTTGTGTGGCAAGGTTTAAACAAATTTAGTCTAATCAAACAATAAATGGTGGTTCAGCAGTGGAACAGGTTTGGACATCCATGTACAGCTTGGAGAACTGGCTCACAGAGCAGTTCTTCACAGTGCAATGTCCCAAACAGAGAGATTTCACTGTAAGAGCAGAAAGTAAATTAAATCAGAGCATGATTTCAACTATTTAACATTTTTTCCCTTCCACAGAAATTTCCTTTTCTTTTCTTTTGCTAAGCAAAAGACTTCTTTTCTAAGAACAAACTAAATACAGGGGAGAGGAAGATCAATCCTACAATAAGGGCACACTCTGGAAAATCCTGAACACCAGTCACGTTCTCCAGAAAACTGAGAGTAAGGAGGTCATGAGTTTATAACTGGAAGCTGCTTGTCCCTATTAGGAGCAGATAGTGCTTTTTCTGCTAAGTACTCGCCTCAAAACAGGTAATGTCTTCAGACTAAACAGGAAATAAAGAGCGTGCTTAAACATTCACCATATTGTATGCAGTATATTAAGCAGCGCGTAGAAGGAAGACTTTGGTAGACCTACTCTCCTTCGTTCCTAAAGCTGTCTAGGAACATAACAAAAAATACAGGAGTACAAAGAGCTGATGCTATACATAGAAATTTTTCCTACTAAAATTATTACTAGGCTTTCTTGGTAAACAGCTTTAGCTGAAAGAAGCCTGAGAGAAAGTTTGATGCAATCCTCTTGCAACCTGCCAAATATCCACTTCTAGCCAGACTTTATACAAAATGAAATAGAAGCTAACACTTGGAATAAGCCAGGCCAGCAGAGACATCTAATTATACTCTGTAACACTTTGCTATTTACACAAAACAACAACAAACAAAATAAAAACCCACTCCCATTTTTCATACAGGAAATTAAAAGCCCTAATTATACAATCAGCATTAGCAACACAAATGTTACTATTTGGAGCATGAGAAGCGTTTAGAGGGGGGAAAGAGAGGAACAAAGAAACAAGTATTTATATTGGTTCTATCTTTATTTCAAAAAAAGATCACATTACATTCATTGAACACTTTTTTAAGTCAAGAACTCACAAGCTAACTAAAGCCAGAATAACTTAGCAGAGTGATCATAATTTAGGTCTGCAAATCACACACATTTTCACAGAGCTGTAATTACAAAATGGTATGCTATTTCTTCCCACTGGAGTCTCACTCTAGGCAGGTGAGGCAGTGAGTAGAATAGAAGATGTTCAAAGAGGAAGAAAATCATATATTTATTTTTATCCGGATCATTTGGGGATGCCACGCCACCCAACCTTTATGTTGGCTTCAGAATTGTTGATTTCCTTTTAATAAGAAACCTTTCACCGTCATGTCATTTAAGCATCAGTGCACGTTATCTTCTTATCTGCCCTGTGGAATAAGAACATGCCACCTTTCTCCTTTTACAAATAAGGACAATGAATCACTGATGGAGCCAAGGGCAGAACTTCAGAATTTGTCTCCAGTCACAGATCCACAGATTGCTCATTCCTATAGATCACAGACGGATTTCGCATTCAGTGTTCCCACTGACCTTAGGAGAAGTGGTTAAGAGTCTAATTCTGCCATAAATAGCATGCAAAAAAGGGAAGACTTGCAATTTTAGTGTCCATCCATCCTAAAATCGCTTTAACTATTCCTTTGAAGGGGAAGCAAGGCTTATATACAGCCTCCTCTGTATATCATTCATCTAATTCATAAGCACAGCCTACCTGTCCTTGTAATCCCTGGCTTCATTGCCTACATGCACGGTATGCTACCAGGTGAGACGTGGGACCTACAAACTATGGCCCCAGCAGCTCGCCTTCACCCTTACCAAATTTCTGGAGCCCTGCCCACCTGCTAACCATGTATTATTAAATAAAAGATCTGCCTTTCTCGCAGTTTCTTCTCCCCAGCATTACCATTCCCTCCCTCCTTCCCAGTAATGTTTCCCTGTGCACCGCTGACAGCAGTGTGGGACCAGATTTTGATAAGAATATTTGTGCTCAGGCAGTGTTTTGACAAGCTGCCAAAATTCTGCAGACAACAAAAGCAACAAGAGAAAAAGAATAGCTGTTTTCGATCTTTTGTAACTGAGCTAAAAAAACACTCTAGGATTTCAAGTAACAAAGAAAAAGCACTTTTTTTAGCTTTGCAGTTATCTCTGCTGAATTCCAAAGACCTGCAGTAAATAACAGACTTAATAGAATGTCCTTTAAAAAAGTAACAGAGGTACAAAAATCTTTCATAATGAAAGGTTATGCCCAGGTGTTAGGCAACCTAGCTTAGAATAAAAGGACATCAACTGCAGACTCTTGGTGCCCTTGAAAAAAATAATTAAAAGTGTAGTTCATCAGACAGCAGCAGTAGTCAAGGGCCAGATAATGTGCAAATCCCAAACTCACCTCAGTGAAACGATACTTCCACATCCGTGCAATGTCGACCTCATTTCTTCCTTTCCCATCCCACGCTCCTCCTGATCTACCAACTATGTGCAATTAAAATAACGTTGCCTGAGGCTGTATCATGTCTTTCATAGTTTTCTTTTTTTTTTCTCAAAGGTAAGGCAGGGAAACAAGAGGGAATCAGCTAGGAGCCCAATTTCAGAAGAGAGATGCAATCTCTGCATCAGTAGCTACCAAGAGCGCAGCCCCTACCACAGAAAACCATCACAGTTTTGATCCTAGGCGTTGAACTACAAAGTAAACTCTACAAAGAAATCTCCATGGAGGTTTCTATGGAAAATATTCTACAATGAAACTTAAAACAGCTGTGGGGTAAAAAAAAAAAAAACAAACAACCCACACACACAAAAGAAGAAAAAAAAAAAACCACCAAAAAAAACAGTCACCATCCCCAAAAACCTGTGTAACTTACAACACTGAAATCTCCTTGTTCTGGTGCTCCAAACACTAAATCCAGTGACACAGCAGCCCCCCTTCTTCAGCAGAACTAGATCAAGGAGTGTTTTAAAAGTCTAAAAATGTGGACTACACAGGATGGTGACTAATTTGTTCAAAGCTGCGTGAATGACTTAGTTTTCAGTGATCCTGTCAAATCATCCTCTTGGCATTCACAAAACATCCACACAGAGGCATCGTTTTTCAAAACTTTCATTATTAAAGTGTATTCAACAGGTTTGATTTGGCTCCGAATCATAGGAGATTCATTGCTCTGAAACATCAACACGCCGTTACATTGTCCTAAAACAGCCAGCACTGTGTTGCTAACACCTTGACAGGGAAACTACATCCGCGTTGCTCTGCACATCGAGTCTTCTCTTCGGACGAGGACAAAAAGCACATCCCTAGCCTAGAAACTCCTTCTTGAAATTCAAGCACTTTCCCCTCAGCGTCTGATTAGCTACCGGAATGAAATTCATTTTGCTAAGTATAGACGGAAAGCGGCCTCTGATACAGCTATGACTTGGTCCATTAACTTCTTTGAGAACTGCAATCAAGTTCCCAGCTGTCCCTAAAAACCAACTGGGGATGTAATAGGAATCGCAGAGTGCAGGAGTGACACAGCTGGACACAGACATAATGTGGACGTGGAGAACCACTATATAAATGTTCCCTCTATGGTGATCAGCGGTCCACGGGATAATGGCAGCAAAAGAGGGGACCAGTCCCCTTGTAAGTCCCCCCTAGTCCTTTGTCCTCCTCGTAAGCCTGCCCCGGCAGTGGTACGGGAAAGAAAAGCAACCCAACACTAGGCAAGAGGAAACCACCTCTCATCCTTCAAATCAAGCATAAGAATAATTTAGTCAACAGATCAATCAGTCACAAAAAAGGCACGGGACCTTTCTCCAGTCTAATACACTCCAGAAAAAAAAAAACTGGCTGATGTTTAACCGTGCTTTCAGCATGGGCTTGGTAAACACACTGAAGCGTAGAGCTGGATCCGCTTTTGGAAGGATGGGATGAACTCCACTAACAAGATGAAGTTGGAAAATGTTATTTCACCCTCTGTCATCACTTCATTAGGTTTCTCCCTATTGTTGGAGGCTGTAAGACTTTTTCCTCTAAAGACTTTCATTTTGTGAGTCATTAGGCTGCTTCCTTTGTAGTTCAGAATCCTACCTGTGATTGCACCACAAGCTTCACTTTAAGCACCACCATACAAATCCTCTGTGAGCCAAGCATCTTTTTTGATACCCTTTTGCTATCCTCGCAAAAGCTGATGTAAGCAGCCGGCAGTGCTGTGGGATCCATCCCAGCCAGTCCCCCTCGCCTGCCGGGGCAGACAGGGGAGAAAAGGGTTTTCTACCATTTGCTGCCCTTGATCCTGAAGCAGGCACCTAAACCAGGTCAGACATCAAACGAAAGGTGCCTATTTCTCTCCACTGATTAGGAAGTGGAATTGAGCAGCTCAGTATTAGGTAAAATGAGTATTACCTCTGACTGTCATTTTTCCTGGTCTAGACCCATTTCTGCTTTGCTTTTTTTTTTTTCCTGTTAGTGAATAGCATGACCTGTACACTTCTAATTTCTGTTTGCTCTTCTCTGCCAATTCTCTCTGGGTTACAACTCCAGTATCTATTTTCCACCACCAGAGATTAATTCTTATCAAATGTCAGATGGATTCTCTGCATGAAAAATACTGCATCTTAGCTTAAAAAAAAATTACATACAAGCCACAATAAAAAAAAAAGCACAAACACACACACACCCCACCCAACTAATAAACACAACAGCTAATTATAAATGTAATATTTGGATTCACAGTTTTGGTTACAGGTAAACTTTGGAATTTACTTTGATCAAGGCAGATGAAAGTCAATCCTGACAGTGAAAATCCAAGCAAGACGACTTGTTTTTGCAGAATCCTGTCTGCATACAACCTGCCAAAGAGCTTGATGATGCACCCAGTGCAGGGATTAAAGTCACTGCAAAAGGGTGATACATAGATAAAGACCTAGGCTTTATCTATTGCTACCCACCGTAGGTTTTAATCAGTATTTTTCATACTCCTGGGATTTCTGCATGTGTACATCACACATGTATGTCACAGTGTTCATACCTCTTTTGCTTCCAGCTTGCCTAGCTACTTCTTCCCTTTGGACGGGAGTAAGGAATATGCTCCACAGGGAACACCAGGCTTCAACCACTTATTTGTCACATTTTCTTCCTTAATAAAGTAAATTAAGATTAGGACTCCAGCAGCTGAAATAGTCTTTATATGTATTTTAGCAGTCAGGCCTCAGCAGATTGCTAACAACAGCTGAAAGCTGCTGTTTTCTCAGTTTCAGAAGGGAGGAACTACATCACTCATCTGATGGTTAACAGTAAAAAGAGAACAAAACGAGAAGATGATCATGGCCACCCACAAAAACACACATATAGAATTAACAGGACTAAGTCAGGCCGTTCTGAAAAAAGGAGTATTTTCTGCTGTTCTACACGTGCTTCAGTGCTTAAATCAAATATGTCTGAACTATTTTGAGGAAAAAATTAATTACCACCTATGATTTACGATCTATCATCTATGATCTATCTACGATTCTATGATTCTAATGAAGTCAAGAATGTCAAACACTTCTCCTGTTGGGGACACTGAGCCTTTAATCTCATGCTTCAGATCCTGCAGGCAATTTTAGGAAATATGTCAGCCTTCACATACCCTCACAAACTGGAAATACAGTCGTACGCTCTAAAGAGACAGTATCTGGACATCCAGTCTACGAGAGCAATGAGGAGACGCATGTAAAGAGTCACAGCCCAGCTCATTTGGTAAAAGTTGCATCTAGCAGGATGTTTAAAAATGAAGTGTTTGTTCCTCAAAGTAAATCATCGAAACATTAAAGCAGAGTTTTAAAAATATTTTTTTCTACCATTCGAGGATTTACATTTTTATGTCACTCTGTATTTACAAGCAGCTTCTCTACCCAAACATCGATCTGACATTAAAAAAAAACATGCATGTCAAAGGAACAATATGCAAAATAACCACTGAGCATCAATGAGTAGAAATTAATTTTAAAAATAAGCCTGTTTGAATAGATTATTCTAGCAATTTAAATGTGTCCTTTTTCTTAGCAAAAAGTAACTTTAATATTACACGGATGACTTTGCTACACATGGTAGCAGTTGTTGGGTAAAAGTATCTGTTGCTGTAGGTATACAAACGTAACACAGAAGACACAAAACCAATATAAAAGATAACTAAGGAACAGAACATTTATTAAACTGTTGTACCCAAAGACAGTTTTCAAACTTCATATAGTTGTTCTAATGCAGACTAGTGACCAGTTGAAAATTCACACATGAAGAGATTTATGCCTAACATTTTTCTGCCTAATCCACTTTCTAATTCACTTGTCTAATTTCACTTTTAACAGAGATGTTAAGTACCTACAAATCCTATGAATTAAAAACTGAGATAGTGGGCTCCGGCACTTCTAGGGAAAAAAAATACTTATTATTGAAAATGTTAACCTGAGCTTTCTCCAAGCAACAAATAACTGTATCACTTATTAACACATTTCAATCGCAAAGACTATGGATAACTGGCAATATAGCCTTACATTTAAAAAAATCTCTGAGGCTGCAGACTAAGCAGGAGGGAGATCAACTTACTTTCACTTTAATTAAGAGGTACTAGCTACTAAAGTGTGGAAATTTAAAGGCTTTTTTAATCACTGAAAGTTTCAACCAAATTTCAGCAACATATTTCAATTTAAGTAACTAACCTGCAAAACAAATAATTCAAGTCCAGATAACTTCAAAGTTTATGGCAAAGGTACACCTCTTTTTTACCTGACATACATGTCTCAATTGCAGTCTCAGTGCATAAAACTCCCTAGGAAGTCAAACAGACAATTATCAAATCCCATCAGCTTTTCGGCAGAAATTTAGATTAAATATAGACTTTTACAGGCAAAGTTGTGAAAACTAGGTGAACCATCTCTGACTAATGCTAAAAATGCATATATGGCCTTACAGTTCTTCACACAGCACTATAAAAAGCAAACAAAACCAGGTGCAGATAAAACCAAGTTTTTAAAGCTTTTTTTCTCTAAAAATTATCAAGGTAAATTATGAGCAAAATAAATGACCAAAATCCAGGTAGATTATGAGCAGTGCTATTCAATAGATTATGAACAAAATAAATGAGACGATCAAAAATACACCACATAAATGATCTTTTCACACCATCCAGAACGCATTGCACAACAAATTTAAGTTTAGATCTGAGCTAGAGATCAGACCAAGGTTTGTGTATCTTAACTCAGCACACAACCACTTGTGGAAAGGGTTGTGGGCTGGAGGTAAAGGCATTGTAGATGGAAAGCAGGCACAACGCATAACTAAGAAGAATAGTTAAGTTGGATTGTTTGCGGTGGACCATCGCACTAACAACCTGGCAAAAATACTACCTTAAAGGCTTACAGTTTCTAAAATCATTAAAATTATTTGAGGTCCCTAATCAAGTAGATAAAAGAAAAGAAACCATCCTTTTATCAGTCCGATTACCCTGCTTCAGTGGATCTTATATAAGTATTCATCAGCAGTTTGTTTAAGAAAAAGTATTTGCTCTCAGACCCTCTTTACTGGTTTTAATATTTCCCTGCAATGAACTGACAGCACCCCAGTTAATACAGCAGGAGCATTTAAAGCCATGATTCTGTTTACTTTCCTTACCAGACTCAAAGGAAAAGTTAGCCCTGTGTTCTCATATTAACAGACGTAACTAGCTATGCAACACCCCCCCCCCCCCCAAAAAAAAAAAAAATGGAAAATGGTTTATTACTGAGTAGCGTCTAGGCATATACTTATATACAAGATATATGCACCTACAAGCAAAATTAATAAACTTCGAGGGCAGTTACACAGCTAGCAACTCAGTCCTAACCACATCCAAAAAAAGGCAAATTAAATTAAATTAAAAGAGAAGATGCTGGAAAAGGATAATGAGAAAACAACCATGATCCAGAAGATCCTGCCAGCTTGCAGCTGTAGTGCCTGACAAAATATTGACAGAAAGCAGCCAACCCTATCCACCAATTACACATCTGTTTAAAAACTTCAGTGAAGACATCGCCTTTCAAACCAACATTAACGTCCAAGCAATTTTCTCCTCTCTGAGGCAAAGCAGGGATGCTACTACATGTTGATTCACCTTGACGGCTTTTGGGATGAAAAAGAAGAGTGGGGCAAATGTGAAACAAAAACAAACACACGCTCCTCTGCCAGGAAAATATGTCCAAAACCCCTAAAATCCCTAAAACGCCTAAAAATTTCCATGCATGTCTAATGTATATGGAGTGCATAGATATATATACACACATATGTGTCTCTGTACAGTGTGTATATGTATAAAAATAGCTATGTATATATCTGTATGTATATAATATAAACAAAATCTCAAAACCACACAAATAGAGATAAAAGCTATGTATATTTGTGTATGTATTTCTGTGTATGTTAATATGCATATATGTATATAGATATAGATACATGTGCACACACACACAAAATCTCAGCCACATCTCTTTCTCAGAATTTGCATCCCAAGAATAAGTTTGGCTGAAGAGAACCAGATAATAAATAATATACTGTTAATATAGAATTAATGTAATTTGGACTGTTATCTGTTTCCACAGCAGAGCACATTAACCACTCTTATTTCCAGTCCTCTTTTTCACATTGTTGCTCTACACTGACAAGCCTGGAAATGAGGAGAGCTACTACACCATATTCCTGTCTCCAAAGCCCCAAAAAGCACTAATTAATTCATAGGCCAGAGCTCAGAAATTTATGAAAGTGAATATCTGAAACTTAACTGAGGCAAAGGAGAAACTCTTCATTTTCTGACTTGTAGGAATTACACACTGGCCTCTCCATATTTCTAAGTTAACCTCTACATTATATTACTTTATTCAACTGCTACATTTATTTAAAGCTATCAAACCATGAGAAATATGTCAAAACTGAAAGTGCTTACAAAACAAGGAACATCAGCTTCAAGCATTACTTACACCCAAAGAAAATTAAGCTCTCAGATTCCACCCCTACATCACACTCCCCACCCCATCCTTTGAAATCATCCATTTCTTGAAGACATGGGCTTTTTACTCCACATGCTGACTCCCTGCTTTTCACCACGAACAGGCAGCAGACGAAGTAGATGAGCAAAAGAAGAGCATACATAAGCTATTTAAAAAAAATGCAAAGAAGCCATGGATTTGGGGACAGGGTGCAGTACGAGGTTATCTCCAATCCACTAGACCACCCCACCTGATGCACAGGAGAAGTGCTCCCAGCCCACGGGGAGAGGGAAGGGTTATCACCACCACTTCACGGACACGGAGTTTCATCCAGCTGCAATACACGCTACGGGAAATCGAGCAGGGTCTGGGGGCTTCATCTGAATCCTACCGCAAGGTTCCCACGAACTGCATTGGGACTTTATTTACTGAAGTTCCTGGGACTTGATCTACTGAAGTTGAACAAAAAAATTCACAACAGAACTGGCAAAACATAACAATGGAGTCATTCTCATCAACTTAACATCTGGTTTCTGAATTAGCATGGAAAGAGTTATAATTATTAACCCAGAGTAATCACAACAAATAGCAAGAGCTCCCTGTCTCCAGAGTGACTATGTCCTACAAGTTACTGCTTTTTGCTTGCATCCATTTATCACTTTTTTTGTTTGTTTGTTTGTTTTTTTACAAACTGTACACACTCTCCATTCTATCTCAAGTGATTTGTGTTGCTTCTTTTTATTGATCAGCACAGTCAACTGGCTCAGTTCTGTGCGTCAGAATTTCATACACTGCAAAATGCCTCAGTACAATATGAATTTTAGGTACAGTTACCGTAGATATGGTCCCATGCATACAGGTGTCCTCCTTCTGGACGAATAAGCAAACACTCCTTGGTAATCTGGTTAGGACAAGTTTTAAACTTAAAAATCAATCTCATGAGAAATACAATATCCCAGTCCCAAAACATCATCTGCTTAATGTGTAACATTAACCTAATCTGCAGTTTTTTCTCAATTCCAGAATAAATTTCACTCTATGTTTTATGTCATGTGCAAGCTGAAATCATTCCCCTGAACATTAGGTCAATATCTTATAAAAATGGATAAATGAAACCTTCTTCAAAAGTAGTTTTCTGCAAGAATCAGAGTTACTACAACTGTTGGCAAAAATTCTTCCTTTCTTCTTGTATCTCAAAAACTGTTCGCATTTGTACAAACAGAACTGAACCTAGTGGTGAAGACTGATTATACTACCAAGAGCCCCACAATAAGCAAGTACGCTTATTAAACTGTGAATTAAATTAACACCAGAATAAAAGATACTGGAATCAACTCCATTGCCACAATACTACATTATTTTGAAGGAAATTTTAACCTCATCCTTGCTCGAGTGGTAGAGCAGGATGGAAGTTAAACCAGTCCTTTGTAAAAATTTCAGCGCTTCAGTTAAACGAAGCAGAAAGATTGGACTTTATTCCCCTTCCCACACAATTCATGCTCTACAAATAATTGGTTTTCACTTCCTGGTGCCCTGCAGATCTGTCCCAACTCGCTCGGTTATAACCACCGCCACTGGCAGGGCAGATCGTGCCTTTCCCTCTTATTCGTTCCATCTAGTCTTCCGCCCTTTCAACGGAATACATTTCCTTTTTATTAATCTTCCCCCTCCCATCTCACTTCAAACCAGATTGTTTCTTCTCTGTTTGACCTTTTCTAATTAGACTTAATAATCCAAGAAAATACTTCTTAGTGTGAGTGGGCAGAAAATGCTGTATCGAGATGAAAGCATTTGCTTGGACAGAAAAAAGAAGGATTAAAAAAAGTGTGTGCAAAAAGCATAAAAAAATGAAATTAAAGTATTTGCTCTGATGGTGCAATTGTACAGGTTTCATGAAATCTCCAAATTATTTCCCAAATTCCAATCAGTTGACTGGAGATACCCTGTTTCAGCTCGCCATTGAGCTGAGACGGCACGAAAGCGATAGAAATGCAGCCACAGCCACAAATCCCTAAGCGAACATCCCAGCCTTTTTCTCACTTGGTTCTGCTTCCCCCTTTTTTCCCCCAATTATTTCTGAGCCAGACCAAGTTCACCACGCGGGCTGCGCAAACCTCCCTCTTCCCTTCCCCATTTCCTTTCTACTTTTAAACTGCTAGACTGACGTAGCTCCTCTCCTCTGTTAGCAGGCTGTGTTTATCCCCAGTTTAACATAATTCTTTTTTTTTTTTGTAAAATTAATCTCCAGCACGCTCAACGGAAGTTTTCCACATGTTCTACTTGGATGAGCATGTATTAGTTAGGGGGTCCTATTTTTAGCTGTTTTGCCTTACTTTACAGTTTATTTCCTTAAATAGCAATCTGGATATCGACACAGAGCTATGCAGATGAAAAATAAAACATATTCCCTGTTTCACATACATTTAGGGCCATGGAATTTTAATTTTATAAACAGGAATATCTGAACTAAGAAGGAGTGAAATTTAGCAGCATAAGGTTAAACTAAAAATTGGATTATTATGACTTGGCATCTTATACAGATTTTTTTTCATGGGAAATCAATCCAGTTAATTTAAGATTTTTTTTTTTTTTTAAACAATGGAGCTGCAGCAGCTGCTACAGAATTCACTGGTAATGTGAATTATACTATAAGCTTTATTCTGAATCCCCTTGAAAGTTGAGGGACCTCAACCGAGGTGGACAGGATCTCCCTCTGGAGGCCTTCAGAGGCATCTTCCTCTCTCTCCTGACAAGGTAGGAAACTTCACTTGGTTGCACAACAGGTTGGCTCCTGCACGCAAACTCAGCCTAAAGATGCTCATGCTCTTCTTCCCATTCCCCATCATCCATATACTGACCTGTATTTCATCCCCATCAACTATGCTGATGCAATCTGGATAAATGAAATGACTGAGGTAAAAATTTTTTATTTGCTTTTTAAGTTATTTTCATCCCAGATCACGTCAAAAATCTCACTTACAGAGCAAACCATAAAAGTGCACCAGCATATATAAGATGAGCAAATGGCAACACGAAAAAAAAAAAAGCCACAGAAAGAGACCCCCATGGGCGACACAAATTTCTTAACGGGCTTTCATCTCTGAATGGTGACACCAACGGCGAACAGAGTCGGTATCGCTTCACCGTACTGGTAATTTTGAGTGGGAAACACTGCAATGAAGGCATGAAAGAAAAAGAGCTCACATAAACCTCACTTCGAATCAGAGGAAATTGCAATTCCTAGTGGTCTTGTAAAGCACTGCCCAGGGAAAAGTGGTAAGCTTTCTGATTAAAGTATCCTGTTCAGTGAAGCTGAGATGAGGGAAAATCAGATGGTCTTTTCAAACACGTTAGCAAGTCACGTAACCAGGGCAGTTACCAGCAGTGGAGTAACTTCCTTTGCAAGGCAGATGTTATCAAACACAGGACCAGGAGGAGCTCCATCGCACAATGGAGCTTGCTGGTTTTCACAGCTTTGATACAACTTTGAGTTAACCAAAATCCCCTCCCACAAACAATGCCATGCATTTACCCGTGCACTTTTCTGATAGGTTCGTTTCAGGTTTTCCCCTTCTTTTCCTTATCTGCCTTTTCACTCTACATCCTAGCAAGCTAATCTTCCATAACCACCAAGCATCTCAGTGACAACCCTCACACCTAATCTACCTTAATCTTTGAGAAATCAGTCATATCATCTATATGATAATACATAACAAGATATGATAATAGAAAATAAACACCCTTCCGCTGTGGGAATACTTCTGTGCTGCCAGTAACTTCCAGAACATACACCCTGACTCCAAACGGGTTTCCCACTTTTATGTACTTCCTACAGTACTTAAGTGGAAAGCTTAGTCAAGACTCAGACTGGAATTTTTTTTTTCTTCGAACTGATTTTATGTTTAGTATTTTACAGCTTCTTACTAGAACCGTTTAATGAAATGAACAATTTAAATAAGGTATTTTTGATTATGGTGATATCCAGAGCACACTTCTACTTCATAGCAACGCAGACAGTGCAATACGGATTACAACAGAAACATCAATAAATCCAACCTATTGAATTGTTTAATACTACACAGTGCTAAAAGTTGCCATTTAATAGCCACATTTAAAAGTAACCTAAGTGAAAGAAAGCAACTGTGTGTTCAACAGGCAACTGTTCTCTTGCTTCTTTGTGCTTTGAAAAGAAGGTATTTTAAACTATCGGTTTATCTACTAGTGCATATCAGTAAGTATTAGGCAACACGGTATAAAGCTCGACAGGTTCTAAACACCTGTTCCTGCAATGTCAAGTACATAGTGATTTTAGTAAAGTAAGGTCCCTACATGTCTGTCTTTTGAGTAAAAAGCTTCAAGAGGAAGCCGACGATCTAACTGTTGCCAAAATGTATTTTTTAGAACTGACATTCTAATTCAGAAAATTAGTATGAAGGCAGTCACAACGACTAAGCATTTCTCTTGCAATAACTCATTATGCAATGTTTTACACTCAGTGTTCATAACTAATCATTTTCATCTTCACAGAAATGGGGATCAAAATAAAACTAGGATAATATTTTTGTACCTCCAGCAGCAACACAAAATCCTAAGTTTGATTCCTGCACGGCAATATTCTGGACCTTTGCTGTTGTCAGCGAGTATGAGAAGTTTGAGAAGAAAACGTTATGAGGAATGGGGGGAAGATTGTTCCAGGTAAGTGGTATTTATATACCTCAAGTTAAAGAGCATTTAAGAAGCCAGGTGCTGCCTGAAGAACGAGGTAGCCACTGCAGACTATTAAAATAAACCAGTTACAGATAACAGCACATATTACAAAGAGGAAGAGACACAGCTGTAGATTAATGAAAAAAAATACACTAAAACCAAAAATGAAACAAAAGGTAAAACATAATTAGACACAAGACCGCAAAGAGCTGAGAAACACTGAGACCAATGTGATTTCCTCCAATATACTGACGATTACAAAAAAAAAAAAATCTATTTTAGAAGAAACGATGCTCACTGCACAACTTTACTGAACCTAAATGCTACTGCTGAAATCAGCTCAGTTAAAAATCCATCACTCTCAGGCACATCTGTCTTTACACAGAAATTTGGTTTTACAGATATACACTCATAGTTCGCAGGCTTAGTTTTCTCACGATACTTACTGCTTCACTGGTTCTCTAGAACTCTTGTCTTCGACAAAACCCAAAGTCTAGTCTAACTCTTATTTCCCAGGCATTTCCTCACAAGTCTGCTAACTAGAAGACTTCGAGTATGTGCTGTGGCTGTTCTGCCTCTCAAGGTTTTTGTATGCCACTGCCCTCAGTCAGATTTATTACTCCCCACATAATCTAATACAGAAAGAATTCACCCGATTGGCTAAACCGCACAGAGAAATGTTTCTATATAAAGCAATATTTTGAGCTTCCAGTTTGGGATGTTCCATGAGCACGACATTTTGAAGGAAAAGAAAATTTCCATCTACGAGTAAATAGAAAGCTACACGCCAAATATTTTCAGCTATTTGAGATATTTTTAAACATCTGCATTTCTTATCAGCATCGGTGCGGTTCAAACCGGAGAGAAGCGTGAGACTGAGCCCGTGCGGAGCTCGAAGAAGGGATCAGCCACTCCTCCTTCTCCTCCTCGCTGCCTGCCCAGGGTCAGGTAAGAGACGGGGGCTACGCAGAAAAGAAATGAAACACAAGAAAAGAAAGCACTCCTGCTCATCTCCCAGCCCCTTTCATGGTCACACAAAAGCCTTCTTGCAATGGATGACCTCTGCGCTACGGGTAATTTGAGGACTGAAATATGAAAGGCACAAGTGATACAGGTGGGAACCCAAAACACAGAACCAGGGCCAGGGGGGACAGAAAGAAAAAAGGGGGGGGATGGATGCAATGGCACAGGTGACTGAAGTGCAAAAACACGGGAGTGAAGGACGGGGGAGAAAAACCACGGAAGAAACATGAAGAAGTGGAAATACCGAAACTTTACTGAACAAAAGCCCTCTGCCTCCCAAGGTCACCTCAGCCTGTTGACCCCTGACACTTTGACTTGTCTACACTTCCTAAAAACTTCTACTAACATCTCTAACACCTATATTTAAAAAAAAAAAAAAAAAATTCCTTCTCTAAAACAGTAGTTGACTAAAGCAATCTTCTAATAAAGAAAAATCAGTTATTTATATTCCAGTAAAGAGCTGCACTTGCCTTTGTTCTCATCAAATGTGCCTCTTTTACACGTTATTTGTTTACTTATCTATTAGGCAAGTGAAACAGCTTAGGTGTTCATTACAAGATGCATTTTCCCTGTTTTGCAAGCATCCTTTTTTAATGCCTATCGTACAGTGTGTGCATTCCTGCAAAAGTCAGCTGAGCTCTGCAGTCTTGTGCAAATTCAATCCACCAATATGCTTAGTGAATGAAAATACAATTCTCTTTCCCATGCTATTTTGATTCATACTTTCCATGAAGATATTAACAAAATCAATCACGAAACGCCTGACACATCGTACTTCTACAGAGCAGTCTTAAACTGGTAGAACTGCCCTACTGAAAGTCATTTACATGTAGTGGAAAAGGCCATGGGAAAGATTAGATCTGCGAGATTTGCCTTGAACAGTGAGTGAAACCATGAGCATTCAGAGAGCTGCTTGTGAGTGAATTGTTCTTGCTATCCAAATACACAGCTACCTTGTTCACGTTCTTATTTAACATGCTCTTCTGAGGTAATTAATATTGTACTAGGTGACCTAAATGTTAGGAAGGAATTGGTAACTCCCTCCCTCCCGAGCACCAACACAGTCATCTTTTTGGGAGCAGAGCACATCACCCCCAAGTATCTGGAGAAATTACATATATTACAGCAGAACAAATGCACCCCAGAATGGCTAACGTACACTAAAATACTAAATTACTGGGAAGAGGGAAGAGAAGGAAAGCATCAGGCTCTGTGCTAGCAAGTCCCACTGCCAGCTGATTGTCATGTGGGTAAAGTAAAATCTGACCAGACAATAGAAAGTGATAACAAAAGAAAGAGAAGCCCAAAAGATGAGGGGGAAATGGGACAAATTGCTTTGGAGAGGCACCTTTTTCTTTCCACTGGCTGTAGAGGGAGTTTGGGTGACACGGTAGATGACTAACCTTGGTATGAGTGAAATGAAGTGACATGAATCTCACCATACCTACTCCTTTCAGAGGTTATAAAAAAAGTTATTATATTCACAAGACAAAAGCTAAATTTCCCTCTACTAAAAGCATTTCATATGACAGATATGTATATTTATTTGCATCATAAAGCAGTTTCTTGAAGGCAAAGCTTGATAAAAGGAGTATGAATTCTCTAACGAAAGAGGTATCAATATTTGTATTTATGAAATTAAGTATTTAAAAGCAATTATTAGAAGATTGCTTGAGAAATCTTGCATGGACACGATATGTGGATGATGTGAAACTAAGTGGCAAGAAGATCTCGCTAGGAAAATATATCAATACCAAAAACCAAAGACCCATTTATCTCAAAAAAAAAAAAACAAACACAGTTTAGACTCTTTTTCCATGTTGTCTGTAACAAAAAGATGAAGATCACTCCATTATTACCAGACACTTTTCCAGATACATCTGCTGTACCTCAGCTCTGAAGTTTATTAGTTCATGACTTTATTAGAGAAGTCTAGGAGCAACCAGGTAAAAGGAACATCGTTCATTAGCAGCTCTGAACAGAATACACGCTAATTCGGTGTTGCAACATGCAAAGTGAATGGAATTAGGGAAAGCAATTTCAGATAATGAAATTTTAAATACTTTATATTCTATTAAGTTGCTTCCAGACTCCATCGGACAAAAGACAGACAGACAGAATCAGCTACAGAGTTAATTATCCCTCTTTTAGATCTTACCAGTGAAATAGTCTGTTCTATTGATAAACTGATTCACCAAACTAACACTGAGGCTTAAAACTAAGAAGTTCATTGAACTGCTGAATTGTGGCCATAGACAGTTTTTTCTGAGAAAACTTAAGGTACTGGCTTTGATAAAATTGGTGGATACAATAGATAAAGTGTAAAAAAAGAAAAAACAGTGCTGCAATCATTAAAAATACGCATCTTATTTCAAGACCATCCTTGAGTTTTTATTGCCATCCAGTCCCTGCAACCATTGACACGTTCACTGGGAAAAAATGCCAGGCGCTGCCAAGGTATATTGTTTATTGGCATAGAGACCAAGCGTTCAAATGAGTAGTTCCATCAGGTATGCATTCAGCATAAACCAAACATGACTCGCAATGAAGTGATGTAACAACTGTAATAGCGAAAAGAAGCTGTGACAGAGAAGCAAGCGCAGCGCTCTCGATAAAGCAGGGATGGGAAATCTAGAATCATAAAATAGTTTGGGTTGGAAGGGATCTTTAAAGGTCATCTAGTTCCAACCCCCCTGCAGTGAGCAGGGACATCTTCAATTCGATCAGGTTGTTCAGAGCCCCATCCAACCTGGCCTTGAATGTTTCCAGGGATGGGGCATCTACCAGCTGTCTTGGAAACCTGTGCCAGTGTTTCACCACCCTCATTGTAAAGAATTTCTTCCTTCTATCTGGTTTAAATCTGCCCTCTTTTAGTTTTAAACCATTACCCCTTGCCCTATGGCAACAAGCCCTACTAAAAAGCCCCAACTCTCTCAGCCTCTCCTCACAGTGTTGGAGGTGTTCCAGCCCTCTGACCATCTTTGCGGCCCTCCTCTGCACCAGCTCCAACAGCTCCATGTCTTTTCTGTGCTGAGGGCTCCAGAGCTGGATGCAGGACTCCAGGTGGGGTCTCACCAGAGCAGAGCAGAGGGGCAGAATCCCCTCCCTTGACCTAGGTGCCATTTCTTTGCTATTTCTAGGGCACTAACTCCAGGCACAGCAATACAATACCGATTGCGGAGCCTGCCACTGTTTCTTGAACCATTATTTTTTTTGATGCTGCCAAAGGTCAGCTGGCACCTGCTGCCAACACGTGTAGGAACGCTGCCGCCGATGCCAGATCAGCGCTGCTGACTCACTGCGGCAGGTGCTGCCCATCAATTCCCCCCGGAAAGGGGAAGGTGACCCCTCCAGCCATGCCACACGTAGCCAAAAAACAGAGAGAAACCTTTAATGCCCGGCAGACGCCCAGCCAATGTGCTACACTCAAAGGTCATTCTCCAGGGTCACCTTCTTGAAAACTCACTGACGGTTTCCGTACATCCTTTTCTTAGGGTTAAACACGTGCGGTAAGAAAAGGCTTCTGTGGATGTAGAAAGAGGGCTGCAGACATTTCACAAGCCCCACAGTAAAGAACTACTTCAGCAACTGAGCTTTCAAAAGGGATAGCCAGTTCTCACCCTGGTACAATAAAATATCTAATTCTGCTGCCTTTGTTTGTAAAAGCAAAGTTCTCTTAGAGGCAACTATGCTAATGTAACAGAAGCAATCTTTTCTCAATTGGTTTTCCAATTAATTTGTTTCCAAGACTTTCCTCATTTCCTGCAAGGACAAAAGGGCCATATTCTCTATCATACTCAAGATTTTGCTCAGAATAAGAACTTCCATTTACTTCATTCACTGAACTCATGAGAAGCTGTTCCCAAGAAGGGATTAAAGCTCTGGGGTTTGAACCACCAGGTCTTTCAGTGGGAGTCTGGGAGCTCAAAACAAAACAGAAACCATCCCAACATCCTTCCCAGCGAGAAGTCTTTTGATCTTCTTCCCATGGGGCAGTTCAGAAGCTCCGCAATGAGCCACAGAAGACCTCTTTCCTCCACACCAAAACCCACGTACATTAGTCTACCTGTCCCCCTCCCAAGGGCTTCTATCCTGCCTCCAGCTTCTCTCACAAATCATCAGATAAGCCAGGCTTGTCCATGCCCTGGTGAGAAAACAGAAAGTTCTTCCACGTAACGGCTTTGTCACAACAGCCTCTCCAGACATGCTGTTCTCTCTTTTGGAGACTGGGTTCTCTCTAGAAGGGGATCCAGGTGGTCCTTAGGGACTCCCGAGTTTGTCATAGTTGCTTCCTCTTGCCTGGGAATGGAAAAGCTTTTGATCTTAGCCTGAACAGTCATAAACTGAGGTTTGGTGGCATGACAGAGCCATTAGCCTGCCAGCCTCCACCTTCCATCCCTTTAAGTGGGCACAAGAAAAGCCACCAAACAACTCTGAACCCAATACTTCATTATAACACACAATATACCAGTAAACTGTGAAAAATTCAGAAGTGACGAGTGAAACATTTAAAAGCTTTGCACACAAACATCTTCCTAACGACCTACAGTCTCAGATGTCAAGTCTCTGCTTTGTACACCAGCAGTTCTCAGTGCTTTCCTCAATTGAACATGTTCTTCAGAAGCCCCTCTGGGCTTCTGAGAAGTCTCTCCTTTCATCTCCTTCCATCACTTCTATGGCACCCCTGTTCTCCTGCAAATTCCCCAAAGCTAAAGGCACCAGCTCCCCCTCCCTCCCCCTCTCCTTGCCAGAGAGCAAGAGGCAGAAAAAGGTAAGCAAGCTGTCTTCTACCCCGTTTCTCACACTCCCGTCCATCAGAGGAAAAAAAAGACAACATTTGTACAGGTAACTCTGAATAAATCAATTTAAATACTTCTACCATCTGTCATAGTGTTTCTTGTTTCCTAAAGCAACAAATGATCTGAAAACCTGGTATGAGGTATAGTTGGCTCTTTTTAGAGGTCCAGGAACTGCTCGTGAGAACAGAGTAGAGCGTGTGCAGACGAGGTGTTAAGACAGATGTTACAGAATCACAGAATCACAGAATAGTAGGGGTTGGAAGGGACCTCTGTGGGTCATCTAGTCCAACCCCCCCGCCGAAGCAGGGTCACCTACAGCAGGC
>Ga0065711_1032321_pt1 | contig 27550 bp, 13 predicted proteins | sample Hoacrofraction12_FD_59098 | JGI IMG/M metagenome (GOLD analysis project Ga0065711, IMG submission 59098) | Hoatzin crop microbial communities from Cojedes, Venezuela - Epithelial fraction 12 v2 (version 2) | ecosystem: Host-associated > Birds > Digestive system > Esophagus > Crop | place...
CCTGCCGGCGGCCGTTGGGAGGGGGGGAGGCAGGCGGGCGGCGGACCGTGACGTCATTTAAATGCCGTTAAAGGTGAGCTCCGTGCCGAGTGACGTGTGGCCGGCCGGCGGGGAGTCACCGCTCGGGCCTCCCTTCGTGTGGGCGCGGCCCGGCGCTGGCTTCGCGGGAAGGAGGGTGGGAGGGAGTCGGCCGGGTGGCGAGGGCGAAGCGTGAGGTGAAGGTGCACGCGCTAGCGCTGAGGGGCCGCCCTGCCGGGCACTTGAGGCCGCCTGACGACGCCCTGCCCTCGGCGCCGGCCCCCCAGCTAAGCTTTACCCTCGGGCTGCGGCGTCCTTGGCTCCTCTCCAAGCGCCGGACGTTTCCACCAAGTGCGGAGGAACGGCCTCCCCGGCGGCCGGCTGTCCAGGCTGGTGGGAGTCCTCTCGGGGACTGAGGAATAGCCATACTCTGCTCCCTCATGAGCTCTTCACCCTCGGCTGACTCAATGTACGTGTCTGAGAGACCCGCTCTGCATGGCAGTCCCTCACGGAGGGAGCGCTGGGGCATTCGTCACTGTTAAGGGCGCAGAATCGCTCTGCCAATATCCAGACACACGAGGGAACAGGCCTACGTGCGGGAAGGGATTCAGCCCAAACCCTGGTCCTTGATCAGGGGTGGGAGTACAGTGGCTGACAAGGCGTTTTTCTGGAATTGCCCTGTTCACGTGACACCAAATCCAATGTGCAGAAATAAATAGTTTAGGAATAAACTGCAGAACCAGTATACAGAGTAATGGAGAGTCAAAGACTTACCGTATTGGTGCGCTTTCTACTCAGAGCATTGTTTATGCTGTAGCAGGGCCAGACTGTTACTGCTGAACAATAGAATCTGGATTAAGCAAAGGTTAAGAAGTTGTCCATCTGAAAGTACGTTTCAGAGGCATTTACTACAGAGACAAAATCGTTACCCAAAAAATAGATCATACCGTAAAAGTATGTTAATCCTAAATGGAGGTTTCAAATACTTCATTCTTGTGCTATTTTCTACTTTTTTACTTAATTTCAGAATCACATTTTCCTAGTTGGGGAGAAACTTGCAAAAAATTTATGGAAAGGAGTGCAATTACCGATTCTGGAATATACACAGACCTTCCTCAAAATACTTTGGGATATTTAAGGTTCTCTGGACATAGTTTAAAATAAATTATAAGTTTTAGATTCTTAAATGCCTTTAAAAATCTAGCAGTTCGTTCTGCATAAAACAAAACACGAGCTGACATTTTTTTCCACATATGGTTGGTTATTTTATTCAGATAAATTTCAGATATATTTTTGTCTAACATACGGAGACTTTTGAGTATATCGCTTCTTACTGTCTGGAGGGGCTTTTACTCCATGTAGTATGTAAGTTCATCTATTTTTCTTGCATAGGGTAGAAGATACCACCAAAGACATCAGAAGTTCAGGGTCGTCTTATAACGGGAAGATGGATTTGTTGCATTCTTAAAAAGAATTATCCACAGAATAGGAAGACAATGACAAAAAGAAAAAATGCGCTTTACTGTCTTGAAAACTGACCAAAATAAAATCTTTTCCCACTTTACTATGCACTAGCCGTAGCACAGACTATGATTTGCTCTGTTGTACCAGAATATTACGGAGCTGATACATGCTACATTAATTTAGATTTTCCCCGTAGAAAGAGTAAACATAAGTTTTATGACTCCCCTGTGTTTTAAACCAGCACTGATCTTAAATACTGCAGCATAACCTTATATGTGCTGTCCACACAGGGATAAACATATGTGGATATGAACAATGCTTGATTTATTTAGAGATAAGCTAACAGACATATCTAGGCTGGTTACTCTCATACGTTACCTACCGAAAAAACATATATGCTTTTTTCCTGCTGTTTGGATATTTGGCTTCAGTCACTGAAATATTATTAGCTGTTGTATGCTCAGCTGCATTCAGATGGCATAACTTGATTTGTGTTCATACAGGTAACATTAACTGGTTTATATTTCAATATATTTTTTTTTTCTTTTCTGCCAGTAGGATCCAAGGAACTCACTTCTCATCAGCTGTGTTTGGCCTGCAAGCTAAGAAGCAGGAGGTGAAGTGGAAGACACCACCACAGGTGCTTTGTTTAAAAGAATGCCCTTTTCAATTTATGTCTGCATGCGCTGGAGTGGAAGAGCAATTTCAGTTCTGCCCTGAAGAGGTGGATTAGACTTGTTGCACAGGAACACAAGCTTTGCTCATTTGTATCAGTCTGACTCTAGCCTGATCTTCTCAGGACATTTCTCTCCCCAGTATGAACGTATTCAGGCAAGTGGTACATGATGGAAGAGTTACACTAAATAATCATCGTCATGATGGTCCATTTATAACAGAAATATGAAATGTAACCACCTGTAGCTCAGCACACATAACTTAAGATTGCTTTTCAGGTGTTAAATTCATCCCTTCAACTTCCATAATGATAGAAAAACATGACCTTCCATGGCTGGAATTTCCGCAGGCTGCTTAAGTTCCATATGAAGCTATCTTTTTTCATTGGTGAGATACTTATTTCTTGATGTGATTGTTTTATACATGAGGCAGCAGGAAAGAAGAGTACACATGCCTCACCTGAGGTGCTTCACTCCTGTAGTCCTCAAATGCTCCTTGTCATCTCGTAAAGGCACTTGCACAAGAGCTCCAAGTACCCAGCACCACTGAAAAACAGTCCCATGCTACACTTCTGTAGAAACTGAAGTTTCTCACTAGCTACAACAACAATAAAAAAATCTTCACTTTCCCAATTTAAGGAAGGAAAGCACAGCTCCACTAAGTGGCAGCAGTAGGCATCATTAGCGCCAGCTTCGCTGAACTATTTTTATACTTGTGAGAGATTTAATATAAACTGCTGCTTATGTGTCAATAATACGTCCGCCTCTTTTTTGCTCATAGTGTTTGACTTCTTCATTTCCAGGACAGGTGAATAAACCTGTGCTCAGAAAATCTAAGAGTAACCTTTCCAAATATTTTCGTAGGTTTGTATTTTGCAGAAAGTTCCATTTGAATATGAGTTTTACGTGTATTACAATAACATTAATTTATGAATTGGAAATTGCATCATATGGGTCGCCACACATTCTTTTGTGTGCTCCTCAGATCACTTTCAAAGCTTCTCTGCCAAGGCGGTCCCAAGGACTGATTAATCCTTTACAAATTAGGCAGACTACATTTTAAACAATCCAGGGTGCATTGCTACTTATTTTATGTCTGTGTCCAGAGCATAAAGATAACCTGTTTTGGTTTGTACGTTAGGAGGACTGAAACACATAGCTGAAGGACAATTACAATGTCCAAAAGCCGTGTTGTGTGCTTTACATACTGTGGTAGCAGGAGTTAAACTCCAAGGTCCCAGTTCTATTAATCACTGCACGAATCACTAAAGCTGTTAACTTACATGCCAAAAGCAGCGAAGTTTATATTCAATTACCAAAGATGCCAAAGCTGTCAGTAAACATATCGTCACACGTCATAAGCATAATCTTATATAGTCATCTGTATTACTAATTTCAGTCATTCTTAAAAAGTGACAGATCAGATTTAATACGGAGACATACCTGAGAGGTACTGAAGTCAAATCACAGCTTGTAACAAAGTTCCTAGGCAGATTCCAGTGCTGCCCCAGCTGCATTCCTGAAAAGCTGTTATCTAAACACGATGACTCCATGTGGCTCGCTGGTTAGGCCTACCTACTTTGTCTACGGACCGAAGCATATTAAGTGCTGAAAACAGAAAAATATTTATTTTTGCGTGCTATTTTGATTCTGGAAAACCAGCATTAGGAAATCACACCTAGCAATAGTTCATCATCTGTTGTCTGCAGTCTATTTTGAAACTGACTGAATGGATTTTCAGTGTCACACCACAGAGTATTTACAGCATTTTTTTTTCTTACAACTGATTAATTTTGTAACTGGGAAAGATAATAAACCAAACCAGTCTTTTAATTTCATACTGAAAAATTCAATAGATGAAGGTATGCCCCTAAATTGTATTACTTTTCACAGAGGAAAAGGCAAGTGACCTTAGTATTACTATTGTTTATTGACACAGAAAACTTTCCCATGCAGCTCCACTATCTTCTTATACCATAGGAGTTAATGATATGAAATCACACATGCTAGCAATTCAGGAAAAAAAGCATCATTAGTTGCAGTCTTTGTGTTCTCCAGTGACTTCTGTTCTATTCAACCTCAAAGAGCTGTAACACAGCAGTGTGGGGATGAGCTTCATGTACACTAGAGTTAAAACAATATAAATGTGCTTTACACCAAAGCCTAATGTAAATAAGATTCAGGGTTTGTGTTTCAGACAGAATAATGTATCTTTTTTTTTTCTTCAAAACTTTTCAGACAGAATAATGTATCTTTTTTTTTTTTTACTTCAAAACTTAATTCCAAGAAGGTAGGAACTAAACAAACAAAGCCACACATTCTTCATTTTAATATATTCACAAAAGGGTATTTTCAGGCAAAATTGATTTTGAAGGTTACCAAAATAAAAAATAATAAAAGAGCATGGCTTTGCAGCTCAAGGAGGATTTATGATTAGAGGAGACACAGCGGATGCTTTGTGGCTTTGCTCTCCATTGTTCTCCAGAAATGACAGCTATTGTCCAGTCTGGCCTCTCATACAAGAATGAACGTCAGGCCACAAGTGGATTTATTGTCCGCCGTAGCAAAACACTATGACTTTGCTACCACAGGGTGGGAAGGAATTATTAGTGATTTGTAATATCCTATAGGATTATGGTGTTTTGTTAGCACGCCAAGAGAGACATCTGATGTATGTATGGAGGCTTCAGGCAGACTGCCGCTATGTTTCAATAGAAATTCAGTAACATGCATCAGAGGATGGGTTCTGATAAAAGGTGTAGTTCCAGCCACATAAGGGGATCACTGCTGCAGAAACCGACACCTCCAAGGTACCCTAATGATCAGAAGCTCATGTCACTGTTTTTTAGTAGATGTTGATTTTTCCTTTACACGTGAAAAATTCAGAGAAATGTAGCATAGTATCACAAATACCCCCTCCCTCCATTTCCTGCTCACACACACACGATCACACAAACAAGTTTTGAATAAAGACTGCGCTCTGAGACCAGGATTTCTTGAGCACGTGCAAGGGTGGGTGCTGGGTGCTGCCCTTACCACCACCAATGTCCCTGCCACCGGAGAGCCAGCACTGGCCTTGGGCTTGTGGACCTGCGCTCCTCCACATGAAATGAAATGCAGCGCTGACTGCAGAAGGTCTCTTAAGAGTTGTCACTCACATAGTTTCACATTTGCTACCGATTTGTCTTGTGTGAGATATGCTTACTATTTCTGTTGGAGGGTCTTACCTTTTTCCTTATAAAAAACTGCTCCTCATATTTCAGCTTTCCCATCCTTCCTGTTGTACCATGATCCCTCATGAGGTGCCGTTTATGTGAGAAAACAGGTATGCTCAGCAAGGTGTCTGCTGACCGTGTATGTGAGGCGTGCTGATCTATCCTGGAATGCGCTAATGAAACATGCCTGAGATATTACTGTGAGGAGCAGCAGAGAAATGGGTGTGACACATTGAGAATGCCAGAGCATCTTGCTGTTTATTTGCTGTCGACACTTAATGCAGGCCCAGCATATGCTATTAAGAAATCATCTTTGCACTTGCATGTCATACCTACAATGCAGTAATTACACCTAGAAGCAAGGTACGCATAAGTAGTATATACATCTCTCTTGTCCCTCTGTTTGCCCAGACATCTGCCATAGCGAGGAATGAGCTCACACACTTTCAAGGCACGGCTGGTTTTAAGGCAGTCTAGGAGAGCACGGGGCCTTTGGTTATGCACACTTATGTGAAGAACCTCAAGTTTGAGCCATGTACCCTGAAAAATTGAACAAAAGCAGAGGAAGGGCCTGAAGGGAATGGTCAGAAAGGAGATGATCCTGGAAGAGCAATTCTTCAAATCAGTGGACTTTCACTAGTGCCAGTTTCCACCCACTCTAGTAAAATACATCCTCTATGAAGTTATTTGTAATAGACAGTCCACACGATGCCATAACAAAGTGATTTTATTGACATTCCTCTATAGTGATATGGTTGAATAGAAAGCACAGCCTGAGTATCATGTGACATTTTTCTGTCAATATAAGCAAAATCAGTCCAATAATGAGGACCTTTCCTGCCATTGACTTTAACAAAAACCGTAACAGACATTTCTGTTAGATAAATCGGAAGCTGCAGGGAATTTGGCTAATGGTACAATATTTACTATACCTAGTATCTACTATCTACAGGCGTCTGTTTTTCTACTAGAACAAAGGAACTACATGACTCGCTAGAGAGAAAGTAACAATCCAATCTTTTGGACCTTGTGGTAACTGGAAAACCTATCCCAGATTTAGTATATTGCAGTCATTTTTTTCTTTTAATAACGAACACTGAGGTACAGCCAGAATAATAGTAAAAAAGCACCGCATTTGTTGTAGAAAGATCTGTTGGTCTGCATTTGACTGAAAGTGTTTAATCTTGACTGGGAAGCCCTATTAATATTACCATGGAGACAGGGCAAATTATTATTTCAACAGAAATTAAACAAATCTCCAGTCAAATTTGTCTTTCTGGAATTCCATAGACCGTCACAGGATTAACAGCGAAGGACGAGTTTAACTTGTTCTCTGTGTGTGCATATTTTAGTTTATTTCTTATTTGATTTTCTTGTCCAAATTCAGTATCCTACTGTTTTCAACTAGACGTACGTCAACTATTTCTTACAGTGAAACTCGAACAACAAAACACAAACCCAACAAACACCCCCCCTCCCCACAGGCTGTCTCTCAGACTAGACTAAAAACTGAAACCTTAGCTACAGTTCATTGAAGAGTTCACGGGCACTTGAGAAAACTGGGCGGAAAAAGTCCTCTGTGTCAGACCTGTACAAAACTCATGATTTCTCCGTTAGATGTAGTTTGGATCGCTGACTTGCCTTGCAATAGCCACGACTCTCCCTAGAACATGAAAGTCAAGTTCTGAATATGCGCAGCCACCTGACTGAAACCGAACACGCGTGTAATGTCCTGCAGACTGAAGCGACAGCGTTTGTAAGGTTTAGACCTGATGCAATTAACAGTAAGGTACAGTTGTTTGTACTGGATCAAATCCTGCATAGCTTATGTAGCAGAACAGTCGGTGAGACAACTTCAAGGTGGAAGACCTACCGATCATTTAAAATACCTACTTTCATTCGCATATCTTCAGCTGGCAACAGGATTTCACAAACAGAAATATCTCTTTCCCTCCCCCTGCCATTAATACCATCACAACAGTTACTCTGAGAAAGGTACGGGCCCCCTGAAACCAAACGTACAAACTGCCAATATTCATTGCTCCTATCAAAAACTGCAATTCACAAAAGCTGTCAGATTGCCTACTCCATTTTTCACTTGCATTTTTAAAATCCATTGATGCTGATGTCATATCTTAATCTAGCCACCACCATGTTTAAAGGGAATTGAGATGAAGGAGCTGAACAGATTATTTCACTGTAAATCTGCCCTGTGGAACGTCTTCTACTCTTTCCTGGGGGGAAACAATGAAACCAGAAATTCTGTAATTAACAGTCAGCGTTTTACAAATGAAAATGCAGACCTGGAGAGAGCACATATGATTATATGAGTGAGTAACAGCATTTGAATTGAAAGGTGAACAAGGAAGAGTATATGCCTTGCATATACATAACTACAACAAAGTCAATTAATTGCATAATGAGGGGGTTAAAAAACAAACCAAGGGAGACGGGTTCCTCCCTCTCTCCTGTTAGCACCATGCACTGCCTCGCTTTAACATTACAGTGCCACTCAGATGCGTGCCTTCCCCTTCATTCCAGACTGAGACCAGATTCAGCCGTGGTATGATGCAATGATCAGAGAAAATGCACTGCGAGGTGTCGATCCGGATATCCTAGAGATGATGTCAGTGTTTGAAAACCTATTGGGGTAGGGCATTTGGGAAGAGAGAGGGACAGGACTGGAATGAGAGAATGCAAGGAAAGCAGAGGATGGCATGTTCCTTCTCTTCGGTTTATGAAAACAGTCAACTGTCTTCCTCTATTCCTGGCTTTAGGTCAAAAAAAAAAAACAAACTTGCAAGGAAATCTGCGTGACCTTGTTACTTTGATGTCATCACAGTCACCTAAGAAAGCAGCCTTTTTAAAATAGTAGGCTGTGCGCTTGAAAGACAGCTCGGACCAAGGATTTTGATGGGAAGTAGCTGGCCATGCTGAATGTCTCCCAGAGCAGAAACACACAAGCTGCTTGAGAGAGCATCTGCCAAGCATGGAGATGCGTAACACCTTATCTGGCTTAGTGCGTGGCGAGTGTCGGAACATGTCGTGAAGAATTTCAGGAGAAAGCCTTCCTTGTTTCAATCAGTGGCGTTTGATACTGTCTCTGAAATACAAACATCTTTCATTATGCTACAAAAAATAGTTTCACTTTTTCTTAATAAAATATAGTTTTTAAATACTTAAAAAGTTTAACTATACAGTATCATAAAGATTGGATTTTTTTTTTTTTTTACTGTGCTAATGAGACAGCTCTTGATGCGCTATTTTCCTTAGCCAAACACGGACCAACCAGTTGGATACTTCTCTTTCCTTTCTTCTATTGTTAGAAGACATCCAACATTTGGCATAGTGCAGCTAACTTTGTAACATCACCAGGAATAAAACAGGAACTATAAAGGAATCACTGGATTTTGGGGCCCACTAGTGAAGAGGCAGAAATTACATACGTTGGAAGATTTCATCGTTCAGTCTCTCCTGGTGCGACTTGCTCTGATACAATTCATGTGCACATGACAGACGCTCTCAGAAAAAAGTTAAGGTTTCCATCATCTGCTGTGCAGTGGGGCTGGTCATGTGGAATAGATGCCTGAGAGCTCGTTTGTGGAAATAATAAGCATCATTTTCGGTGTCTGGTACAATGAAGCTGGCCCGTAGCTGCAGCCTCCACATACAACTGTAATATGAGTACTCAGTAAGAATAACAACATGTACTATAAAATAGATTCTCAGTAAAAGCCACACTGTAAATTACTATAAAAGTGACTGAAATGTCACGGAAATTGAATAAATGGGGCAATTCAGATATCCCAAATATTTTATATATCATTAACAAAAGCTACTATTTCTACTTAGAAACATGTTTTTGTGTCCATCACCTTTCAAATACCTATTGACCTAAGCATCAAAGCAAGAAAATGATCTAAAACTCTCAGAATGCAGTTTTTCAAGTGTGATGAGTTTCTGTATAGCCACCATAAAAATACATAGGGAAGCAGGGTCCAATTCTTTTCTCTGGAGAGGAAACCTACAGGAATTAGATGTGTTAGACACTGAACTGATCTGATTTTCCAGTTTTCCGAAGCATAGCTAACACAAAACTACCAGTAACAAGCCCCCAAGGGGGTGTGGTGTTTCATGTGAGCTGCTAGACGCTATGATGTTACCTTCTTACTTACCCTCACTAGTCTCTCACTTCATATTTCACACATCTTTTAACCTATTTAGCGTCAGAAGTAAAGATACTTCGTATTTCCTTTTCCCAGTTAAGACAAACACTTTCAATCTGAGATTAGGCTTGGAAAACAATGGTAGCAAAGATTAATAAATAGGAAACAATCAGAGCAGTATGGCTGATTGTAACAGCCTCAGCAAAAATCCATCCCAAGACAAGCCTACTGCTGTGTTCCTTCTGTTCCCTGGTTTCAGAGTTGGAATGCAAAGTACACCAAACTGAAGAGGGTTACGTCTGCAGTAACAAGAGCTAGAGCTTTAGTTTAGTGGTACCTGACATGACTGGAGGGCCTTTAGGCTTACGCCACAAGGAAGTACAACAAATTCTTAACCCAGAGAGTTACGACCCCCTTCATCCCTGACAAGCACGCTCATTCACTGCAGCTTCTCATTTAACAGACCCTAGACTAAAATCTTCTGTCTACAGTCACTCTTGAGGTTACGGAGATTTGCACTGAACAAGAAAAGAAAAATGACAGAACCGAAAACCGCCCCCAGCAACCATAAATTAGCCCAGCCTGACAGAAAGTAAACGGCTTCTGACATAGGGGATGGGATTGTCTAGACTTCTCACTTGGAAAAAAGAGCATTTTAAACATCAGAAAACAAAGATCTGGTAAACAGAACCCAAGGGTATTCATAAGAGTAGAACATTCTTCTTATTCCCCCTTTTCCTTGTCATATACAACACTTAAGATAAGGGAGCCTTGTCCTTTATGCTACATAAGATATCCTTCTTGAGTGTGCACAGCCTTGTGCTTCTTGTGTGGTAAACATTACAATGGAGATGCCCCTCCCAGTATCTCTGAAGTGCAAGTTCTCTCCAGTACTGGCATGTAACAATCATACCAATCGCTGTTATGCTTTGCATTGCATTACAGGTTGGTTTTTTAGTTTTAGAAGGTCTTATCTGCACCATGTATCTGGGCCAGTTCCAGCTGATGCAACTGATGTGGATCATGAGTTCGTATATAAAAATTTCAGTTTTGCTCATAGGTGTCTCTCAGATGCACAATACATATAGGGAAAACAAGGATGGATGAAGATATATTTGACCAGCTCCCAGTACTGGATTCAATGGTTAAGAAATAAGACGGGCTGTGAACTGATGCAGAAGATGCGGGCATATAAAAGCTTGGAATGCTTCATGAGTTTTTTTTATTTTTTAATCAACGTAGGTGGAAGTAAACATTTATTAACATTTGGTCAAGTGTAGTGTAACTTGCATTTGTATTTTCATTGTTATTAATGGAGGTATGTAGAGATATACAGAAACCTTGAGACAGTTGTTTTTCTATTGCATACAGACTAGCAGTCCATTGGAAACGGAGGATGAAAGCATGAAGGTTAGATCTTAGAGGGCAGCAGTTCTTCATGCACAGCTTTTGTCAGTCTTGATTTTTGTTTTGTTTTCAAAAATAAAAACATGGGAAATCAAGATCAAACGATGCTGGACAGGAAAGGTGACATCAGCCAGAACAACACCAGAAGTGCCTGAACCCCCTCATTCAAGTCCAAAGGTACTAGTTTCTTCAACAGCTGTCAGCAGCTTTTCATACAGCATAGAATATGAGGGGTAAGGTGGAAGATCCAAACGGTTGAAACATGTGTGTGCCCTGCAGAAGGAAAATATGCTACATGTTAAGTTTAATCTAAATAACTTGAGAAAATAAGAATGAGAAAACAAGTTCCTACTGAGACTCAAGACATTCAAGTTCACTCGAGAGATAAAAAGGAATTCTAACTATTAAAGTAAAACACTCCAGTTCCGTCAACATCTGAAGTACTAAAACGTAGGTTCACATACACATGAATATTTCAAATAGAAGACACAAACCAAGTATCAACATCATTCTCTGCTATCCTTGCATTAGATGTTGCAGGAATCTTCATGGAGAAGAATGCTGGAGGTCACTGAGGAGCTGGGGTCTAGGCCCTGACAGAGAGAAAACTCCACTACTATGATTTTGGTTGCTTTGAGATTTTCCAGAAAAATGCAACTCAGCCATCCATCCAACATGAGCAGCTAGTAAGTTTTGCACCAGTGGACAAGCATAATATGATGAACTATATTGACAGAAGGGGCTTGGCATGTGTTTGTGGCAAGGCAGGGCTGACTGCTGAAAGACCATTCAGGGATCTACTAAGTGAAGAAGGAACACTGCTGAAAACATTCCTGTAAGTCAGCTGTTTGCCATCTGCTACAAGTCTGGCCTTTAAATGTTATTTATTTGTAGTAGCCAAGGCCAAAGCAAAATATTTTGTGCCGAGCAAGCTGCCAACTCGATGACCCTCTCTTCCCCCAGTTCTGTCATTATATTTACCCTCAGTTAACAGCACATTCAAAAGCAGCCATGGAATGGGTTCTACACGTACCTCCACCTTGTTGCAGCTTTTCTGGGAGCAGCAATTAGACCCAGACGCACAATGCACTTCACTGTGTGAGGTGCTATGCAAATGTGGAGCAAAGAAACAGTCCCTGCCCTAACAGCTCATCTATTTCAACTGACTGAAAAAATTTAGAGCTCATTCAACAAAGTGGAAGGACACATTTTCATTAAAATTGCTTCATTTTCTTCAGTCAGCTTGGTTTTACATGATGCTAGAAATATTGCTGTTTCCTCTTGCTCCCTCCAATAGATGTGAATTGACAACAAGGTTGTACTTTTAGCTTTTCTATCTTATACTTTACTTCAATGTTATTTCTTCAAAACTGAAGGAGAAGAGCTATCTTTGAGAAACTATTTGGAACCGCGCTAGTCATCTTAGGCCACCCACAAAGTGAGAAAAACATGATACTGGTAGATGGGCTGGCCTGAGACTTGCAGATTCAGAGGGAGAGTTGTATCAAGCACCAATGGTGAATCATTAAAAGCAATCAGGCAACTGAAATAGCCAGAGGTACATAATCTTCCCTGCATCACACAATTTCAATTAGGAGAGCTTTTGCCATCCTTTTTCCCCTTCTGAATGAAGATGTGTTAGTTGGTCACTCTCAGAGAGAGTGTACAATAAACACAGAATTTGCGGAAATGAGCTGGGAACACATGTGAGTTAGTGAAAAAGGAACATCAATAAAGCCATTATTTAATACACCTCTTGAAATTAAATGTGGCAGCTCATGTGTTATCCATGAGTAGCTCTGCACTGTTTATTGTTATCTCGGCAATCTTTGGCAGCAGAAGTTGTTTCTACAATCCATTGCCAATATGTATCAGCCACTGGGAGTTAATTAACTGAAGGATTCTTGCAGTCCATTCAGAACATGTTTATCGCAGGCAAGAGAGCACCATTCACACACAGCCAGTCTTGAGGAGCTCAGCTGCTTGGCCCCAGTGCTGGAAGCAGCATAGTCATGGTGGCTCAGGTGTGGATTCTGCTGAGGTAACTCTGCTGAACCTAAAGTAGCATCTCTGTACGGTACTTAACCCCGGCACGTCTAACTATATGAGACCACAGCATCTCAGCCATCGCTGGCACGCATCCTGCTGTGCGGTGTGGACACATCCACAGCCACTGACTCTGGTGTTTACTTCCTTGCAGACATTCATCGTGACTGATCACCATCCATCTCATTTCATCCTGGTTATGAAAAAACCTTGCAATGCTGTTCACTTTAGTTGTTCTTGACCTAGTCAAACTCAGAAGAAAGATGCGTTCCTTTTCCTATTATAAGGTTTACAGAAGCAGACTCTTCTGTTGAAGGTCTCAAGGAATTTATTGTGGGGAGAAACTATTACAAAGAAAGGAAGAAAAAGTTAACATGTCTAGAAACACTGAAGCATTTTACTAAGCAACACTCTGGTGTTCCGCAGTTCAACAACTTTATAGAAAAAAATCCTTTCACGGCAAAAAACGCCATCAAATAAAAAAAGAAAACTGATTTTCAGGAGTCCTGTGCTGGTTAGGTTTACATTTCTACCTGCTTAAGGTGCAAAACAAAATATATTGCTGAGGGCAAAACCTGAATTCAGATTCTGGTCTGTAAAAGTAATGTGGATTTACTGCAACTCTGACGATGCCAGTGAAGCCCACTCAATCTTACAAGATAATTATGTGCAAAATTGCCTGGTATGCATTCAGCAATGGGTCTAATTGGTTCTTTGCTGCAAAGGTCAGATATAGTGTCTGCCTGTGTAAATGAACAACATATTCTGCCTCACCTGAAATAAAAGAAAGGGCTGATTCGGACTCCTCCTCAGTCAGTGCTCCCTCCCCTCAGTATTGCTGTGCGTAGCACCTTTACCACTTGCAACCAAAAGCCGAAATCTTTATTTTCCAAACCAGCCTAAAAACAAATTGCTCAGCCTCTAGTCTGTTGTATCACATCGCTGTGTGATACTGCAGTACACAGGGCAATTAAGAGGCAAGGATATTTTCCACAACACCCAGTGTTTCCTAACCCTGTGCCTTCTCCTCCAGAGATGCAAGTTCCTCCCAAATGGTGTTGACCTCCTCCTACTGATCCCAGCAAGAGTGCCTACAGTGAGCATAATCCAGGGTGCACTTACTATATTGTAGTGCTGGGTTTGCTGCACATATTGGGGTGAAAACATTATATCAGCGGTGCAAGAAACAGTCATTGCAATGAGAAGTCTTTCTTCCCTTGATTGAGCCTTCTACCACATAAGCCTGCTGACATTTGAGAGGGTGTTCAGGGAGTGAGAGGTCTGGAATAAGAATTAGCTCGGTAAGAGCTTTTATGGAAAGGATTCTGGCTTCTCTAGAAGAAAATGCAAGATAAAGTCATGTAAACCAACTCTGACCCTTGTGTGCCCTCATCCTCCAGTAAATGGACCACTTAAAATTTCATTCTTCCTGGCAGCCTGTCTTTATTGCTCAAAGTAGTTTTGGTGGGTCTGAACCTTTAATCTTGCTCACTGTTCACAGTGCTGTGCTATTTCTTTTAAGAATTCTCTCTAGAAATCATGAGTATAAGCTTTTAAGATTTTGCATTCTTCTTTTCTTTGTCGCTTTCTTTGCTCCCCATAACGGTGAGAGTCCAAAGGCAGTAAGTGTGCACAAAACCCCCTCCTATCTTATTTATAGCTTGAATCTATGAACTAAAATGAGACTTGCATTCTAACATAACCATGCCTGTCAGGCAGAAACTGGGCATTTCTCCTTTACACTTTGCTTTCTGTAGATAAACTCACAAAACCCTCATTGATCAACTACAGGACCCACAGGTATCAACTTTTCTTCATTTTGTCTGTATGAAGGAACACCCATACGCTGTCTGGGAACAACTGCTTAATAGACAAACGTAGATTTGTAGATGGTATTTCTGTTGATTGTGAGAACAGAGGAAAGAAAAAGTTCTTGCAAAACTACTGCTAAAACTGGTTCTGTGTTAAATACCTTCATGACCCAGGAAAGGTGATGAGAGGATTCCTGCTTCAGGAGAGGCTATATCTGGAAGAATTCTCCATCCGTCGCTACTCAGGCAGCCAGTTACAAGAAGTAAAATATCTAACTCCTTTATTTTGGGAGAAAGTTTTGCATATTAGATAGGGAGAGTAAAACTCAGCCTTGATGAACAAGTGGTTGAACCTGTTACCTATTCAGTGTTACTTCATACGACAAGCTACATCTGTTTGGAAGAAACCATGCTGCAGATTTACACTGGCTGATCTGCAAATCTGGCAGTCTCTTTCGAACCTGCTTTAGGGTCATCATCTAGAGATCTGGGATCAGAGCAGCATCTCTGAGATGTATTGAACTTTGACTTTCTAATGTGTGTGGACTCAAAGTAAATATAAATAGGAATAATGTGTGTGCTACAGACACTCCAGAAATAAGCCACTGGTGTAATCTAACCCTTTCTTGTCTTACGTGAACATATTACACCACCATTAACCCTGTTCGTGTAGGGGAACTGCTACTGATGAACAAGCGCACCAGCTCAGAATGAAGTTACCAGATTCTCAGCCTTCCTGAAAAAGTGCTTTCAAGAAGCATTCTAGGTATTCTGTATTAGTGGCTATTTTTGAAAAGCTGCATTTTAGAAATTCACACCATGCCTCTTTTCTGGGAGTGCCACACTGCTGTCGCAAGTGCACAAGCGTGGCTGGTTTAGGTATTATCACATCTCTGCTCACTACAAGCAAATGGCCACTGCACTCTTCATTACCAAAGCGTAAGGACAAGATGTAAGGGAGAGTTGCCTGACTATTTCAGCCATCTGGGGCAGGAGTGAGACAATACAGAAGGAGCCCTGGACTCTCCTGACAGAGCTAAAAGCTATCTCGATACTTTGTAAAGCAGCTGAAGGGCCAGACTAACCTATCCCCAGTGACCCACCATCTATCTGGATGTCAGAAAAGCTGAACACATCAGCTTTACGCAAGCTTCCATAACACCTCTCACAGGATTGCATTTATTAGGTCAGGGCCTAAGAACTAAGACTAGTAATCAAGAGGTGCAATCCACACCTAAGCACATAAACTAAATCTGATGATTGCTAAGATACAAGAAAGCTGGGGTTTTTTCCTAGGACTATGGAAATATGGAGCAAGTGTAACTCTGAAATTGTAGGAATTGTTAGGAGGACAAGGGAATTTGTTGTGGTTTATTTTAAACAGCTAAAGTTAGTTACACTCATATCACAGGGGCCAAAAGGCCTACAGGATATGACATGACTTTTTTTTAGCCTCTAAGCCTGAATAAATATGTAAGTAAATCTAAATAAACACTAGCAATCCATGACCAGGCATTTAAAAAGAGTTTAAAACAACGTTTATTTAGTTGCTTAACTAAGGATTTAGGGAGCCTCCAGGTTTAGCCTGTGTGTTTTATGTATTTCTTAGCACTGTGTATACTTAACAGCACCCCATACTTTTATAAAAATGCAGGTAATAATTCACAGTGATCAAGCTGTGTATATTCCGCATGAGCAAGTGTTGTTTCTCTTTCACCTGGCTAAAATGAATGCAGAGCTCTAAGACTTCTAAAAGGTGCTAACAACTTTCACCTGGAAAAGAGGCCTCTTTCAGGGAGAGCAACAAGTTCAGTGATCAGTAGACAAACATAAAGTCATTAATGTGAATATCTCGGGGCTAACGAATCTAGGTCATAAGTAATGCCTAGGTTCACAAAGAAAGTTCAGCAGAGCAGAAAGAGGCCAATTACCTTTTCAGAACTTGATGGGTCAGCCCAGAGCATTTTCTGTGTCCACGCCAAGGCCCACCCTCCCCTCTCGGCCACTTCCACCCCAGGAGGACTGCAAAGAGAGCTCTGCAGAAATGCTGCACGAGTCTGTGACTTCCATTTGCTGCCTGTCTACAGGCAGGAATGCCCTTGGGTCAGTTCGGAATACCTTACACAGACCAGACTATATATATGCTGCAGAAGGAAGATCAGGCCTCCGCACAGCAAACTGTAGCTCTCAGGCTTTCTTTCCACACTGCTGGCTGAAGCACAGAGGTCATGAGTCATCTCACTGACCCTAAATGTTTTCATTTGGTTTTAAATCTCAGTGCCTACCTCTAGCTTTCATGTAGGCTCTGGTTCTCCATATAGTCTCTGTTGAGTCTTTATGGTCAATGGACATAAATCGGAATGTACCAGGTGCGATCCAACTGAGCTATTTTTAAAGTCCATGTTCAGGTGAGATGAATTGTGCCTTAAAAACACTTGCTTCCCTTTTCCTGACTTCACAGGGAGTCAGTGTAAGATGTCAGCTCAGACTGTCTGCTGGCACAGTGCCCTGGTCCAGCCTCTGTGCCTCCCCACTGCATAAGCGTGGGCTTGAGCAGGCTTGTACAGGGTGAGTGTATTTGGCCTTCCCCGCTCCCAAGGACTCTGGGGGTCTGCTCAAGTCCATGTCTTATAGTATGCATCTGGGTAAACAACATGGGATGGCAAACAACTAGAAAACTGAACCGAACCCATTGTTAATTGATTGTCTGAGTATATCTGTAAGGTGTGCAAGAAGAGATTTTTTCTCTGTGCCCTGAAAGCAGCCTCCTTTGGACTGCAGCTGAAAGCAAATGATAAGAGCAGGAAGAAAGCATCCTTTGAAGGGCAAATGTTATGTAAAAGGGTGAGGCAGCAAAAGTATCTCAGAGATACCGAGATGTGGCCCCATGAAAAATGCTCTGTAATCTCAATGGGGCAGAGCCTCAGGCAACTGTAAGGACATTCAAGAAAAGGCGACTCACTTCAGTGAGGAAGGATGAGTGCTGGTCACAGATAAAGTGCTGGAGCAGAACTCAAAGCTGAATGCATCACTGGCTGTGCCACGGCTCTCTTGGGTGGCCTTAGGCAAGTCAGACCATCCCCAGTCCCTTTGTTCTGAAAAGGAAGATGACCCTTCCTTTGGGAAGCACTCTGAAGCCTGTTGACTCTCTATGACATTATGGCTCATTTGCTCCTAGCTGGCTGACTGAACTAGATGTAACAATTTGGGTATTATCATCACACGGTCCAAAGTCCCTTCACTAAGCTTCCTTGTGATGAAAAAGTGGAACCATCAGAGCAAATAAAGCGATTACAGTCAGGTCTCTAGCCAAAACTTAGAGACAGATTCTGGCTTTCATGGCTCTGTAAACTCACAAGTATTTTTACTAGTATTTTGGAAGTAAGAGGAACAGAATCAGCTGACAGACTCCTGCCGGTCTGGATCCGTTCCAGAACCAAAACAAGAGAACTAGGTTTGGACCTATGGAAATCTTTATCTTAATCATTTCCCAGGATTCAAAGTAGCTTAAACTGAGCCTGCAAATCAAAAAGGCAGCAAAAGAAAACACTTTTCTCTGAATGTAATTACAGAACAAACTCATAATTCCTTCTTTGCTGTTTTAACATGTCCTTTCTGTATTTGTTATCTTTCACTGGCAGAGATGCAAAAAAGTACCAGGCTCACCTTTCTCACAGCACTTCTTTTTTTGTATCCTAGTTGGGACATACCTTGGGAGGGAGGTTATTTTCCCCCATTTCTCTATACAGAAGCGCCGTAACCCATTGCTCCCTCGTAGAGCTGCAAAGCCCTCATATGGCACGCTTGAAGTTCCAGTGACAAATTGCAATAACCGGAGTCTCTGCTCATTGTTAAATCTCTCCACGGCTGCCCAGAACCACCGTATTACTATGTGTCCATCATGGTAACCTAAATCAAGAAACAAAACAGAAACATTGAAATTACCCCCTCTGAGTGAGAAGTGTAACATTGAAATATGTTCCCACTAGCATAGGGCAGCAGATCTACCGACAAGATCCTGACCTAAAAATATATCTTGTTCTTGATAAGCAGCAGGTCCCAGACCCCATCTTATCCTGACGATAGATGCTATAATATTACTAACTCATTTGAAACCCTGAAACCCAAATATACACATACATATTCAGCCAGCATAAACCTGGCTGAATCTGTTTCAATAGCTAAACAGAAAAAAGGAGGAGGAGAATAACTTGGGGGATCAGCTGTGCTTGTGGCAAGCTGTGTATTTCAAGGTAACACAATGGCTGGACAGTGAGCAGCAAAGACTTAAACCTTGTATTTCAGGGGAGAATATGTGAACCTCAGGGACTTTCCTTTTGTAGTGCAGAACTAGCGGATTTCTCATTCCATGGAATCATGAAATAGTTTGGGATGGAAGGGACCTTTAAAGGTCATCTAGTCCAACAATTTATTCATCATCCAAGACACCCTAGATAAATCACGCTCAGCATTTAAAGCAAAACCAGGCCAAGCATTAGAGAACGGGAAAAAATCCAGCCTAACATAGCTTAGGCTGAAGGGATGGTTACGCAAGATCTGTATCTTGTCGAAGCGTAACTGGGAATGGTGAAATTCAGCTCTTGAATTCAGCTCCCTGCTGAGGCCAAAAGGGCTTGCGACATTACTTTCACTGAAGCCAGGCGTTCAATTCAGAGTCATCTGAGTAACTTTTAGATCTAATATTGCAAATCTTGTTTAGTCCTTAATAGCCAAAACTCCTGTTAAGTCGGTAGGAATTGAGTGGATAAAATCTGGATAGAAGTAGTAGAAGCAATTTCAGTATTATTACATCTGCTGATCCAAACCTGAGATCTTACTTTATTTCATGAGTTACTCTTCACAAAAACTTCCTGAACAAAATAGGGCATTTCCCTCAGGAAAGACAGAAGGAAAAGGCAGAGCAAGTCTTTCATGGTTTAGACTGAAAACAGTCAAGATATTAGTAAGCATCAGCAAGCAGTTTACCTCCACGATATTCTGTATTGTTACGCCAGTCATTGAGATCTATTTCTGCAGTGCCAGCTATAACCAGCTCCAGTTCTCTGGCATCAAAAACAGAGACAAGCCTGGAGTCTACAACCTGGAACAAAACACACTTGTAAGCACAGTTTCAGACTGGAAATCAAGCAGGTGCAATGTCTCATAAACCTATGGCTCTGATGGCCAGCTTTTTATTCTGACAAAGTCTGCATGCTGTCAGCTAACTTCCACTCCTCTGCTGATAAGTCTGTGCTCGTCTTCAGGGCATCTGCTGATGTTCTGAGCTGCAAACAATGATGGCACGTGAGATTTGACAGAATCAGACGACAGAAGGACAGGACATAATCTGCGCAGAACATTCTTCATTGTTACATTCACTCTGACAAGTGATTTTGACAGTCGAAGACTGGATTTGTAATATGGACAATTTGTATTTGTTTTGCATTGGAATTTGATTACAATCATGTAGGAATGCCCTCAGTTCTTCATCCACTGAAGATCCAGCTGTGGGTCACTTTCTTCATTATGTGAAACCAAAAGCTTTAATGGCCCACAGTATTCACAGGGAGAAAAAGCTAGCGAACCATATGCACGCTTTAGTAAACCGTATGGAGTCACTTAGCCAACCGCTTTCCACAGGAAAGGGCTGACCAAGCCTATTCAGCTACGACACCACTCTCACTGCCTTCCACCCCCAGTAAACATCAGTTACGAGTACTATTCTGCGTGTCCACTATCTGCTGTTTTGTTTTCCAGGGTTGCCTTTCTTTCAGTTCATTTCCTTCTGTGAGACAGCCCTCAACTTCTGCTTATATTGAACAGCTACCAGAGCAAGATACATGTTTGAATACGATTACTAAGGGGGGCCAAGAATAGGTGACTACATGGGTTGGTCAGCAAAGTCACAGGTTTTCACCCAGTCTTTGACAGTCCTTGTAGTAGCTCTTTCAGAAGCATGTTCTCAGATCCAGGTCTTCAGCAAAGATAAATTACCAAAATCCAGGGACAACAATGGAGCAGCATCCATGTACACCCGTAAGGTAATAGCTGACTGCATCCTAGGACCAACTTTACTGGAATGAATCCCTGAAGATACGGTGTGTCACAACAGCTCCTCACCAAAGCGTACAATTCTTCACTATCTTCTTTCGTATCACAGCAGAGTAAAACAAAATTTGCAAACGCCTACTTCTCTTACTGTGTGAATGAAAAGCAGTATCTTTCTCAACTCTTGATCATTATGCTTGATCTTATTCAGAACACACATTTCCTTCCTTTCTCCCTTAATGCTAAACACGCTATATCCAAGGTCCCTGTCTCTACAGATCCAGGCACTCCAATTCCTTGCTATTTGTGTCTGTTTAGCTGTTTCCTAGGGTACCGATGGAGCATAGTTTAACCACGGGGTCCATCTCATGCAGATAAGGAACAGACAACTGCGGGAACATCCTTTTGTTACTTACTTCGTAGAAGCCACGAACCAGGGCCTCTGTTTGCTGAACCACTCCCCGTTCCACTCGCCACTTCACCATTCTCTCGATGTACTCTTTTTTGTTCTTTTCTGTCACTGCTGTATTTGCCCCTCCAGATTTCAGCTCTCTCTCTGTCACCTACAGAACAAAGACAAATAGCAGCGTACCAACATATGGAACACACTGAGTTTCAAACTTAAGTTTTACTTTGAAAATATAAGTGAAGAATATAACAGCCATATTTCTTGTTCTGTACTCCTGGCCTCTTGTCCATTTGCAGTAGAAACAAAAATGATAATGCGGGACACCTCCTCAGCCCCAGCCTTATCACCAGCTGAAGCTAGACTGACCTTCAGGTCACTCCAAACTGTACCAGCAAAGATTGATTCGGAGAGCACTACCTGTAAGCCATGTACAATGTGCCACTGGCTCATCTTTTCATCCTTCTCCTCTCCTTTCACCACCTACGAACTGCAGAGAGTGTGACCACACCAGCTTACTACTTGCTATAGATTATCCAAGCAATGGTACAGGAAACAACAGGACGGAGAGGCAATCACAGTATTGGAACAGGCAGACTGTTTTGCCAGCTAGAAGGGTATCTACTTGTCTCTTAAGCAAGAAGTGTTACCCTTCCCCAACTGCTAATAAAAGTGTTTACTCAGAAATGCCAATAGCCAAAGAAATTATCACAAAATGAATGCTGCCAATACACTACTTAAGCAAGACCTGCACAGCACCCTGCACAGGTGACAAATATAGTCACTGTGGGATTTAGAGTTTTGTATCACCCATCCAAACCTCAGAAATGTTTATACTGTAAATAACATTATTTTTTTTAAACCAAGAGCTATAGCATTTAATTGCATTTTAATGGTTAATTTAGTTGGCTTGGGTTACTAAGGCTTAAGATTAAGACAAGATTTAAGGAATCAATCTACAGCCTACCCAGCAAGCACATACTCCTCACGTGTGACAGAAAATAATATTCATCTTGCAATTATTTTCACATTCAATCTCATGGATTTAAAAGGAAGAATGTTTTGCTCTCCTCTTCAATTATCTGCTACTATAACAATGATGTCTAGCACAGATAATAAATGAGCTGCATGAATACATATTCATTATTTGTATTATTATCTATGTATTAGCCCAACAGACAGCAAACAATATATACAATATTTAGGTCACTTTGCTTGAGGGACCTGTTGTAACATTATGAATTACAGAAACACTCAATGAGTCATCTAATCTGTAGCTTTGTTGAGAAACAGCAGGAACAAGTAAGGTCGGACGTAATGGGTTAGGCATTCTTAGCTGGTTCAGGCTAAATTCCCAAATGCAAATCACTACATCACCATTATACATGCACGATGGGGCGTTGCTGAGGGTAAGACTCTAGCCCAGCCACCATATTGTATTCTTCAAGACTGTGCAGCATTAAGATATATCTGTCAAAACCAACGACTAAACGTTGTCTAACTTTAAGCATGACTGTAAGCACAGATGTTCTACAGTAAAAATGTGTGACACTTGGTTTGACACGGTATCTTTGGAATTACAGTAGTGCTCTGGTATGCAAGAAGTCTAGAGCTCCTCTGTAGTAAATTCTAATAAACAAAAAGATACCAAGAAAGAGAATGTGGCTGGAAAGGTTTAAAAGCTAAATACACATCAGAGATAAGACAACAAAGAAAAAATGAAGGTAGTAGTGACTGGTCCATAATAAAGTCATTGTGGAAGCAGGACAAAAGGGGTGTAACCCAGCTACTGCACAGCTTCTCAAAGAGCCACTATTTCTTGTTTCCCTTATCCAACCCTTGAAATCCAGCTTCCCAAATATCAGCAGAGCTCCCACTGTGATCTACACTTGCACATGTATCCAGCAAAGCAATGTTCAGATGGCATTTAAGTGGTCAGATGCTCTTGGCATGCAAGAATTTCCAACTGGGATCCATCTGTGAGCATAAAATGTGATGGCAATTTCTTCGTTGTTTTGCTGTCAGCACTTAAATTTCAGAAGGGGGAAAAAAATCTCATGTTCACTTAGGGCTCCTGGATTCTGACAGTCGTACTTCACAGCGAGAACCATTTTTTTCCCCCTTCACTAGGTCTAGCAAGGCTAGTGTCTAGTACATATGAAATAAAGTACTAGACAACATGTGAACTAGCATAAAAATTTGGGTTTTGGTGTTCTTTTGCTTTCATATCACAGTATCTACAACAGATTGTGATTATTTTTTTTTTCTGTTCTCATATCTTCCACAACAGACTCCTATGCTATTATCTAGTTATTTTCTTCAGGGAGAGTGTAACAGGTAGTTAGCGTGTCAGATGCTACCTTCAAATGCATCAGGACAATTCATGCTGAGATTCTTATTCACCTTTGTAGTCTTCCAATGTAAATACAAACTTGTCTCATCTGTCTTTGTGAATACATCTGTATGTTTCTGTCTGTCTTTGTGTATTAGTCTTCTGTAGCCATACCTTCCAGGAAAACCACTGTACTGTCAATTGCATGTCATGCAAGCTCTCAGCTCAAAGCGCCTGAGAAACCCCTGCATTTAAGTCTGTGGAAAAAGATTGTAACCCTTCCTACAGAGGCTTCTTACTTCAGTTCTTCTGCCCCATCCTTTTCACCTCTATCCACCCTTGACTCCGCTCATCCATCATGACCTTGTACTATAAGCAGACTAAATCCAGTTTTGAAAATCCCTGAAGTCTCGCTTGCTTTCTGTTACTTTCAGGCTTATGGCGGAGTAGCCCTTTTACTGTTAGGGCCAGAATCCCTCCCCTCAGAAACTAATCTAGTGCTCCTCTCAGAGCTACGCTAGCTCTGTGCAAACTCTCCTGTCAACTTTATTTTCAAGGGCTAAGAGCCACTCTCTCTGTGTTCTGTCTGATCTCCCTGCTCTCTTTGACACTGTGCGTCTGATCCTTACACAAGTTAATGTCCATCACCTGAGCTTCTGCAGTACTTAGCGAGCTTGGCTCTTCAGTCTCACTCGTTTTTGGTCTCTCCTTGGACATCCTTAATCTTGGTCTGAATATTGCTTTGGGTCCCTTCAAGGCTTTCCAGAGACAGTTATATCTACCATGGGTTACAACAGCAAAGAGCACCAGGGCTTCAGTGCAAGCCAAAGAATCCCACAGTTTTGGTTGACAGTTGGCGCTTATGCCAGGGCTGTGCCCTATTTAAGGCTATAGGTATCCAGATCAGCTAGGTTAAAGAGAATTGTCTGACTAAGGTAGAGCTGAGTGGTAGAAAGCATAATAAATGGATGTACGTACCAAGTTGTTAAGTAGGTGCAAGGTGAGTAAGAGACACAGAATTTAACAGAAAATAACCAGACAAAATAATGGTGAGAGCTGCGAGGTCTTACACCACCTGCCAAATGTTTTTCTTCCACCCTAACCCCCCATCCTTTCAGCCACATCAGTTGTAAGTTACATTGCTTGCATTCACCGAATGCCACATCTGCGTGAACTACAGCCCGGAGAGACGAGCTGCACTCCAGAGAATTCCTCGTGCTCATCAGTGTGTGGCTCAATAGGCCTGTAGGGGGGCTGGTATTTTATATTCTACACCCTAAGAATAAACATCTGCATTGTAACAGGTGGCTTGAAAGAAACAGAAGGCAGAAGAAAATCTTTTTGAAAGGATAAAGGGTCCGTTCTGACAGAAAAGTGTTCATCATGCTCAACTCTGTCAGCTTCAAATTTGCTTTTCGGATGTTTTGCATAGCTGTGCTCACCTGTCCAAACACCTCCTCGTTCACTGTGAAGGTGAGATCCAGGATATCTGTGATGTTGTTATCCTTCATCCACTGCAAGCTCTGATGGAACTCTTCATCCAGGTACTCCAAGTCGCTTAAATCACATGGCCTGATTGCAAGGCAAGAAAAATAGACGTAGCTGAATATCTGACCCCACGACTATTGGCAGGATGACTTACTCCTAAGCATGTGAACAAATCTAAGCTGAAGATCCAACATAAAGCTGGTCTTCCTTTGGTTTTGTGAATGTCAAAGCCTGTTACACAGACCCTCTTAAAGCAGTTCTGCAACTGTCTGCTTTGCGTGGCAGGGCTGAAGGCCAAATCCGCTGGCTGCCTGCACAATTTGCTGCCGGAAGGCACCCCTGGGGCCTGATTTTACGTGAATCTTCAGGACGCCGTGCAATTCAGAGCACACGCGTACCTTCAGTCTGGATGAGCCCCACCATCTTGTGCCTGGCTGCTTCCATCTATCTATCATCTTTGAGATCAGCACACGAGACTGACGTAAGGCAGACTAAGCAGCCTAAATTTCTGCTAATAAGGAGCTGGCCTTATTTGCTGAAAGGGCAGGTGGATGTTACTAGCGGTTTGGTTTCACATCCCCTAAAGGGGCAATAAGGATACAGGGAGCACTCTAGTTTTCAGGCTATTTCCAGACTAGCTTAGATATGATATAGATAAGAGTGTTTGGATCTCAGCAATACTCATTGTTAAAAAAATAAAATACAGTTAAAGAACTCAAAGGACTGTTAAGACAAATATCTTTGATGATTTAGAATCATCCTAAATGATAAACTATTTCAGCTAAGCTTTATTTTGCTTTTTGTCATTTAATTGCAGTCTTAACTTACGGCTTTTCTTACTACTGCAAATTCTATGCACCTTGTCTTATCGCAGTCTATTAATTAAAGAGGGACAAATTGTCAATTAAAGTTAACCTTATAAACTTCACACTGAAAGTAATACGCTACTGGTAGCTTCTGCTTGCTAGTGTAAAAGACAGTAGTAGTAGACTAACAAGAAACATTCACTGTTTGTATCTACATTAACATTCCTAATCAACCCAATAACTTTTCATCAGTAGTAAACTCTGGAATTACGGGTCTGTACTTTCAAATGTGTGTTCCTAAATATCATACTTATCATGCACTTTTATCAACACAGTCAGTATTTACAAAAGGCAAGTTCTTGGAAAAAGTAAAGAAAAATTAAAACATGTTTGTTTTCTGTCACAGAACGACCAACAGCGGAAAGGACTTGAAGGTCAGAGCGCTGAAAGCAACTCCACAAGGGTCTGTGTCTCTGTAGGACTCACTGCAGGATCGCTGTTTCTGCACGGTTTCATGCCTCTACTTACAGCCTCAGTAGTGCTTTGTAGAACGGCCTCGTGAAGAAAGCATCAAGAAGGTACTGATGAATGAGAGCAAGGCCAAGAATACGACCGCTGAACCTGAACCTGGGGTATGAAAACGCAGAATAAACAAACTGAAACTCAAGACATTCAGCATAGAAGCTTACACAGGTAGCAACTGTTCTTTGTTTCTGACAGTTTCTTATGTTTATTCATTTATTTCTTTTTTTCTGACCAGATACCTAGTAATACCACCCCTTCCATCTCTGATCAATAACGGATCTCTTCTCGATCCGTCTCCTACAGTACCCATATGTGCAGCTGGCATGTTGTATGCTTTCCTGTACCAAACCAATGAATACCCTGAAGACTCACCTTCTGTGATCTTTAGTTGAATGTTCTGATACAGACTGACCCCATCAAACGCAATATTTAGCTAGTGAAATACTGTAATACTCCACCTCGCCTCAGCAGGAAACATACCATCAAAACAGCTGCAAAGGGTATTTGGTGAATCAGTATATCCAGTTTCTGACTGGTTACAACCCTTTCAAAGGTAGGACTTTAAAGTACTTTAAAACATTAATGAGCTGACTTCATAGGAGGGAGCTGAAGGTCAATTAAGTTAACTGTTGTGACTAAGGACAAATTAAAATCAGTATCTAAAGCTCAGGCAAGTTGTCCCCCAGACCAATTCCTTAATGGTGATGCTCAGCTGTCTTCAGTATTTACACACTCTTGTGTTTGTTTTTAAGAACAATAACCCCTAGCCCTGCTCCAAGTACACCCAAACAGTGCCCTGCCCTTTACAATCTATGACCTGTGATAAGCCGTTAAGTTTTTCTATGATTTCTCCTATGATTTATTAGATATTCTTCCATCAAATGTGGGTTTAAATCAGTAATCTCCGACAGAAAAATACAGAACTGGTGCGAGTCCAGGTGAGTTTGTTTTTGTAAAAACAATCCCTATCACCCATCCAAAACTTGCTTATTTACAAAAAAGGAAAAGAAAAAACCCAACATCCCAAGTGCGAGCATTCAAAGCCTGAGCTGACAAACATCATAGTAAAGCTTGATTGCACAAAAGATGAGAAACAGATCAAAAAGCCAAGAAACCATTCCTTTCACTACGAGAACGAGTACAA
>Ga0065711_1003532_pt1 | contig 27549 bp, 11 predicted proteins | sample Hoacrofraction12_FD_59098 | JGI IMG/M metagenome (GOLD analysis project Ga0065711, IMG submission 59098) | Hoatzin crop microbial communities from Cojedes, Venezuela - Epithelial fraction 12 v2 (version 2) | ecosystem: Host-associated > Birds > Digestive system > Esophagus > Crop | place...
TTTGTCTTGAGAGGGGGAAGGAAAAAAAAAAAAAAAAAAGATGCAGAACTATGCAGACTTTTCAAATAGTTATTAGGAAACACACACAGCCAGTCAAATCAAATTCCGAGCTTGCTAACCTTGACAGTGTCCCCTTAAATTCTTTAAAGCATTTCGTTTGTGTGTTTCCAGGCTGCAAAGTTAATTTATCTGAAGCAGCAACTGTGGCAAAGCTGAGGTTGCTGCACTGCTTGTCTGGTGCAAGGTTTGGAGACTGAAATCCCAGAGGACTCCGTGCACCCACTGCCTAGGGAAGGGGCCCTCCCTGGTGCTGCCTTCGCACCCACCCACATCCCCTGGCCCGGCACAAGGAGGGCAGAAGAGGCCTGGCTGGGAAGCTGGGATGAAAGCTGCTTTGCTTTAAGATGTTTGCCAGCAGTAGCAGCCTGGGAAGCAGACAGGAGGCTGGTTTCACTGCGCTGGCTGAAGTGGGGTCTCCTCTGGGGCAGACTGGTGGGATGCTCCAGCTCTCTCGGCCACAAGTTCCCCCTCACAGCTCTAAGGCGTCCATCCAGCAGCCCTGAAAATCACTATCGATGGCAGGGAAAGCTGCCTTCCCACTGGAGAGGATGAGGAGCCCCAAAATTACTACCAATGGTAGGGAAAGCTGCCTTCACACTGGCGAGGATGAGGAGCGGGTAGAAGAGGGGGCTGCCCAGGAGGACCTGCCAGCAGGGAGATGGACAACGCCCCCACCACCAGCCCCAGCCCTGTAAGACTCAGAGGTGCAGCCAGATCACTGCTCATCCCCCTCCTTTTGGAGGGTATGATTTCACTTGGCGATTTAATCCACATCAACAAGCTCCAAAAACATAAATCACACTTTGTTCTCTGGCTGTCCTCAGGATTTTAGCTCATCTAACTCCCCCACCTAACTAGGCACCCTGTAAAATTCATGATGGCATGTCAGCAGTTTCAGAATATTTTTAAAAGGCAGTTCAATATAACTTAAATATTTTTTTCAGTTTTTTGTGCAGGAAAAAAACAATCCCAGCACAATTTTTTCCTAATTTGTTTTTTAATTTTAACCTTGGGCATGAAAGCACATTTTTCCTGTTCACTTGTAAATTTTTCTTTGGCTTAAAAAAAAAAATGCACAGGGCAAGGGCTGTGCTGCTGACCAGTCTTAGGAAGGTAGGTGGAAGGCAAAAAAAAAAAAAGAAAAAAAATCATCTGATGTGCCTTTTGTGCTGCTGCACAGAAACTGCTGCCTGTAATACTCCAGCCAGGCACGCTCATAGTACAGCCAAGCAGCAAAATAGTAACATTGTTAAGCTGGATTACTGAATTTCATTCATGTCTTTTTTTATTCTTTTTTCTTTTACACAGATGTAAGGCCATGTTTTTATAGAAGATGGAAAAGCAGGCTTGTTTAACTATTTTTCAAGATTTTTTGTAGAAGCACAGAACAGCTTCTATAAGAGGGAGATACTGCTATAACTCTGCCAAATGATATGCAGCTGTTGCAAGTTTATTTTTTCTTTCTTATTATTTTTTGTTAATTAATGTTGCATCTTTCAAATAACAAACAGCACTTTTAGCACCCATTTTGCAACCCAGAAAATCTTTTTTGGGAAAAAAAAAAAAAGCAAATTACTAGGACCATGAAAGTTGATCAAAACAGAAACACAACATTGCACAAGACTCACCTTCTTTATAGTTTTATTCCAAATTGTAAATTCAGATCAATTTGTTCAAAATGCTCCTGTCCTTTTCCAAACCAAGCCTGAATTCACTGAAAAGCAGAAGCCTTACAGCACAAGTCCCATCTAGCTCAGAGTTTTATAGTCAAATCAAGGAACAATAGTTTCACCTGGTTTTGGCTCAAAAAATCAGGTGATGTTCATCTGTTTCAGATGCCTATAGCTTTGAGCATTAGCTCTCCTTTAAACTTTGGGGATTTAAGTGGTTAAAACCCTGTATTCATCAGAACCTGGCAGAATGTTCTAATAAATGGTGTTTATCACTCAACACCAAGTTTTCCATAGCTTTCAATATAGCCTTAAAGAAAGACAAACCAAAACAAGCTTAACATTTCAGTATTCCAAATACATTTGGTTGCATTTTCTTCCAGATAGTGCTGCCAAACAGGGAATCTAATTAACTGGACACAGGAGGGCCTTTATGAATGGAATGTAACATAACCATACAAAGTAATCTCGTTACATTGTAACAAGAGGTTAAATACCACTTCCTGCTATGTAGTAGCTGTTAAGTATAGTATTGATGAAAAATATGCTAATAACACCTTCTGAAAAGAATAGCTTAGTTCTTGTTAGCTAATCTCCGCAAGCTGTTTGGTAAGCTGCTTTTGTGGTATGGCTATATCACATGCACATCAAGCAAGGTTTTAAACTATGGGATTGGTTTTCTCTCCTTGGGGAAGATTTACATATATATACATATAAATATATATGCGCGGAAATAACCAGTGTTTTGATCTGTTCCTCAGCACCCTTCCCACCCCACCCCCCGGCTCTGCCTTCCTCTACAGGCTTTGGGTGAGAGAGGAGCTGCCAGGCGTGGGGTTGCGACTGTACCAGCACGGATAGCACAGATTGGAGACAGAGTTGGAAAGCAGGGCCTGGGAGCCAGTTTATGCTGAAAATCCCCAAAGTTTCAAATAGGACTTTGTATAAAGATTTATAAAGAGAAATGAAAATCGGTCTTATTCTTTCAGTCGTAAATCAGCAGAAATCTGCTCATAAATCATTACTGTTTGCATCTGGGGGGTAATTATTAGCCCAAGCTCACAGTTAAACCTGAAATTTTAACTGAAAAGTAACTTAGAATATGTTAACTGTTTTAAATCGCAGCAGCTGGGATGGATTTTCACAGTCCCTGAACTGATTTGCAGTTGTATTAGTCGATCAGCATCTCTCATTAGGTGTCTATAATGCAGGCAGGGACATCATGCTAAGCCCCTGTGTTTCTTCGGTGCATGGGCCCATCTTTATCTGGAGAGTAAGGTTCTGTTTTCTTTTCTCCCTCTTCATTTCCATAAACAATATGCACAATTCTCTGAGCCTTTCAGCCTGCAAATAAAGGCGAGGGCTAAGTAAATTTGCTTCACACCAATTATTTTTGTGAGGTCACTGAGTTAAGCGTTAAAGAATACTGCTGTGGATGAGCACTCGGGAACAGTATGATTTGTGCTATGAACTGGACAAAAGCACTCAGTGCATAGCAGAATACGACATTTATTGGGAAGCTTTGTTCCATGAGTTAACAGAAGAATAATCCTTTTCTTTGAACAGCTACGAATTACTCATTTTTACTGCGTAACCCAGCTGCACTGTAAGTCACTTTCGTAAGTCACAGCATAGGAAAGAAAGTGAAAGACATGTGATTTCTGAGAAAAAAAAATAAAAATTGGTTGCTCAGTTCAGTATTAAGCCCTTTTGCTTCTATGCACAGCGTGAGGGTGAGCAGTCGTCAAATTATTGTGTTGTGTTTTTATGCAAATAAAATTACAGAAGGAAAGAACATTTTAAAATAATCAGAAGCCAAGTGAGGAGCCAAGAATCCAGCTGTTGTTGATAAGTGGCGCTTCATTGTCACACTTCTCACAGCCGCTTACACCAGCCAGAGGCTGGCCCCACATCTGACTATTTACTATGTAAGGCTAGCTTGTGAGCAGTAAGTAACTGTGACAAAATGCTCTGCACATGGGTAATTGCTGATGATTACATTTCAGACAAAGGACTCGGGCTTGAACAAAACAGCCAGGCAATATTTCCCTGATGGAAGACAAAATTATACAGTGGTTATATTGCTTTAGTGGAAGAAGTAGTGAGTCTCGAAGTCACCCTACTAGTTTCAGGATGGGAGGACAGAATCAGACCTTGAAGTTTCAGCGGATTTCAAAAATCAAACTCAAACAGAAAAATATGATTGTGCCTGAAATATTAGAGCTCAGGCACAGGCTAGAATCGATGCAAATTTGATGTGGAAAAATCATCGCAGGATCTGATACTTTATCCTGCTTCCTAGGAGACAGGGCTAAAAAGTAGTACCTGTGCTGGCATTTGTAGTGAGACCAAGTTGCTTTATTTTTGGACACTATTCTGTTACAGTAGAACATAAGTGACTATTACATGTATTATTAAAAGCAGGGCAATCAAGTTACACATGCTGGATTATTTAGTGAAAAATAGCTTTTAAATTATCCATCTAAAACCAAACAAAGCACATGGTGTGCCCTTTGAAACCAGATGAAAAGCTGAATGTAACAACGGCCTGAATTCTCACTGTCCAGGTCTGTTTGTGCCAGGGTGGTACCCAAAATTAGAGATTGCTCCCTCCATCCCCACTGGAGATTTCCACCACCCTCAAAGGACCAAAGGCAGGGAAGACACGAGTGCCCCCGTGCCGGGCCGGGGTGCGGTGCTGCACCCCATGGGGCTCCTGCTTACCAAGACTGTCCCCATCATGCTCCCCGTGTTATTGTCCCACTGAGTGCAGAGCCTCACACTAAAATCAGGGAACGAGCCACCTCCTGTTCAGATTAGGGGATTGGAGCTGGCTACAAATCCTCTTTTGTATCAGCTTCGGGTTTCTTCTGCTTTCTTTTTAACTGGTCCCCACTCAGCATCTTCGTGATGACATGCAGGTATCCTGGAATGATGGATCGTAGCAGAGAGCTTCTTATCAGAGGAACAACAATATTTTGTTAGTTGGGTTTAGTTGGGTTTTTCTGGGCAGGTGCTATATCAAACTTGCCCAGGTGCTTTAATTAACCATTTAAATGACTTTTGCCTCTCCTTAAATATCATGTTTCAATTCCAGGTGTTGGGTGACTGTATGGGATGTTCATCGTACACCTGATACAGCAAGTAATGCAATGGAAATATCACAACGGAGAATACTGTTTGGTTTTATTAAAAGAGAATATCTGTCAAATAAAAACTGACTTCTTAAAGAGTTTTTTTTAATGTCTTCCTTATTTTTATTAAGGGTAGAAGTGACCATAGCATTCTTAAAATAGCAGTAGTCGCACTGGTGTGAGGTCTCATTGGGCCTTCTCTTTGTTCAGACAGTGAGAGTATCACTTAATTACTGTCAAACAGACAAACCTATCCCTCATCCATTTACAGTATTTAAGTTAGTAAAGGCTGAAACCTAACAATACACATGAGCCTGATAAAAATGTCATTTTGTCATTTACAGTAAGAGACAATACAATGAATGCAGTATTTGCTCTTTTCTTGGGACGTCTGGGTGTCAACGATAACATCCAAGGTCTTTGTCACAAATATTTGATTGTCTCTTCAGCACCCTCAGTCGCTAACACCTCCGACATTTACTGGCTGCTGCCCGTTTTCAAAGGGAGAACAATACCAAGAGCCACACGTCCCTCTGCTGCAGAAACTTGTGAAACTCTTTGTTTCATTTTTTTCTCCACTGTGCTGAATAACCCTCCTGTCCCATAGGTCCGTAAATTTGAGTTCCTTTACACTTTCCAGATCTGTGTGGACGAGGCTAATGTGACTAGTGCTGACAAAGGGACCACTGCCTCCAGATATTAAGCATGAGCTCTGCTTGGAAAAAAAGTTTTGTAAGTTGATTAGTGTCTGCTTGGAATATGGTGCTATTTATTCTGTCCTGGGAATGAATAGTTTTTTTTTCCTTGAGTCATCTTCCTATTCTCTAGTGCTGCAGACTGGAAGGAGCATGCAGTGCAGGCGTGACATTGCTGCTTTTAAGGGGAACACAGAGAGTGTAAACAGTTCTGAAATGAAAATAGCAAATTCCACAGTTATGACTCCAGTAAAAGTTACTCAGGCACTTAAATAATGGGACTTCCTACTCCCCAGATATCTTCCTTTCTGAAGAATTGTCTCAGGAAGGGATAGCATCAGGGATCATAAATTGTCTTTTGGCTTTTCAACACTTTACAGGCTCCCATGCATCGCCAACAATAGGACTGGGGAATGACTCTTAACAGCTCATTAAGGCTGTTTTTGCCAAATGCAAATAATAAAAAGGCCTCTTAAGAGGCTGTCTCATTTTTATTCAGAAAAGCCTACTACAGAATATAAAAAGATGCCATAAAATGGAAATGTAATAGAAGACCCAATGCAGTTATCTTTGGTGTCCTCTGAAAGATTTCCAGGCTAACTTCAAATCTCATTTCTGGGTGGACTGCTGAATGATTCTGCTCTGCAAATATGACGGTTAACTCAGAAGGACATTAAAAAAAAAAAAAATCAGATTCAGACTCTCTTCTGGCAACACACACATTTCTGAGAAGTAAGGGAGTGGAAGTAAGTAGGAATGAGATTTTAGTGGACTTGCATCATATTTGCCACAATTTTTTAACATTAGCTCCCAATTCACTTCCCCTGCTGCGGTCTGATGTAGCTCTGACTTTTTAGTGCTTTTGACCTTCCCACAGACAAAGAAAATACACTTTGGCTATGCATGAAACACAATTTGGTGTCCCCAGACAGGAAACTCTCTTCCCATTTGTATGCTAAGTGTTGGACTAGAATTTCCTAGATTAGTGCAAGCAATGGCAGGAGCACCACGGCTGAGCATTTGCTGGAGTTTCACAGCTATTGCCCCCTCCAGCCTCCTGCCTCCGTGCTCCCTCTTGACTCCCATCGCTCAGAAGGCTCATTCCCAGGGAACCCTCCATGGCCCTATCTGGGTCAGATACCATCCCAGCACTCCTGTCTGGGTGCGGGTGCTCGTACCCAAGTTGCCTGTGAGAGAAATACACGCTGAGGCCTAAGAGTCTTGGCATTGGTATGTCTTACTTTTCCTCCCTAGGATGGTGCACTATTGTGGCTTGAGCAGCCTATGATATTTTCACCTTATTTTCAGAGGTGTTAAACACCTAAAGCTTTCCTCGCTTTTACCAGGGGACTTGAATGCTCATTACTTTTTAACGCTGGGTCTGCAGGTAGTCTCTGGTAAGGATCACCAAGATGTCTGAAGACTGCACTGGAGACTGCGATAGTCTAGTTTGTACAGACAGGCACTTTGGATCCATCTTCCTCTATTGTTAAATCACAGTCCACACATGCAACAAGGTCATTGGACAAAGATGTCACTGATTTCAACTGAATAAGACAAATAATCCAGAGCAGCTTTGGAATAACTCTATGAAACCAAATAGAATAAAAATTTGTATCGGCTTATGTACTAGTCCAATCGATTTACACAAGGGACCGATGTTAATGTATTTATAAGAGATTCAGATTTATTTCCTTTCCCTCACAGAAATATTTGCTTATAACAATGGCTGGGAAAAAAAATATTTTCTGAAAGCTGAACATTTTCTTAAATCTGAATTATTTCAATACTGGGAGGTTTTCCTTATCTTTAATTTTTATTTATTATGTAATAACACTAGAAATCCCCCAGTGAGAATCCAGCTTCCATGGTGGGAAATGAGTGTGTTACCAGAATACCCCCAGAAGCTCACTGAACGTCCCCTACAGTCTGCAGAATTAGGCCTCCTCATAAATTTGTTCGACTCTCTTACATCAAGCTTAAGAATTAACATGAAGATTGGACTGGGTAACTTCTCCTGAACAGGGCTTGAAAAAGAAATGAAACAAAAGAGAAACCCATGGGGTAAGGCTGCAGAACTTGGCCCAGACAGGATCTATCTCTGCAAGTTACTCTTGGGCCAGTGCTGGCCAATATTAACTCCTACATCACTTTTCTCAGTGCTTACCTGTGCACAGCCTGAGCAGGCAGGGTCACATCTCTACCTCTAGGTCTGACTTTCCTGAAAAAGAAATGGGGAAGAAAAAGAGGAAAAAAAATCCCTAGGAAAAAAAAAGAAGAAAAGGAGCAGTATATTTGGTTTGAGGCTTTTCTCTGGTGTAAAACTTGAGGAGGGATTTCTGGCTTTGTCCCATACAGTTGCTGATGTTAAGCCACACGTAAGCTTACACAGTGATTTATTGCAGTTTTCACTACCTTGGCCTTTCAGACTGTAAGGGACGGGCAGACTTGACTTTTTAAAATGCAAATGAACCAGAACCTTGAGAGGCCTTGAAATATTTTCCTAACTTCCTGAGAGCCCATAAAAATGTTTCTCTAACGTTGTGTTATGATGGGAGCCCCCCAAGAAGCAGCATAATGAAAAATGGCTTTGACTTGTTAAGCGCAGGAGTCCAACCCATCTCCACGCTCTTGAGCAGCTTGCCTCCTGGTAAGTTAACTTCTGAGTCTGCTCTCCACATTGTCCGCCCTCCCACGTTTAAAGATTGCATTGATTTGATAGTGGTTCATTGGCACGATGCCCTCTAAGGAAAAAGACAGTAGGGTTAAATTGTGAATAGCCCTCAGTTTTGAAAAACTGCTGAGCTCCACCATATGGACTGCTATATGGCAAGGAATATGCTTTATTGGCATTGCTTGGAGGTTTACAAGCAATCTTCTTGAAGTTTTAATGGTTGCTTGGGTGATTTATCCTGTCTTGAGAGTCAGTGCTGTTAGGAGGCACCCAATTCTTGAGCTCTTGCTTTCCTTTATTATGAAAACCTTTAATCTTTCCTACATGTTCCATAAATAACCTCATTATGGCCACACAGAGAAAATGTAACTGTTCCCATGTAAGTTTTGACTTTTTACTTAACACTTTTATGAGCTACTTTAACTTCACAAGGGGGGTGGTTAATATACAGCAGCAGAAATTTGAGGGGTGAGGAATAAGACCAAGAATGAAAGTGTCATATACAATTTTGTGTCTTTGCAGCCATTAAGTCCAGCGTCACTTTTCAGCCAGGACTGCTGGCATGAAGACAGGCACTCTTTGCTTCCTCAGATTTCTGAAGGGCACCTCGTGCTCCTTCTTTCAGTGACTGCTTCAGAACATTTGGTACCCCAGTATCTGGTATCCCAACCTAACATTTGCCCCCCAACATGCTACTTAAATCTGTTCTGCAGCAAAGGCTTTTTATAGAAAGAATGAAGGGATGGCTTTGGAGGCTGGGATGGGAAGCACCGATAGAGTTAAGCTGAAGACAGAAATGTTGAGGTTCACAGCAGGAGTAACATTTACTTCAAGTTATGACTTGCATGTATATAAGACAAAATCCACAAAAAATGAAGGACATGCCAGAGAACTGAAAATCATTATAACCTTTGTAGCTCAGCTATATCACCCTTTTATATAATCATTTAAGGAAAAATGGGGCATAATGTCCTCAAACCCATCAAATACTCCAAACCTCCATGGCTCCATATCAGATCTGTCTTTGTCCAGGTCGATCAGATGTGACTTTCTGCTCTTTGCCTCAGTTTATGTACCTGTAAAATGCAGATGATGGCATTTACTCCTCTTTGTGAAGCTTTGTGAGATCTGTAGAGAAAAAAGACTATATTAATGGTCAGCACTAATACTACTATTTTTTCTTTAGCTTTAATGATTCTGCCTCAAGGGATTTTCTTTAACAAAACCTCAGCCCACCCAAAAGAGTTAGCATTTGGGACTATGGGGGATGTAGATCACCACACCCATGGGTGGAAAGCATGAGACAAATCTTAGATAAGGAGGGAACAATCAGAGAATTCAGACTGATGTTTCATGCAAAAGGATGTTCAAATTAGCATAAAACAGCAGAGCGTATAGCTTGAGATGGAGGGATCTGTAAATGAAGCAAAGCCCTAAGTGCATCTCTTGAGCTAATTGCCATCTCAAAGATTGTAAAAAAAAAGGGAGAGGGAAAAAAAAGGACTGGAGGGCAAATTACAACTTTGGAGTAGGGATGGACTAAAGTTAGAGGATGCACGTGAGAGTTATGCAGGGAATTTGCAAAGGGTTGGGCAGTGTTTTATGGAACATTTGCCCCTAAGTTTTAAATATGTCCTTGGTTGTGTAAGGGGGATGGGGGAGTGCGGGGTCAGAAATACCTCTCTTTTTGGATAGAGGACATTTGATTTGAAATTAAATAGAAGAAATACATAATGTGGAACAACTATGGATTAAAATAGATCATCATTTACTTATTGTCACAGTAATCCTCATGCCCCATTGTGAAGACTAAAGACAAGTCCCCAGTCCCACTGCAACATTGCACCCTTACCTGGGAGATTTTCCCTGTTGCCCAGAGCACAGGCACTGCTCCTGGCCAGAGCCCAGGTCTGACAGACCAGTGGCAAAGTGGCAAAAACAACATTCCTGTACAACACTTCAGATAATCACAACTGGCTTAATTAGCAGCAGCTCATATCTTTTGGAAATGCATTAGTGCGGAATGTAGAAGGGGATACTTTATCAACATGCCCAATAACGTGTCCAGTTAAAACCTGATAATAAACATATATTGCTGAAACTTCCAGAGCTGCAGACTATTAACCCAATCTATTTCCCTTCTGTCCCACTTTGTTACCTTTTCTCACATAGAGATTGCAGGAATTTGGAAAAAGGAAATACTTTTTTTTTTTGCTAGGATTATTTCCAGCACCCAATACAGTTGAAATCTGGGATATTATGAGAGTGCCTATGTGCTCCTGCGAAACTCAGTAAGGTCTATGGATGTAAAAGGGACATGTGATGTCAGTAGTAATGTTATTTTTTCTAGTCGTTCACTGATTCTGGTAAAGGAACTTCCATTAACGAAACATATGCACTGACAAGATAGCAAGCCTAGACGCATTTAGAAAGCTGGGAAGAGTTTGCTTTGGAAGAAGCATGAGTGTACCAGGTCATGGGAGCCAGCACACAATCCCTTCCAGTGACATTCAGAAACCCAGCACAAAAGAAACACAGCTGGGATTGTTTCCTCACCTCAGTTCTGGCTTCTCTGTGCATCCGCAGGCAAGAGAGCAATAACCAATCCTGCAACACGGTGCAGAAAAATGAACTTAATTTGCACTTATGTAAAAATAGTCTCTTTTGGGGAAAAATGAAATAAAATCAAAACAAAACCCCCTGATCTCGATTGCAGGAGTTCCTTCAAAGGGCTGCTTTAAACATGTCTTCTTACCCTGTCTATGTGCCGCACTGATGAGTGCACTGTGACAATGACAGAGATTCAGTTCTCCCGGTATGTGCTAAACTTCTTATGGTAAACGGCATACCTTCTCTGTGAAGATTCGTCTTCAGAGGTGATTTTCTGAAATAAAGATAGATTATTCAAGTTAGGAATATATTATCAGATCTTTTCCGATACTATTACTATCAACACAATCAGTTTTCAGCTTTAACAAGCTGACCTGACAGACAAACATGCTGGAGTATCTGCAAAAGTTAATTTTCCCTTTTTGGGTCTCATCATCAGGTCCACCTGTGGTCCGCGGGTGAGGCCACACAGTCTCAGGGAATTGTTTACTTTAACTCAGCAGCATATTCCCATAAGTCTGGGGCTATTTCCCAATTTTGAAGATGGTGTGGGGAGGGGATTGGGAGCTGATGATAACGGGATGGAGGAGATTAGGCAGCTAAGCCATCCATTTTAGTTCCAGTGATCAAATTTCACAGTCTTTATCTGCAGCACTGACTCGCTAACTTTTCAAGCGAGGGTAGAATGAGGGAGTGCAGCTATAACCAATAACATAATGCATGTTGATCACCACCACAAAATTGCCATCTGTCCAAAGGTGCTTATGCCTTTGTGCTGGTATGTGTGCTTGAGCTGCAGAGTTTGATCTTATAAACGCTTATTCTTGTTATCTGTAGAATTACTTATAGCAGAAAGCTCTGCTCCCGGTTGTGATTGCAATCACAGTACTCGCAGTAAGTATCACAGCGGAGAGATGAGGTTTGTAAAGATCAGCACAGATACCAGCGATCAGATTCTGCTTTTAGGCAAACAAAATACTGAAGGATTGAATAGCTAATGCTGTACTGGACCATTAGGGAGAAATTTCTTATTAAGAGGGGGAAGAAAAAACCCAGCTCAGGAAAATTAAAAGTCAGTGTTGCCCAGACATTTTACAAGGAACTGAAATACTATGGGTGCCAAATGCTATGAAATACAATTAAATGTTATTAAGCTTTTTTATGGTAAGAGGGAACTTTTTATTATAAATAGTTTTTAACTAGCAGCTTTACTTGTTTATCCTCAAAAAGAAAGATCTTTACATGTTTTATTTAAAACTAAAAATGCAGTGTTATACGTGTTAACATTTTTTGAAAGCTCCCAAGAGTTTTTCAGACCTCCCATAGGTACCCTGAGGGGAAAATCAGAACCACATATGGGGAAGTGTGGGGGTGAGAAAAGAAAAAAAAGTTGATTCCACGTGGATTTTAATGCATCTGATCTCAGGAGGCATGAAAAAAACAACAACAAAAAGGTGCATTTTACAAGGTGAACACTGTATTGATTTGAGATCTTTATATCAGAAGGAGCTCAATTAATTTGATTTCATTTGACTGATAATACATCCCTACATCTCAAAACCAGAAGCAACTACCATAGCAACAAAATATAAATAAAGGTACACAGCAAAAACCACCATAACAAAAGATAATGATGTATATTGTTAAAAACGGAAAATACTGTAGTTTAGGTCTCAAAAGCTTCAGAAGTGTTCACAGTGGTATTTCTGCTGCAGGAAAGACTTGAGGTCAGTTTTAAATGCAGATGGTGATTTAACTGTTTTGAGCTTTGTTTTTATTTTATTCTAATGATTACATGCTCTATAAAGAGAACTAGACAAGTCAGGTTTCTTGTGAACTGCTGAAGTCATAAACACGTTATTTAAATTAACCCTGTAGGACTGACTATATGACGATGAAATTAAAAGGCAGAGAGGAAAGGTGAGAATTTGGTAACAAACACAAAAATCACAAGTCTCTCTGACTTTACTACCGTGGGATCAGAAGCTCACGTGTAGAGACAGTATTAGAGCTGCTGAGCCTTTGAGCTCACAGAAGTAGCACTAATGTCATTTCTCCAAGGATTTGCATGGACACTGTCCTGATGCCTGCCTAGCTGAGACGCTTCCAGTGTTGCTATTGGTATGTGTAACCTGGAAACCTCTTTTTGTTTGTGTGTGGAGTAATGTATGTGTGTGTTCTGGAGTTCTTTTGGCTAGTTTGACACCAGAAGACAAATAATACAGCACCATATGAGAGTTGAGTCAGCTGTCAGCCCATAATGAACAAATATATTCAGAGGGTACTGCAATAAGTTAAAGTTTCATGCAAAAATTTCTACAGATAAAATTTTATCAAACTGGTTTCATTCGTAAGTGGGTAAAATCAAGATATTTTATGCACATTTAAATACATAAAAAGCTTAATTTTCAGATGGGATTATAATAATTTCTATTCTTGTGCCGTTTAAAAAAACCCCAAACAAATCAAACAAACCAAACAAACCAAAACCAAGAGAACAGTAACTTCAGCTTCCTGTGTTATTTGTTGAAAAGAGGCAGTGCAATGGTTTGGGCTCCAGGGCCACCTTAGCACTGCAGAAAGGTGGCAGGAGGCAACTGCCAAACCACTGCTCCCTCTCCAGGGTCCATGACGCACAAAGACTCCCACCCAACTAAGTGCCAGCACTAGGACAGGACACGGCGTGTGACCATTTATCTGCTCCAGCCCAGGCACCTGCTCACCAGAACATGACTGAGACCTTCCTTACTCTTCTCCCAAAAAGGAATTTCAAGAGCAGGAATGTTTTCTTATCAAGAGCAGCAACTTTCAGACAGGCAGACTCATGACTGCTGTATCAGATAAAGTAGCTATGGAATTTATATGGTCCCCATTACAGAGTATCTGAATATGATATGTCACAACATCACGCTGACATTGGGAAACATTTTAATCTGCACATTTCCTTGTATAAAGGGTGAAACTAAGGCAAAGAGAGAGCGGCTAAGTTGCTCAAGGTTGCTCAGGAAGTTTGCAGTCGAGGGAGGACCTGAACACGGGCTGTCAGGGTCCTCAGCCAACACACCACCACCCTCTGGACTGCTCTTTCTGTGTAAGTCAGCGTTTGTGAGATTTTCCTTAACGATGATGTCTAGCGAGCTGTGCAAAGTACGGGGAGGTGTTACATCTGATGGACAAATTGTTGGGAGAAGTCTAGAAGAGGCCCTCATCTTGCCATACACACCCCTTCATGCCCTGTACAGAACCTGTGCTGACTCCATGCCACGGTGGACAAATCATGGATTTTAACGGCAGCTCATACAGACTGGTAGCTAGACTCTACCTTCTTGCTCAGCTGTCCATACTCGGCTGTTTGTGCTTACAGAGCTGCAAGAGTGAATCATGGACTGGAGCTGCCCTGAGTCACACTGTAAACTGTCTAAATCTTCACTCTGCGAGGTTCATAGTGCAGGAGTACTAACACAGAAGTGTATGTAGAGTGAGTAAAGGGGCAAGAGGCATGGAGTGGGGGGTAAAGGCAGCCATACTGCTGTAACCAGCAACCGACTGTCACCAGTCTAATCTCTCACCTTCTACCCGCACTTAACTCACCCCACACATTGGGACTAGCTTCTACACCATTGCTCACTGGCTGAAAGTTGAGCATTTGAATCTGATGTCTCCTTTGTAAAGAATTAAACAATAAATCTCTCTCAGGGATTGATGTAAGTCACAGACACAGCCTGACATGCTAATGATGGAGAGACATCCTGACCTAACTGAACTTCCTTGCTTTTGCTTGCAAGAACAAGCAGGTTCCCTTTGCTCTCCTTTGCACGTCAGTCCTACCTGCCCTGCTGTACCTGTGATTTCTTGTAGATAGGTTTCTACTAGTTCCTTTTTCAGGGTGAACCCAGCACTTTCTCTTTTGGTTATTGCATGACCACAATAACGGCCTACGTTACACTGACGAGCAGTTGAGCCTGAGAAGAGTGAGGAACGCCTTGAATTAACACCAGCGCTTTGTGCTTAGAGAAAGATGTTATCTGTCGCTCAGCAAAAGTAATTTTTGTGAAAGAGGGAGGGATAAGATAATATGAAAAACTTGAGACATTTATTTCCATTTCTTACATTCAGATGTACAGGGGTTTAAGGAGCGTTATAGAGCACTTTCTTAAGAGGTATTACAAAAAACATTTTTATATATTGCTAGTCCAATCAAAGTCTAAGGAACTGACATGCTAAGACAGCAAATTAGAAGTTGATAGCCACTTCCAACTAAGTTGAAATGATTTATATTCTAGTGAAAACATGCCCATATGTAATTGTTTGTTTGTGGGCATACTATGAAAAAGGGGCTATTGAATATAAAACTCAAAACCATAACTACACAGAGAATGAGAACACATGCAGTCCAGGTTGCATGATCATACGGCTTTTGTAAATCTAGAGATAAATCTGGACCCTTCATCTGTAATCTCCTGAATTAAGCTTGGAAGCCAACTGTAACCAGCCAAACACAGGTTTCATAAGCTTTCATAAAAAATTAAAAGATAAGTAATCCAAATTTACTCTCTCTGTACATAAGCAAACAAAAAAGGCTTTCAACAGGGTTGCTTCTGACGTGAAGTTGTATTCAACACGAGTAAGGGTATCAGACCCCACTATTCAGCTGTTCTGATACACAATCCATGAGCAGATCCTCCATTTCCTCATTTTATTTGCACTTTTCTCTACACTTCCAAAGCACTTATCAAAACTCCACAGGTTGCAAGCTATGTACCAGGCCTGAAGTCCATGCACAGGCTGTTGAGTTACGAGTTCCAAATGATGTCTAACACAGAAGAAAAATGAAATAAAAATAGTTTTGTGGCATTTGTGTCTCAATATCACCCAAGAAGACAGAGAAACAGATTTCAACACCACATGTTAAATGGATACAAGTATACTAATTTCAGGGCTGCAAACACATGAAGTCCAAGGGAAGCTTCATTTCCAATGCAACAGAAGCAGTTTCTGGTCATCTGAAGTCAGCGTGACGTTCTTGGGTCATTAGCAATTCAGCAAGGTGCTTCAGCAAGGAAGTTGCTGACATGCTTCAAACAGAGAACTTTAATCTGGAGTCCAAATGTTAGGGCAGAATATCTTGTCCCTTTGAGCCAGATGATGTCCTGCCACTAGATTTGCTCCAAGAGCACAAGGACAAAAATACAGACTCAAAATAATTGTGAAGAATCCCACAGACTTCAGGTCAGGAAGAGATTTGGCAGAGGCTTTTACCTGTGCTAATACCAGAAATTCCTTCTCTTCCTAGAGTTGTAGGAACGTGACCAGTCAAAATTTCCTTGGATTAAAAATTGTATGTATTTAATATGGAGAATACACTCCGTTGGCATGTGTGGACACAGATTTTAAAATGTTGTCTTAATATGATAGTTTATGAGTTCTAAATATTGAGATTTTAATGCCATCTCAAATTTGAAGTTGATTTACCTTTACAACAATTTGTATAACTCAACCACACTGTTTTTTGGTTTTTTTTTAGAAGGAATCAGAAGCAAGAAGCTTTTGTTTTTTTCCTTCTTAGAATATGTTTATGTGATTTAACAAAACAAAATACCCCCCCACAAAACTTATGAATTCTCTCTTTGTTTCAGATGATTGTAACACTTCTGAATTAGGCAAACCATTTGGTGCATGCGTGCGAGACCATGGAATGAATTTTATTACAGCTACAAAACAGATTTTCAGAAGTCGCTTAGTAACTGAGAGCAGATGAAAGGGGAACCAGCTGAGATCTGTGCACTGCAAATTGTTTCCCCATGATTAAACTATTTCATCCTCCGGGCTAACATCTCTGTACTTGTTTGGCAACAAGTGATAATGTTAGTGATAAAAGTTTCTCCTGGATGATCAGGGAAGGATGATAACAGTTATTATTACCTTTTTTTTTTGTGGTTAGTAAACACTTATTTTACAGACATTTTGCCAAATACAGTGAAATATGGGGGATTAAAATAAGAACAGTGAAAAGGAGACTAACATTGTCATATTGCAGCATTGCCAAAGCTTGTGATGTGTTGCTAGAGTTTTGCCTTGGGAAGAATGCTGAGGGTACTCTGTCAGCATTTAAAGAGTACAGTATGTGGCTGTGTTCCAGTTTGGCCAAATTATTCTTGCTTCAATAATAACTTTGTTGTCTTAATTAGGAATAATTAATACAGATTATTGCTATGTATTACTAGTTATCATAAACTTAAATTTACTGCTCGCAGCAAAACATACAGCTAGCTACTACACTTCTAACTGATGCCTCTACAGAGTGAGAGAGAAATACTATTTATTCCCCAGGATAAAAATAAATAAAGAAAATGTGTTGAACAAATAATATTCATTCCTTTGCTTATCAGTTGTATATTTTTATTCATTTTGTATTGTTACATTTTGGACAAAGCATTGCACACTTCTGGAGGTCATTTTCAAAAATGACTAACCCAAAGCTACCCATTTATATTTTTATCAGGTCACTGGGAATTCTAAGCATTCAGTGTCTTTGCAAATCAAGTCACATTTTTAGGTGCTGTAAGCCTGCTTTTTGACTAGTACTGAAAAATATAGTTTGAGCTGATGTTTACAAGCATTCCTGAATAAAGGCTTAATTATCTACTCAAATGCTAGTTTTCAGCCATCCGAATTTACAATTTTGGCTTAGTTTGTGTGTGTGTGTTGAAACCTCTGAAAACATTTGAAATCACGAGTTTAAAGCAGCATAGATATGCCAAAAGAAATGTTTTTGAGCCATCTGAAATCAGATAGAGGTTTAAAAAAAGACCCCCCAGGAAACTGATACCACCATGCAATCATTGCTACAGGAATCTGAGCCCTGGGACTCCCACATGCAGCAGCGCTGCCGGAGCATAAAGACACCCCTTCTTTCAGCATGCAGGTGCTAACGTGTGGCAGGGTGTGCGGAGGCACCCAGGAAGCCGCTTCCTAGCTAGGGACGGTTTATACGCAGCCCATTCCACCCCACAATTTTTGCTACTAGATGGTTTTCAAATACAGTTAATTTTCATGCCATGCTCTTTAATGAAAAGTGCCTGCTGAGTGCAGTACAAACCATTTGGTGCCCCAGTGTCAGGGGAGGAAAAGAACAACATTCAGTAAAACTGAAGGTTTTTATTATCACGTCGTAAATGAACAAATGGCATCTGTCAATACAAAGGAACTCATAGGGGGTATAGAAAGGAAGCTTAGTTATTACACTCAGGGTGTGCTGCTGAAGTGACAAACTGGAGTTTTATTAACATGCCAGTTATAGATCTCCTCTTCCTCCCCCACCGCCCCGACCCTTTTCTTTTACCTCCTTCAATTTGGTACATACCAGAACTGCTGTAAAATGAGCTTCGGTCAGACACTGCTCACCGTTTAATGCTGGAAGTAGCAATCATCACTGCGAGTAATTAAAAAGCATGGGTCTCTGTATTCCAGATGAAAACCTGGCTGCAAATTTGGCCCTCCTTTTGGGAATGTCACTACATGGGACCAGCCAGCGAGCCTCCCGAAGCACTAATCCCACCATAGTTTTCTTATTTAGGTAATAAACATCTTCCACTGCACTGATAAATGACAAAGGTGTTTATGGGCTTCAGGAGATGTTTATACCAAATGTATAAAAAACAGAGATGGGATTGTCCGCGCTAGCGGGGAATTGGGTTTGGAGCGGAGATGCAGAGGGAAATGGAGAGGGAGGCGCAGGGGGTGGGAACCTCGGCAGTGATTTTTACTGGAAAGTATTGAGGCGTTTTTCTCATAAAAGAGTTTAGTGGCCTTGAGCAGGTGTGGCTGCAAGCTGGCAAACGCCGAAGAGGCCGTGGCCTGAGGTGAGCCGGGGAAGCCCGGGGACCCTGCTCCCTGCCTGGGGAAGGAAACGGGGCTGGAAGTGCCACCCTGTACCCCGCTGGGACACTGAGCCTGGCTGCAGGTTCACAGCAGGAGCATTTCTGTGCCATAGAAAGGGGAAAAGCTGGTGTTCCTCCTTGGAAAAATTGTACGATTAGACCTACAGTATACTTAAAAGAGCTTAGCAGGCCAGCCCTAAATCATGTTAGCAACCGTGCAATACAGGACATTGAGCATTTTTAATGGAAACAAGAAAACCCCAGAATCACTTATGTGCTTTGCTAGCTTTTTCAACTGCAGAGATCAGCTTGTGTTCTATCATTAGCAAGTGTCAGAGCTGCATTTAAAATGTAGCATGAAAGGAAGCGCCTTTCGGTTATGACTGCAAACAGCAATTTCAGTGAGACTTCCTTTATAAACTGCCCAGAACACAAAGTCAAGCTGCTTCTCGCTGTTGCACTAAACGCAAGCAGGAGTTTCATACTGTCCCCAAAAGAAAGGAGTCCATGCAATGAAGCGTAAGGACCAAAACTGTGAAGCCAGGAGATTCAAAAGATGCATAAGCAGGTCTAGTTGAATTTGCAACTCAGATTGACCTTGTAAATCAAGGCTCACTAGTGCTTGGGAGCTGTGGGAATGCCGGGGTGGTTATGCACAGCCTGTACTGGCCTGTTTGATTCCCTCCCCCCACACAGAAGCATGCTTAAACTCCATTTCTAAAGACTAGGGTGGACACAGTCCCCCAAGTTCTTAGGGAACATTACAGCTCCCAAGGGGTGTGCTGTCTCCTATGGTTCCTACTGGGGATGATGCACACCCAGCCCATATCATACCACTGGCAAAGAATTACAGCCGTGAGTGTTGGAGCAAACTCATTGCGAGTGGAAATTGTGCAGACGCTGACACAGACTTCTTGGGATAACACCTACTCGTTATTTTTCACCTTCACCTCCTGATTTCACCTTGCCGCAACATTATCAACATGGCATGAGAAGCCTATCTCTCAGATTGGCCATGATACTGAAAAAACCCTGTCTTGCCAAAGGGGTTTGGAGGCCGAGCTACGCTTTGCTCGTCTCCCCAGCGGAGTCCATATCCTAGCTGACACAGATCAGTGCGGCTCAGTCAGCCGCAGAGCCTTTTGACACCCGCAGAGAGCCTGCCCCCGCCACGTGTTCAGTGCCACTTGTCATAAAAAGATTTATCAGAACCTTTGCACAAAAGCTGTGTTTCCTTTCACCAGTCGACAAATTAAAAAGCCTCTTCAAGCCAGAATAACCTCAGGGATGTCACCTTTTGTAGGGGATGGCTTTATGTGCCCATTTCCTACTCGCTCAGACTCCTGCTTTTACAGCTTAACGACAACAACCGCTTAGCGCCAGCACCTCTGCCGCAAAGGGAAGGGAAAGCAAATCGGGGTACCTGGCAGCGACTGTCCTTCTTCTTCTCTCTTCATCTGCAAGCGTAACATCTCTCAGACCTACCTCCCCCCCACACACAGAGGCGAGTGTACACCAATGTAAACGCTTGGCTGAAACAGAGAGAGCAAACCTGGTAAGTCTAAAACGCCAAAGCAGTTCTTCAGTTCTGACTGAGCACAGAAAATTTTGGAAGGCGCCCATATTAAAGCAGGAATTTTGCCCTAGTAGTCAATGTCCTACAGCAGAGTTACACTGGGTTCTTAAACACGAAGTTACCTGTACATCGCCAGGGAGGTGGATGTGCTCTCTCAGAGAATGGAACTTGCCTTCAGCTCAAAATTTTAACTCAAAATTAACATAAAATGTTAATGGATGAAATAAAGATTCCCAGGCTGTTTAAGCAACTTCCTTCTTTTTGGTTTTATGTGGTGGGACATGGAAGGGCTGGTGTATCTTTGGCAGATGGAGGGCTGGGAACAAACTTCAGTGTTTGTTTCAAATTAAGAAAAAAAAATCATAGTAATTTTACTGTTTGTCCTCATGTCCTTGTGTTTTTTCTCCCTGTAAGAGATTTGCTTGCTGGAGGAAATCTTACAGAAAAAGCAGCTGTTGATACAAATAGAATGTTTAGGGAAAACAAACTTTAAATTAATAATTTATATTGGAAATATGATTATGGTCTAATTGGGGAAGAACACTTTATCTCTGACCTTGTGGGACTCGCATGTCTCTGGGCCTGTGTGTTTCAAAGCTTTTCTGAACCAGGACCTTTGAGGCTTTGTCTTCACCGACACGAAGGTGTCTTTTTACAGCCAGCGAGCGAGCCTGCGGTGGGGATTTTACAGTGAGATAACAAAGTGGAGAAAAGGCGCTTTGGTGTTTACGGCAGAGGTGAGGTCATCGCCGCCTGCCGCCGCCGCTGCTGACCTCACCTACTCACCACGCGCTAACGCAGCACTGTCTCCTCTGGGCTTTTACAGCGGTGCAGCTCCTGCTGCCCGCGATCCCCTGTGGAAAATAAAATGTTGTCAAGGAAGATGCAGCACGAGGGCCTTTCTGCGTGGGGATCAGAGGAGGTGAGCGAACACCTGGCTAGGGGATCCGTAAGGGCTGGATCCCCTCAGCTGGCAGGTGAGCATCCAGCTGGCCCTGCATATTCCAGAGAGTTAACGAAGGCCAGGGCATTGCTGCCAGGGCCGTGCCTGTGTGTTCATGCCCGCTCTGCAGGCACCACGCTCTCCTGCTGCTCTCGGCCACACGCTCATAGCGGGGGTGGCTTGCACAGGCCCTCTGTGAGCTTCTGTATGAAGAGTTCTTCCTCCTCTTGGGAAGAAGAATAGAATGTTGTGTCAGCAGGATGAAGCAGGTTACCAGGGAGCTATTGCAGCTTACGCCAAGGCATCTCATGGGGCAGGATGGATGAACAGTGAGCTTCGTCAGAGGACCCCCAAGGCAAGCTGCCATGAGCTGCAGCCTTGTTAGTAAGCCCAAAACTCAAAAGGGAAATGTATCCACGGCATTTCACTCAACTTCTAATCTATCTAGTCTTCTCTGTTGCATGAGCAATGAAATTAATGAAGGTTTCCTGCATATTATGCAGTTGGATACTCTACAGTCCAATGAAGACTGAACACATTATAGCCCTTTCTGCAGTCTGGAAGTACAGATGTCCTGCTCTGATATCCAGCTATTTTCATGAAATGTATCGCGATCTTTGAGACTTCTGCCTCCCCATCAAATTTAGGTCAGGTCAGGCAACAAATTCCAGAGTGGCATGAGGAGAAATGCCTACTGTCTACAGAAAGAGACAGACACCACATTATCATACAGGTCTCCTTTCCTGCATAAAACAGGACAAAAGGCTGTAAATTTATAAAGACTTACTTTATACTATGATAAGTAGACACTGAGAATACTAATACCAACTATTCCTGTAGGTACCACAACGTGACAAAAATGTTTCTTTTGCCTGGCTGTTTTGACCTTGATTGTACAGTAGTTTGAGACGGCTAATGAGTTAATTATTGTGAATGAGATACCAGCCATGTAAAACTTTCCTATTTTCTCTGTTAATGGAGACTTACACATAACATGCCAAAGCTCCTTTTGTAGCTGATATGCATGTGACTCACTCACATGAGTAGTTTAAGCACAAAATTCTCCCCCCCAGATTGTCATGCACAAACAAAGGAAAAATCCATTCAGCTGAGAAGGGGGAAAAGCTTCAGCTCAGGACTTCGGGTTTTTTTAATTTTAATGAGGAACTAATTATTTGAATCATGTGAGGGAAGGGGTTGGTACGAAAGAAAGTCCAGGCAACAGTCATCCTTATCTAAGGACCCTAAAACAAATAAGGTGAGATCATCCGAAGAAGTTATTAACACATAATCTATGCTGAGTACAAGCACTGTGACCCACGGTCATCTTTAGTGCAGTAGAGTGACCACAAAAGGGATATAAAATGTATGGAACTTTTTTCACCTTTTATCTCATGCAGTGGTAAATTGTCTCGTCCTGCTGATACATTGCTGTTTGTCCTGAGTGATCTAGAAATGAAAGGAACAAACACAAAACAAATCACTGAAACATTTCACACCTCATCATCAAACCCATGTTCAGAAACGCTGTGGAGAACTCTTTTGTTGTGCTCTACCAACAATCACGAGGGAAGAATCAGCCCATACATTTTTTATTAGAGGCACTAAAAATTCTGCTTTCACTGGATAAATCTATAGTATAGATTTATGAAGTCAGTATTTTTTTTAAGAAACATACCCAATACTAATATATTGATACTGATACTTGACATCTTTTCTAACAGCTTTCATCTAACAAACTTCACAAACTATTGCAAGTGAGGAAAAACAGTCTTGTGGAATGAGTATAAATAAATGTAGCTACGTAAGAAAACTGAAGCACTGAGACAATTTCTGTACGTTTTCCAGCACAACTAAGAGTACACTGGGAATTCTTCCTCTACTCTTTGCATATGATGGTTTATTTTACTATCTGTTTAATGTACCCTTTTTGCCATTCAGTGGCAGCACTGTGGGCTTTCTGGGACAGGCACATTGTGTTTGCACCAGGATCAAGATAAGCCTCAGGCTCACTTACTGCTATCTAGGAGCCAGACTGATCGCATCTAGAATAAGAATTTCTCATAGTGTTACTATTCATATTCAGAATTGGAGAAATGAATCTGTCTAATCTCTACAAAAGTCTGTTGGCATTGCACTAAAATTGGCAGTACTTGAAAGTTTCCCATCAGGGATGAGGCCAGGCTGTCCTCCCCAGCAGCTACTGGCACCACTGCTAAAGTAGTGTCTGAGGTCCAGTTGCTGGTGGAGAGGAGATGGCGGTTCAGAGCTTCTCCTTGTAGCCAGATGGACGTGGCCACAAAAGACGTCAGTTAAGCAGGCATCATGATGCCACGTCTACCAGGGCCACCCCGTGTCTGCCAGGGCCTTTTGGTGGTCTCAGGTTTTGTCCAGAGGTCCGTTCACATGGCCATGGCCATGCACAACCTCCACATATCGAACTGAGCTAATCAGAAAATATAAGAACCTTGACATGGGTTTTTCCGTTGAAATTTCAGGAGGATCTTTCTTTTTTCTGCATGTCCCCACAACAGCTGTGCTGACATATAGCAGCAGGAGTGGCTAAACCCATCATTATGATACGCACACATACGTGCAACAACCCATGAATGTAGGCCCGTTGACCCAAGCCTCCTGGCAGACCCTGCACCAACGGTGGGTAGAAACCTCTTGTCTTGGGAACAATGTAGCTCCTCGACTTTGGAGATGGGGAAACAACCTCATTTTTCACAGGTGCAAAGAGGAAAAATGAATACGTACATTGTATCTGAAGAAATGCATTTTGTACAAATACCTTTTACCCTCTCTTGCCGTCCACCTCCCCTGCTTCTTTTGGCATAAACTGTTGCATTCGTTGAAGATTTATGAAAGATTATTTGAGTGAGAAGTGAATATCTCAGCAAATGACTAACTGACCTTCCACCTATGATCATGACCCTAAACCAGATGAGACTTTTGAAGAAATATTTTGGATTCAGTTAGGAAATGGCAGTGTAATTGAAACAAACTTGGCGAGGCTGTTCAGCATTCTGGAAGGACAACGCTGTGATTAGGAAACCTTGTCTACTGCTTTGTCTTCTGGAGTTAATGGTCGATTTTTCCACATAAAAGTTACAAGGAACTTTTCAGACTGTAGTTGTAATACGAAAAAAAAAAAGGTCATTTGTTCAAAAAAATTATTTCATGTCCAGAAAATGGCTTTCATCATGTCTATAAATCAACTACAAATTAAAGTGGTTGGAGGTTTTGTTTTGTTTTGTTTTGTTTTTTTTTTTTAATTGGCTTACAGTGGGTATCTGTCCCTATTTCTGAACAGGGAACAATGGGAATTTATGATTTTATCTTTTAGTCTCACAAGAGATATGCAGGCATTCAGATAACTGGGAATGCCTGTATTATAGACCTTCACATAATAAGACAGAAAGAGGTAGCCAGTGATGTGAGATGCTGCAGGAAGGAGAGAAACTGTGCTTGGAGACTGCATAAATGATGGCTCTTCAAAATTCTCAAGAGTCTCTGGACCAAAGGTCTCAAATAGAAATGAAGTTTTCTATCATCTTTAGGAACTAAAGCAGGCTTTGTTTAACGTTTAGTCTTCGGTCACTCCTTTCAGTGACACTACCACTGTGGTCAGAAGTTATCTGCACAGACATACATGCGAGCCAGCTTGATGGTGCTGTGCAGGGCTGTGTTTTGTTGCTGCGTATGGGGAATTCTCTCTAAGGGAAAAGGTTTCAATGCTGAACAGCATCTAAATTATTTCTTTGCTTTTTACATTTAAAACAATGATCTGATCTAGGAAAAAAACCGGGAAGAATCTCAAAGGCTGATTTCATAAGAGGATTGGCTTGGGCAAGAAAATCTGAAGTGAAGAAAACTCTCAGTTTAAAACACAATGAGTTTACAGACTATCACTGATTAGCCCAATTTACAAACTGGAATTCAGCCAGTGCCCTGGGCAGAGGGAGCAGTTTGCATCATGTAAGCTTTGAAGAAAGAAATTTTGAAAAATGCAGTAGGGAGTGATGTGCACAGACCTTGGTGAGACCAATAATCTTGGCCTGCTCAGGCTTTTTTCTTGCTTGCTTTTTTTTTTTTTTAATTCTCCAAGTGCTTCACTTCTGATTCACCTTCAATATTATTGCCTAAATTGGGCTAGTTTTAAAATTCCAGACTTACTCTCTTTGCAAGTTTTAAAGTAGGGGGAAAAACCCAATAATTTATCACAAACAGCAATAACATACAGCTATAGTGCAAGGTCTAGCTAGACATTTTAGTCATATGACCTTCATCTTTGCAAGGATCTATTGTTACATTCCATTTATTTTTGTCAATATTGACATCTGACCATGGACACAAAATGATCTTTTTTCTTGCCTATGCTCTCCTGTCCAACTTCGCATTAAGAAAGCAATTGAAAAGCCTAATGCATGGAAAGTGAATCTTTTGTATTCACTATAATGCCCAATTTTTCCTTTGGAGTTACCAAAGCTGTCCAAACAAGAGCTAGATTTTCCCTTTCAGGAAAGAATAATGGAAACTTTAAATGAAATCAGAAGGTTACTTGACCTGCAAGAAACTCTGAGGTAAAACTGATGTGAAATTATAATGTAAAGCCATGTGAGGCTGTTATATAAACCATACTGCATTATGCAATCTTATATTTTCAACGGACCTAAAAATGAAAAAAGCTCAGAAACTTGGAATGATTGTGCCAGCTGCTAAACTATTGTATTTTGTGTTGTTCCCAGGACGTGGACTTCAGCACGATTTTATTCCAATTTACTCACACTGAAAGATTCATTATGAACAATCAATCCATCAAAAGGCCTTTCAAATAAATATGAAAAATATTGCTGCTTGCGAATGGATTTCACCCAACACTTTGCAAGATGAGTCCTGAATACACCCTGCTTATCTCAACACACATTTCCACCTGGAAAGCAAACCTTGGACTCCTGAACCTCAGCAGCATTTTTACATGCAGCTAGTCCTAAATGTCACATATAATTTCAGCTATTCAGAGTCCAGCTATTGCACTGACGTAGGACTATCAGAAGGCAGTGATTCCACCTAAGACAATATAACTCCTCCTTGCAGACATCTTCCCAACCTCTGATGGGAAAGTACAGCAAAACAGAGAGGAAAAAAAGCTGACCTTCACCCACTTCAGCAGATCTAAACCCATGGCTCTACCACTGAACTGAAGTGCAGTAGAGTTAGTACTGTTGCTCCAGCTTAGCTTGGGGTGTACTAAATAAAGCACCGTGTTTGTGGTCAAAGCCTGGAACTGAATCAGAAGGAGCAGCACTTGTTCCTTCTTCTGGCCCCCTGATGTTCTGTGACAGGTATCCACAAAGAGAGGAGGTTGCACTTTATATGAGCAAGCAAAAAAAGGAAAAAAATTGTGTTTGTACCCAATTTACCAGTGAAACCATTTAAGGTCATCTTGTCTCTCTGCTGTACTTGTTCAGCAAGGCAGAGTCAGAGACGTCCGAGGTGTTGCTTATACTCATCGTGGCTAGAGAAGGAATCACTCTGCTTAAGATCACTCCAAGTCCAGATCCAGACTCTGAATTATGACATGATTACAGAGCTGCACAGTTACATAGCCAACTAAACATACTTCTCCTTTAAAGAGAATTGTTTTGAAAATAAGGAGTAATACATTAGTATTTTACTAAACATTCATGCATGCTCATACATTTCCCAGCATTATACAAATAGGAACACATGAGTCTGTCTTAATCTGCCTTCCACCCAAATGAATATGTATTCTTAATAGGGACTGTGGGTGCAACACAAATCTTTTGAAAAAGCCATGAAAAACTTTGGGAACTTTTTGTTAAAAACAGGTTAAAAAAAAAAAAAAGCATATTTCAACAACTATTTTTAAAAAAATAAATTGTATTTTTTATTTCACAGGAGTTATAGGAATGGTTGATATTGTCACTGCTTAGAAGGGTGTTTGCCCTTTAAGCTGAATGCCTTTTTGGCTTTCGTTTTTCTACATGCGCTTCACCACTGTTTCTTTTTGATGAAAGTGTTTTCTTCCCCAGTTCTGTGCATTAGGTTGACAATGCACAGAATTGCCAGACAGTTTTGTCGCTTATGCCATAGACTTTACTATTCCTTTGAACCTCGCTTGGCATAAAAGAAGTTTTTCTTAATAAGTAGTTGTTCATCCTTTGATATGCACATCTGGATGTGCCTCTTATCTGCAACATGGTAATGCTGCTTCCTGAAGATAATGATAAAAGAACAACTGCAAATAACAAAAAAAAAAAAAAAAAAAAAAAAAAAAAAA
>Ga0065711_1032323_pt1 | contig 27548 bp, 17 predicted proteins | sample Hoacrofraction12_FD_59098 | JGI IMG/M metagenome (GOLD analysis project Ga0065711, IMG submission 59098) | Hoatzin crop microbial communities from Cojedes, Venezuela - Epithelial fraction 12 v2 (version 2) | ecosystem: Host-associated > Birds > Digestive system > Esophagus > Crop | place...
ACATGAGAAATAACTTCTTCCCTCTGAGGGTGACGGAGCACTGGAACAGGCTGCCCAGGGAGGTTGTGGAGTCTCCTTCTCTGGAGATATTCAAGACCCGCCTGGACAAGGTCCTGTGCAGCTTGCGGTAGGTGACCCTTCTTCGGCAGGAGGGTTGGACTAGATGATCCACAGAGGTCCCTTCCAACCCCTACTATTCTGTGATTCTGTGATTCTGTGATTTTGAGCTCAGTTCTCTGAAAGGTCCTGAAATGAACCTCAATTCAGAGTAATGTAAATATGTAGAGTAAATTGAAATTTTGAGATTTTAATTCCTAAAAAAAATGAAAAAACTTAGGTCAGTCTCCTGTTCGACACTCCCCTCTGCCTTTAAAATGACTTAAAAAAATACTAAAATGTTGACAACTTTTTTGATACATAGTGGTTGTTCTGGATCAGATTACACTACACCAGTAGAATTATCCTCCATATGAGCCTTTGTAAATGTTGTCATTCCTTGACTCAGTGCAACTAAAACCATCAAATGAAGACCCTCTCCCTTCCCACACTGTCTCCCACATAGTAAAAGGAAAAAAATGAGACCCTTATGATAATATTTGGAGGAAAATTTTGGCAAGAACATCTTTCCAGTACATGTATAATATAGGTGCATCTCACCTCTCCAAATTGTGACTTACCCATAAAAACTGGGAGCAGCAAACCCATATGTTTGTTTGATCATGACCATGTGATAAAGCCTACAGCAGATAAATTTGCATCCCAGCTGGTGTCAGAAGGACTCTGTCTCCGTAGGCTTACCAGTGAAGATCTGGGATTTTTTGCAGCTTCTTTTTTTCAAGTGAAGCAGGAAAAACGTGAAAACTTACTTCAGATCTCACAGCAAAAGTAGTAGGGGAAAGATAAATAGCTCTTTCTCCCTTTTGCTCTTCAGTCAGGGAAAGAAATTTTAAACTTTATTGCATTCCTGTGCTTTGTTACATCCTGGTTGCTTTCTTGTCATAGGAAAAGGGTGTCATCATTTTCCTGTTGTTGAGATATGACACCTTTAAGTATCTAAGACTTGAACTTGGCAGCTTGTAACTGATCTCCTCTCAAGGGTGATGCTGTGTTTTGGATCTGTGGCTAAAATAGTTCTGATAACACACCAATATTTTAGCTACTGCTGAACAGTGTTTTTGCGGCACCAAGGCTTTCTCTATTTCTCCCTCTGGCTGACAGCGAATAGGTTGGGGTGCACAAAAAGTTGAGAGGGAACACAGCCAGGACAGCTGATCTAAATTCCCAAAGGGATATTGCCTGTCTTATAACATTGTGCTCAACATTGAAGTTGAGGGTGTAGTCTTTTCCAAAAGTGTGGTTGCTCTGAGACTGGCTGGGTATGGTCTCTTTCTGGGAGGTGGTGAGTGACTGCCTTTACATCACTTATTTGTTTTTTACCTCTATTTCTTCACATATTAAACTGTTTTTATCTTGACCCAAGAGTCTACTCCTGCTTTTACCCTTCTTGTTCTCTCCACAGTCCTGCTGGGGTGGGTGGGGAGTGACCAAGGAGCTGTGTGGGTGCTTAGCCGCTGACTGGGGTCAACCCACCACAAAAGTGGATTCAATTTCTTATATAGACTTATTTTAGCTGACTAGTAGAGCCTATGGAATTCCCAATATTAAAAACACCCCCAAAACAACAAAAAAATACCCCAGTGATAAGCTGCCTTCTGAAAATTGCGGAGGAATTGGACGTATTTCAGCAGAGTGCAGCAAACCATTGTCTAGGGTGCTGGCCTTATCTTGCAGCTTCACTGTGTTCTGACTTTTGATGTACCCATCTAAAATAACATTTTTTATTTACACATGAAAGCTAAAACAAATCAGGCATTTTACAACACAACAGCCTCCACTAGAAAATCCAGACTTGTTGAGACCATCCTATTGGCCTTCATTGTCTTAATTGTCTATCTTAATTGTACACTTCAAAATGTTAGTGTAGCACCTGGCATTATTTTGAACCCAGACCAACAGTCCCAAACAATTCCCGGGCACAGTTCAGGAATTAAATGGAAACAGGTACTATTCACAGCAGATACCTAGCAGGCCCTAAATTTTGCTGAATATGAAGATTTAGTAGTATGGAGCTGGACGAACTCAATTACGGAAACATTTGCAGAAACTGCAGTTAGTGGGGAAAATACCAGCTTATAATGCAAGGCTTAGTTATAGAAGTCAAAGATTCTTATTCAGAGTAGGACTTGACTGCAGACCCCTCATATATGAAGCAGGATGCAGTTATTCATTTCTTTCAAGGAACTTCTCCCTCTCTCTCTGTATCTCCTATTTTTGATGAAAAAATAAATGAAAAAGATACTGAAGTGGAATATAAATTTGATTAATTTAATTGTTCTTAACCAGAATTTATTTTCTAGAGAACCCATAACTATAACCTGCACTTTTCTGACCAGGAACAAAATTTTACTTTTTTTTTGATATTAAGTTTTACTTAATATCAAAAGTTGACAATGTAGATAGCTACATCTGAGCATTTTAGACACGTACTGGCCATGATTCATCCAACTTATTTTAGGCATCTTAGATGAAATGAGTCATCTCCTAGAAGCTACTATGTTTCCCTCCAGTTACAGAGGTTGTTTAGATGCTTAGTTCATACATAGGAATCTGCATTGTAGATATCTAAAAACCTAAGACAAATCCCCCAGTGTAGGTTTATTCAGTTTTTGTGATGCAATTTAAAAATAGCCAGGTTATGAAAACATGACTGTGTAAAACCTGATTATACTCATGTGAAAGCCAGTCTGTTAGATATAGGCAACTTTACAATTTGTTCTTTGGCTGGGAATTCATCATTTCAAAAATACGTTGTGTTGACAGCTGGAGGGACTAGACCTCTACTTTCTCTTCACAGAACAGGTTTAGTGAAGATACCCTAAGAAGGATTTTTTTCTGGACCCATACATACTACTTCTAGGGATAATAAAACAGAAATTTAAAAGTGTAGCTTCTACAAAGCTACACTTTTACGCTACACAGTCAATCAGAATGCAACTCATTTGAAGTTATGCAAATGATTTTTATGATGAATATGAACGTCAGGTGGGACATATAGACCATGACTGACTCATCACCATAGCCACAAAGCCTGTAGAAAGTAACGCTTTCAAATTTCTAACAACACAATTGAACTGGCATTGGCAATCTCCACTGAAAAGGCCTTATACACCATTATTGATCCCAGCAGTCCACAAAAGTAGTTTGAAGGTACAATATGTGGATAAATAGGCCTGGTGCAGTTCTCCCAAGCAGAATGTAATCAGTAAGGACATGTCAAGTGAACTGGTATATGAAAAGATGTTATTTTAACAAGTAGCACAGCATAGAAGAACTACTGAATTACTGGCCTACTATAGTATGAATTGGAAGGTTGTACTACAGTACCTCTACTAACTTCAGAAAACTTCATGTAAATACCGAGGCAACTTCTCCACAGATTACAGCCTATAAGAAACCGTTTTTTAAATGCATGTTGCCAGCACTGAAGGTTTTACAAATTGCAGTATATTCAGCTCAAATTATTCCAATCAATGAAGCATTTTTCTTATGCACTGTCAAGCTTCTACTGTAATTACAGTCCACATTGCATTTCTCGTGCTTTTTGCATGCCTATAAAATCAGACCCTTCCAATACTATCTGCTTGTGATTTCATAAACATTCATCACAGCTTTCTTTTTGTTGGTTATCCCCAAGGTCTTCAAGACTTGTGCTGTTCAATGCGCCTGCCCAGTGGCACAGCTCAGTGGCACTGAAGTTTATTGACATTTCTTTTTGCTCTTATGCAGCCCTGCTCTATAACATTTACTTTGTCAGTTGCATTCATTTTGGCATTCATAGTCAATTCTATCTCTGTGTGACTTTAATTGTATTTCACTGAATTAAAGAGGCATTATAAAGTTGTTACCCTTTGATTTTGTAGCTTTAATTTCATTTTTCTTTAATCTTTGGAGCACACTAGTGTATCAATTAGCATAATAAAACAGTCACTGTGGAATTCAGTAACAATACTGGATAGTCTGTGAAGTGAATCAACCCATTTAATGCTAGTAGTATGACAACAGTATGTGCACTAAGTAATAGAGTAACCAAAAGTCTACTCCATATTTCTACAGTATCTCTATAAATGAATTAATGGATTTTGAGATTTTTGGGGTGCTGTTTCCAATAACGGTAGACTGTTTTTGAATGTTTTGTAAACTTACAAGGTGTAAGAAATTTGAAAGATCCCAATTCTTTAAATGTTTTCTTCACTTTAGAAGCTGCACTCACTGTAATTGGTAGGCAGAATAAAATCAGTTCAAATTTCAGTACTGTCTTATAGACCTCCTTTCAAAAAAGTGATCTCTGCTCCAATTCTGGGTCTTAGAACTTGCTTCATTCCAATGGTCAGGACTTCCTAGGCTGTTGTTTGTTATATTGGCCCTGGGAAGACTAATAATCTTAATGCTTTTCCTGTAGGTGAGTTGAGCTTCAGTGTTAGTTTTCCTAAATAATCTCCTTTTTGCAGGGAGGCCAGTTCTATGGTGCATATTATTAATTCCCTGAGCACACACAGGAAAATAGACAGAAAACTACTTATTTCTTCTACCTCAGCCTGTCTGCTTAGACATGCTGAGGCCAGGCATGTTAACTGACAGGATTCTAAGTATCTACATTTCTGATTTCTTAATCAAGAATGGATATTTGTAGTGGATTTAGCCTCCAGGGTTATATGAAAGCCAAGAGGAAGGGACAAGGTCACAGAATTATAAGTCCCTTTGTAGTACTCCAAATATTTTTTGTGTTCAGTGCTTTTTACTTAAAAATGCAGATGTTTACCAAGCCACATAAAATATATGTTTCAAAATATCTTCTAGGAACAGCAGACAACTAAAAGTGATGCCAATAATTACTCATAGAATCTCTTAAATAACAAAAAAGTCAATGTGGTTACATACAAGAATAATGAATGTCAAGTCATTGCAATTACCTAATGATTTCTGAAGCAGTTAAAGGAGAAGTGGGAGGGAAGGATATAAAGAAAAGGAGAAGTGTAAAAGGAACATCAAGAAAAATAGAGTGATCAGTCTACATATTCACCAAATCAGTGGCAGTGCAGCTGTTTTCCCTGTAAAGAATGAAAGCTCATTGCTACAAGAATAGAACTTTTTCTGAGTCACTATGAAAAATTTCTCAGGAAATTGTATCACAAAAGCTTCTGAAAACCTTTTGAAGAAACACACAACAAAAGATCAATGTCTTATTTTTTTCTTTTTGTTTTCTTCTTTGTTTTAATTATTCTTTATAATTTCGTTGAATTCAGGAGTACTGGGCTGCATAAACCTCTCCTTTACTTCTGCTCATTGTCACCTTCGGTCTACAACAGAATTTTCTTGGCAGAGAAAATCCTTGGTGAGCTGAGGTCCCCCGATATTACCTCAACCATCAGTCCTGCCGGCCCATTTCCCGGGTCATTCTGGGTGAATCACTGCCGAGGACTGGTGAAAATGGCCAGTGACACTGTGACACTGGCTGCAGGGATGGCAGAGCCACACTTCCCTCGACGAGTTTCACTTAGATAGAAACCACAGGGCTGCCAGACAGAACAGAGTCTATTTTACATGTGTGAAGGTGGGGAAAGACAACATGTGAAGGAAAGCTTCTCTTCTGAAATATTTCCGTTAAGACATGTCAGTTGTTTCCCCTCCCCTGTTAACACCAAATCTGATCTTAAACATGCTGAATTCCAGACTTCATGTGCTTTCTATTTGTATTCATTGCAGATGTGCACTAAAACTACTGCAAATAATTTAGGTAATTGGCAAACCGCAGGGGCACTTACCCTGTTCACTGGCCTATTTTAGGCTGGCTCATCATCACCATTCTAATTGATGACAGCTCTCTAGTTTTTCACTTGCCAGGCTGTAAGACAAGGAACACTAATAAAGTATTCTGGCAGTGGGAATGTTGTAACCGTTCCCAGGCTTTTGCAAGCGATGAGCTCCCCCGCCCCCGCCCCTGCTGCTAATGTGCAAGTGATGTGGTGGGGAACTTTTTCAATATAAGTACGGTCTCTTTCCTCCATCCACTCAGCCCCTGCAATTACCTAATTTTAATATGACCATAGCTTTTCTAACGTAATGCTGTAGCCTGCAACATGTTGTTAATAAAAAGTAATGCCATCAAAGTAGCTGACATCCTTATTGAAATAACAAATTTTCTCCCTTATATAAAGAAATTCAGAAATTAAAATTGGTTTTCTTTACTGTTTCCCACCACCCTGTCTAGACACTTAGCTTTAGTATTTATTTATTGGAGAACATATGTATATGTGCTCCACTATGCTTTTTTTCTTCACAGACTCACTATAGATGCCAAGATTATCTTGCTGTCTGACTGGAACACAGACAACAGAGAGCACTATTGAGTTCACTGTACAGTATGCAAAGGCAGAGAGGTCACAGGGCTGCAACAAATGACTCTCGGACCCATAAATTAATTGTTCCTGTACCTACATTTAGGTTCATGCCACCCTGTATTGACAACGCAGTAGAGTTTCTCTGCACTACGTGTAAGGTGCAGGAAGCATTAAATGCCTCAAGGTCTTAAACACCAGATCCTAAATACCAAGATCTCAGACACCCAAACACCCCACACCAATGCCGGCTGAACAGAACTAGTGCTAGTCAATACCAAACACTAAGCACAAGTATATACAACACATATGATTGCATGTCACCTCTTGTGGCTTGGCTTATGCTTTAGTTAGGCTTAAAGTCCTCTGCTGAAAGAAGGCAGTGGAAGTGGCTGGAGTCAGACTTCTGTGTGACACTGTGTAACTGGAAGGCCCTCACCTGTGGCTCTGCTTTCTAGTCCTGCCCTTGCTGATTCTGATGGGGATCACATCATCACATCATCTTCTGTGCTAAAGAGTGCCTTTGTCACTACTCAGTAGAAGAGTCAAAGGAAATTAGATACTTTAAGTACTGAAGTCCTTTACAAAATCTAATTTTAAAGACTAATCCAAGATCAAATAATTAACGTGAGTCATGCACAATAATTATATACGTATTTCCCTTTAGATGGTGTTTTATCCACCTTCTGTTCAAAGTACAGTCTTATCACCCATCCAGGGCCATAATTTGGTATATGACTTAAGCCAACATAAGCTGTTCTGCTGACGAAACAGGCAGTCCTGCCCTCTGCTTGTTTTTTCTCTTTCCTTTTGCCAGTGCAAGGGTTGAAATGGCCATACGGCCAGATTAGAGAACGGACCAAGTTGACAATGACATGGTTGGAAAAAAAAAGGGCTCTGATATATTATAATGTAGAGGACTCAGAAAATTCACTCCAAACAAGAAATGGGAATACAAAGCTGGATAAATGTTTCATCTAGAGAACTATGGGAGCAAAGTCCAAGGAAGGTATGCCACCTGGTCAGTACAATATATCATCTGTCATCATAGTTGGCAACATCTTTTCCTATGCTTGGAAGAAGAAATTCATGCTTTCCATTCCTTTCGTCTTGAAATAGGGTACTAATTTGTACCAAGGTGTTGAATGTGGAATTGTAAGACACGACAGACGCAGGCTTGACCACACTTCATGAATCTTTTCATATGCTAAGAATACTTTCTTCATGGTTAGCCACAGTCAAAATATTTTCATCCCAAGTTAGCGAAAACTTCAGTAAAAGACATAGAAACCTTCGGCTGACTTGTTTATTTAAGACCGTTAAAATATTTCTCAGCACTTTGGTCCTCCTAAGCATTTATCATGGCAGTGGTCTCTAACACATGGGTGAAATTAATCCTAACATCAGATGTCTTACATGTAGAGCTGTACTTCTGAAACTAAAGGTATTTATCAAAGCCACTTCTCAATGGAGAAAAGTAACTCATCCCATTGTAAAAGAAACCTTTTAAACAGTACAGCTGAAAACACCTCAGAAGCTCCTATTTCTTCCTACAGACTATGGAGGGAATTAAAAGAGCTACCGTGGCATTGTCCACTGACATTATGTGAGATGTAGCCCACTTTCAGTGCCCTCATTTTAAGTGCTTCATTTTGACTTCCTCATCCAAATTGGCACGTTAACTGGAAAGTGATGTGTGGTGTTCTAGGCTTCACTGCAGTTGCAGAATATGCTCTAGCTATCACCTTTTGTCTTGTTTTGTCATACAAGAGCTTTTCAGGCAAAGTAAAGTAGAATATGAAGAAAGTCTCCACACTTTTTTTTTGAAGAGTCTCTATACTATTCCTTGAATAGCAGACTATTCCTTGGTCAGAAGACCTGAGTTGGAAATCTCAACAACTTCTTTTCCTGTTGGATTGGAAGTTGCTATGATATTTCAACCAGCTTGGGTGATGGGCTTGAGTTAACAGGCTGTCCAGGGAAGTGGTGTAGTCATCATCCCTGGAGGTGCTCAAAAAACATGTAGATATGGCACTTCAGGACATGGTTTAGCAGACGTGGAGGTGATGGGTTGACGGTTGGACTAGAAGTTCTTAGAGGTAATTTCCGACCTTAATGGTTCCATGGCAGGAGTTGAGCCATTCGGTTGTGGCATTGTTTTCATCCCACCGTAAAAGTTCAGTAACTAGTACAAGTAGGGCCATTATCCTGCTTGCAGGATAACGAGATAGGTGCCACATTTTATAAAGCAAATATTGAGTTCCCGGGCAGAAACATACTTATTAGTCTGATTTAGAAAAATATGAAAAAATAACTGTGTCCTCTCTCTGCTTTTGTTTCTGTGCTTGATGTTCCATAGTGTTGAATTTAGTACCATGTTTCAGTACTGTAGCCTGAAGACCACCCATGTGATAAAGAAATCCTCTGAACCATTCGACCCTGAGCCTGTCAACGATAATTGGTGCAGTAAAAGGAAAGGAGCAAGTGTTCGTTGTACCTAGCACTTTTCTAAATCAGGCATGAAAGGAGAAAAGTGCTAGTGAAAGGGGAAAGCATAGAAGGGAATGTTATTTTATTCATTAAAAATAAATGTCTGGAGTTTAAACATGTCGACAGGCTAAAGCTCTGTTCTGTGAGGCACTGAGTACCCTTAGATCCCTTTGAAGTTCGTGGTAGGTGAGGTAACTCGGCGCCCCACTGTTCTGAGCCGTGAGGATCCTCTTGAAGGAAAGTCACAAAGAAGAAGGACGCCCATGGGTTTTGAGCTTAACTCTACTTCATCACACTCTGTCTCCTAAATCTAAGTCTGTCTAGATTTGTGTCATTAATTCATTTGAATGTATTACATACGTACTAGAAGACTTAGCGTGCAGTTCATTATAGTGTCTTTCAGTTCAAATGAATGAAAGGAAATGGCTCGTTTCTCTGCGATATACTCTTGTTATTCCATTGGAGAGCAAGGGAGGCAATGCTTGTGCAATCCAGGCTACGTACTCCAGTCTTGCCACGTAATCCTGAATTTGGCAGACAACTCCTGGAAATAAAAGGAACTACTGGAAATGAAATGAAGGTGGAATTAGATCCCTGAGGGGTTTAATGCCCTAGATATTTTTGAAAATATGAGGGATCTGCAGAGATACTTCCCAAATTATACTCTGCAGCAGTTTTACACACCATGGTAAGGAACTTCAGAACTGCTTTATCAATTGTCTCAACTTCTTATCATCATGCTGAATACGCTGCCAAATCTAGACCTCTCTATGATCCAGTGTTTGACCACCCTCAATGTAATTTCTTTTCCTTGTATCAAGCGCCCATTGCTTCTCATCCTTTCACTGTGAATAGCTGGAAAGAGCTTGGCTCTACCTTCCCTACATCCTCCCTTCAGGTAATGATAGAGTAAGATGCTAGGCATAGTAACAGATCAGGTTGTTTTAGAGAAGCTGTGCAACCTCTGTGGTGTACAAGTTTTGTTTTGGTTAAACCCTGAAGCGTATCAGCACTTGAGGGAAACATGAAAAATCTTTCCATAACCAAGGTCATCACCATGTTTCCTGTCTGAAGGTGGGAATCCACACCTGCTCTGCTTAGCAGCGTAGCCCAATGGCTGATGTTTGTGGGGCGGTTGGATTTACAGTAGATGTTGCAGTTGTGCTTGGTCATTTCAAAGGATTGGGTAGTAAATCCCTAACTAAGTTGAAACAGCTGTGTATACCACTACTGCATAGACAAATTACATATGAATGTGCATGGATAAATTATACACGTATGTATTATACATATGTTGTATATTTGTAGTTTTATACATAGTGCAGACAATAATCAGGTTATATACAGCCAGGTAACATAAGCTGTTATGTGGTATACTTAGTGAACATTTAAATTTTACTCTGGTTTTTAAACAGCAGAATTAGTGACCGAGTGCCTTTGATTTCAGTATGGATGAATACAGGGAGAAACAATTTATTTTTCATATGTGAACTCACTGCAAGCACCTTGAAGACTGGATAAAAGTACTTGAAGAGTTTCCATGTTGCATGTGGAAATGATTGTCTAGTGCTAATCTGAAGCTTGTATACATTTTATATTTAACCTCTTATCAAACTGTCAGAAATCCCATAGTTCCTTTAGTATCAAAACTCAAGCTGCCTTTTAATAGCACTGATTTCTCCAATTCCCACTGAAATCAAAAGAAATAGAGCACACTCATATTACAGTGAGCCCTTTGATGGTCATACTAGGGAGAATAGTTTAACATTTTTCAGAGACATTTCAAAGGTTATGTATGTGCCTTTCCACATCTCACTACTGTATTTACTCTGAAAGTGACGGCTCTTGGTAGGTTGATTTCCCTTCTGAATAATATAATGCGCAGTTTAAGAAAAAAAATCCCACAAAAAAGCTCTTTATTAAAGTCAAGACCAATAAGTGCTGAAATAAGTAGCAAAACCCCTACTGAGTTAAATAAAAGCAGGTCAAAGTGCTATGCATTCAGAATTCCTCACTGTAAAACAGGCAATCTCTCCTTTCCCTCCTTCCCCACTTTCTCTGTGTTTTCCTGTCTGCTGTGTAATCAAGTGATGGAGTGAAGGAAAGGTTGACCCTCATGCTAATTGAAGAAGACTTGACTGGAACCAGCTGGTTTGCAACATTTGTGAAAACAGTCTGAAAGTGGAATTTTTAATAAGTCATCAAGATTGAACACTAAAAGCAAACCTAGTTGATCAGGCAAATTCAATAAAGAGGTTAAAAAAAGAAGAAAGCAAAAAATCTAAAGTATAATAAAATTGACTGGAAAAGGTCCAACATCAGAAATGTCATGAAAAAGTGTGATCACATTTAAAACTCTTATTAGAACAAACTGCATTTTTCAGTAACATATGTCATTTTCACTTCAAAAGTTAAGTTCATCTGCAAATACCATCTAGGAAATACTAATGGTATAATACCAGGCAATCCCCTCCCTAGTCATGTGGGGTTTTCCTTAACCTAATCTTCAACTCAAGCTCCTTAATGAAAGGATATTTTGTGGATATTGCACTGGGGGACGATTGTCCTGCTAAGTTAGTGAGCAGCAATACTAAATGAGAAGAAAACCCTGAAATGGGAAATGTGGCAAAGAAGGGGAAGGTCTGATTTTTTTTCCAGCAGTAATGAAGCTCATTTATCTCTACTGATAAAGGGAAGGAGAAATGGAAGAAGGGCGTGTATGTATCTGTGCTTCTGCAGGTGAATACAACTATTTTGGTATTCTGCTTGTGACCATTTCATGTCAAATATTCTTACAAGCTTAAAGCCTTGGTATATTAACACCTCTGTGATTAGCTTCCAAAGGAACAGAGCTAAGGAATAAATTATTATTGATAGGTAGATTCTCTGTTTTAGCCTGGATGAGAAATATAATGAAACTTTAATGTAAAATCTGCCCATGGTCTGCCTGTTATTCCCATGATCTGCAGCTTTTCGTTCAGTCATGGGCTGCTGCTCTCGAGATCAGACAAAGCATAGCTTGGGTTTTCTGTTGGATTGATTTTTTTACTTATTTATTTTGTTAGTTTTGTACCAGGGACGGCTCACCTTTCCAGGGTATGACTGTTAGCGATCCAGTCCCTTTTCTGGCACATGCTCAGCTGAGCTCCAAAATGTGATGACAGAGGAGCCACATGGATGCATGCATTATCGTGCCTGTCACACAAGACAAGCTCTGGTGACGGCTGCAGTTGTGATAGCTAATCTTTTGAAAGAGTCATATGTGGTGCCACAAAGTAGTTGCACTGGGAGTCACATTTTAAAATATTACGGTATTTTTTTTTGGGGGGGTGGGGGGCAGTTTTGGCATGGTGTCCTGGGTTCTGCCAGGATAGGGTTATTTTTCACAATAAGCCAGGAGGGGAAACAGCAAGGACAGCTGAACCAAACTGGCCAAATAAAATGGGGTATTTGACACCTTGTGATGTCATGGTTGGTTCTGAGTGGAGGAGCTGGCCGGGGCTGGGAGAGGGGGGAAATTAATCACGCTGGGCATCGGGTGGTGAGAGTTGCTCTGTGCATTTCTGCTGTTTGTTTTGCATATTCTTCCTATCAGTATTGTAGTTACTGTTCCTTTGCTGTTCTGTTAAACTGCCCTTACCGCTACCCATGAGTTTTGCCATTCTCTTTCCATTCTCCTCCCCATCCCAGCGAGGGGAGAGGCAACAGAGTGACCGCGTGGCCTTTTGTTGCCGACCAGGACCAAACCAAAACACATGGCAAAGGCTGTAAAATAGATTCATGCAAAAGAACAGTGTGTTTTATGGGACATGATTCAGCAATCTCATTTCCTCCAACACTGCAAAGATTTGAATGTACCTGAAAGTAATTATTTATCATGAGTACTCCTGTCCTGTTCTCATTATAGTACCTGCCAATCTGCATCTGTACCTTCATCTACAATAAATATTGTAATTACTACAACATATTGTATACTATGCAGAGAAACTATTTTGTGGCTTTAGGTAAAGATAAGCCTAATTATCAGAAATACAATAAAATAAAAATACAATAAAAAGATCAGGTATTTTGTCATGGAGAACAGTGGATATCTTCATTTAATGCATGGGGATATAGTCATACATCTCTCTCAGATTGAGGTCCATGGCCAGAGATTGTACATCTAATTGTGAACGAGCTTCTAAGAGTTTGCTTTGTCAATCAAAGCTCTATATTTCTGTTTAATGAGCTTAGCCTTTTTATGGAAATATTAACATTTTGAAATTGTCTCCTGGACTGTGATGCACGGATCTTTTGATCATCGGATTCTTCTTACTCTGTTATTGTGTCCAGGCCATATTACTTCTCGGATTCTCTTTCCTCCTTCCAGTCTAGAAGAATCACTTTTTGAAGACTTATGTAGCTATTTTTCAGCAGAGTACATACTTGACTGTGGAGAATTTTGCAAGTTTGCCAAATGTGTCAGTAAAAAAAATAGTCTTAGGGAATTATTATACAATTATTTCTAAATCAATACAAGATATATTTTTCCCATATTAATTGGCTATTTCCAGCCCAAAAGAATGACTATAATTACTCTGAGCAGCAGATGGAGAAACAAAAAATGGAAGCTCGCTTTAGATATCTTTCCTGCTTCTGAGGAAGCTTGGCTGGCTCAATTGCCCTACTCAGATAAATTATTTGAATCACATAAATTCTGCTCTGTCTAAAGCTTACATAAGAAAAGGTGCTGTAGGAATAATCTTGTATCTCTTAACACAAGTCATGGTGAGATGTCAAGACTAAAGAAAGGCAGTTAGAAAAAGAAACCAGCAAGAAATTCCCTTTTCTCCAGGAAACCACTGGACATTGTTGTTAGGCAGTACTTTCTGCCAGAAAGGACAGACATTCCAGACAGATAATTATTACAACACAACACAAAACCATGATGTGTTTTGCTCTTCAATTGTCACATTTTTGATAACAATAAATAAAGATTTGATGGAACCTTCTTATTACGATCTTGCCAGCTACACTGGCTAGGCTCATCTGCCTAGGGAGGAGCATGGAGCGTAGGTACAGCACACAGGTTCTCATGGAATCCTTATAGTTCTCCTTTACTCACTTATGGGAACCCTCCTCTTCCCTTCCATCTTGCTACTGACCTCAGTGACCCAGGAGTTACTGAACACTGTAAGTATTGTTCTCTCCAGACTATTTAGAGTGGAAACTGTATGGAAACTGGATCTTCAGTATCAAGTCATTAGCTTTAGAGATGCACTGGGTTGTGTTGCACTAGTTGTTAATACAGGCATTGCTTACCACTATGTGTGTATATTTTTATATATATATATATATATATATATATATATGTTTTACAGAATCTTCTTCTATCCCTTTGCCTGCTGCCAAATGTCTTCAACACAGAGACAAAGTGAAATGAATAGACTATCACTGGAAGAACTTGGGAACCACTCAACACAATAAAACAAATGAGATTTTTGCAGTGAAAAGTCTTTAACTAATCCATTGTCCTATTCTTAAGAGGTTCCTAGAAAAGCAGCTTGAAGGCTATCAGTCTTCCACTAAAAGAAACCACGAGAGAGAAGACAAGAGGTTCTGATTCTTATCCAGTATAAATTCTTTCACTTCACTGCTAGAGGAAGCTCATTTTACGTCAGAAACTGCTGTGCCAATGATAAGGAATAGACTTTAAGAAGGGTCTGGACACAGCATGATTTTGGCTGCTGGAGTGGAACAGAAAATAATAGAGGATTGGTGAAATCATAGAGTGGAAGAGGGGGAAGGGGCCCTCCTGCTGGAGAAGAATGATACATGGTTTTACAAGGTGTGTTCACTCATGATCATCAGATAATTATTTTCTGGTAGAACATGCAACTTGGACAGTACTTGGGGTTTTAATGGATTTTAGGAACTTGGGTGAGGTTAAGTGCCAGAAGAGAAAAAAATACCCCTTTACTGTAAGGCATTTCACAGAAGACTAAACATTAGCAAATGTAGAAGAAAACATAAAACCTAAGGGAGTTTAGACAAAACATGTACCAAATTCTCCAAGAAGAGAATGGAAAAACTGCCAGAAATCCAGCAGGATCTAGATCCAAACTAACTAAGCATGTACTAAACTAAACATGCACTAAACATAGCCATTTACCAAACTAAACTTGTACTAAATGTGACCAAATATACTGAAGCAAACTTAGGGAATCCTTACTTTTAACCCACAAAAGTTATAATAGCTTCATAATAACAGGACAAGCAGTACATCCAAACAAGCTTATCCTGTAAGAGATGTGTGAATAAGAAATTATTCTATAATTTATTATTCATGAGAAACAGTAAATTATTCTAATCACTTTTTCTGCATTATGAATATACTAAAAAGTGGTGCTGCAGGGAAATGAATGGCCATGGAAAGTGTGATCATTCATTCCAATCTTTTTTTAATAAACTTTATTCAAAGTAAAGGAAAACATAATAATCACGTGGAAGCAAGTGTCTAAAGACTATCTCTGTGAAATGACCGCTTGCTTTAAAAGGACATCAGAAGCCTCTTCAGAGCAAAATCACATTTCCAGAAATAAATCTTTAGACCAGGTCCAGAGACTGTAACATCTGTCTTTACAAAGTTGATTAAAACTCTTTGAACTCCAGTGCTAATTAATATATACTTTTGAGCTCTCCAGTTTGCATAGTCAAGGAGATTATAGTTTTTTTTTTAGTTAATGGATACACCAGGCTCCAGTAAAAAATAGTGAATGCGAAAGCTTTATTTTTATTTAATAAATGGAAACATAGATCAATGGCTTGGCTAAGTGAAGCTAGGTGAATCTTGACCTCCTGGATACTAACAAACTATTTTTACTCTGAATTAGTATTTTGAGTATTTTATAAAATTTCAATGTGTTGAAGAATTTGTGTCTTGGGTATTTTAAAAGCATTGAAATGTATTTTCACATGCGTTTACACTGGAATTACTTTAAATACTGCAACTTTTATGGAATCTGACAATTATTTTTTTTCTTTTTCATCTAGAATGCAGAAAATGGATCCTGTGCTGAACATCATTACATCCAGGGAACAGAGAGGACCACTAGAAAGCTCCTTGAGGACTTTAAAATTGCCATTCTAAAATACTTATAGGTGCTAAAATTGGGAGACTGGACTAGAAAACCTCTAGACATCTTTTTTGTTCCTATCTTCTAGAACTGTATGTTCCTCTACTATCATTAAGATTGTCAGCACAAAATATTATGTATAAATGGGGATTCCTAACAACTTTCCAAGAAAAGTATCTTGCCATTTTTATTTTATGAGGCTTAGTGATATCCTGAATTTATGTATCATTTTATAAATATTTTTCTTTTTACAGTTTTAGTTTTGTATACTTCTTATTATGTCCTTACAAAGCTCTGAGTTCCATTTACTATAACATACCTTAAAGGACAGCTTCTAGATGATATTTTGCTGTGAGAACAGCAACAGTACTGTCTGTACTGAGGAGAAATGCTTAGCCTGCACTAAGCTCCATACTGTCTTGATTAAACTGCTACTATACCAGACCAGCTATTTTAAAAATAGCTGAGATGTGTAAATTTATGACTGAAGTATAGACCCAATCTTGGAGTAGTCAATTAACATGGATTTCATTAAAATCAAAACATGCTAAGCCTCAGGGGGAAAAAAAATATATATGTATATCAGGACAGCATCTTGTAAGTAGGATTTTCATGAAGGACACAAAAATGTAAGGAGAATGATTTATGCCAACAACATGTATATTTGGTTCTTCAATAAGACAATTTAGCACATCCTGAGATGAGTGTCCAATACAGGCAGTATTCTCTAAGAAGGGTGCCTACATGAGTAGGTTGAGCTAAAAGGCTATGCTGTATGGGGCCAAGATTAGGTGAGAGGAATTACTTTGAATGGTTATTGGAAGTGGGAAGGTCAGCAGCCTCTCTTTTTCACTAGGCAAATGAAATGTTTTGGGGAAGTCAGCAGGAAAATAGCACAGTAGAATGAAAAGTATAGGTACTATGAGACATTATTTTCTTAGAAGAACCTGGTCCATGTGTTGCTGAAGAAGGTAGCCACTGCCTTTATTACTATGAATTTGCTTCTGTCACATTTTTCTTAGAGCTACTTCTCTATCACTTGCATACAGAGATAAGAGTAAGGCTCAGGGTCAGGCCATGGCTTATTCAGCCTTCAGTGAAGTGTGCTGATGCCCTTTTGGCATGGTATGCCACAGCCAAATGTATTTATGCTCCACAGAGATATCTTTCCTCACTCTGGTGACATGGAAGTCCAGGAGGGGGGAACACCCAAAGACTTTTAGAATAGTTTCTGACATAAAATATGTCACAAGCAATACAGTGGTTTGGGTACAGACTGAGGCTTGCTCTCCTCTTTGGAGAAGCTGGGAGATGGAGAGATAGTGTATGACCCACTAAGTCACAATTTCTGTCTCAGGTTGATATTGGGGAAACGCAACCGCTCCATACACTGGGCTCAGCTGAAAGCAGTGGTAATGAATGCCCTTCAGTATTTAGTTTGTCATTTTCCCCCACCCTTCCTTTCTTATTAAGTAGGTGATTCGTTTCCTATTTCAGTGAAAGGAAAGACCCCCGCAGACCGCCTGGAAGCTGGATCACGCTGCAGCACAGTTAATGTTACAGGACAGCACAGTGTTGCCATCAGAACTAATCCCAGCAGTGGCATATCAAATCACCCTATTTCCATTTAGCTTTCGTCAGTATCATATACAGGCAGATACGGATTTGGTCCGTGGAATGGCATTTGCCTTTGAAGTCCAAATTTTTTTACATTTTTTTTTTCCTCTACATCATGCTTTCAGCACTAATAGAAAATTTCTTTTCAGGAATGAACTCCATTCAGCTGCTGAGCATGTATCAGCTATACTGCTGATCAGCAGTGTGATAGGGAAATTTTAGGTTTTCTCTTTTGCATAAACCTCGTCTCTTTTTCTCTGCTTTGTGTGGCTGTTCATTTTTGACATGAGCAACTTAGTTGCTGCAATTGTTCCAGAGATTGCTTTGATACTTGCTCTTTTGTTGTGTTAATAGAACCACTAGTCTCTCTTACTTTGACCTTGCATAATTTTGTGAAGGCTTTCAAGCTCCACATTCTTCTGTACAGGCAGTCCTGCTTTTTGTAAAGCTTTAATTACAGATTAGCCCTTCCTGCAGCACTGAAAATGAACGTGTTTAGGCTGTTTTATGACATTTGCCAGAGAGAATGCTAACATCATTCTTCTTTTTTTCTGCTCATGTAATTGGTCATTATTGGATTTAGTTTGCCCTTGTGCTTCAGTCATGCATCTTAGAACAAGGTCAGATATTTGTTTTCTTGTTTGGTCCTGCTACTTCTGTGATGATTTTGTGGTTAGGCACCACTGGGTGTGACCCAGTCAAAACTTGTAGCTTTTCTCTTGGTTTTCACAGCATAATGATCTATTTTGACATATCATTCATTTTTTGTTTCATTGAAGTATTTTCTGCCAGGAATACAATTTTGGATGCTACTGAATGTACTGAATATGCTTTTAACCTTATATGGAAACTTAAAGCCTGGAATGGAAACATTCAGACCCTACTGTGAGCTGGGAAATGGTGTTTTAAAGGAGAACATGGACAGACTTGGGAATCTGAAAATTTATGCAGTAGCATTGTTACGGCTTCTTTTGCATGAAATTCACTTTTGTCAATAATTACATCAGCGTCTCAGTCACCCAGCACTTCTCAGCTCTTAGCTGCAATCTCCAGCTGAATTTTGTGGTGTGTTTCAGGGATGTTTTGTAGCTGAATCTTATATAGAAGGATCTTGTTCTCTTCCTTGAATGTTTTCTCTTTAAATGTCTTCCTATTCTTGCTAATAAAATTTTGTATGGAGTGGGGAAGATTCCTTACAGTATAAAGATTTTGTCTCACATTAAGATTAAAGATGGGAGATAGATTGAATTATATTAGTGATGCAGGCTTTTCTCTTCTTGACTTTCTGTTAGCATTATGTATTAGGAGCAGATATTGTTTATATAAGATTACAATTACTTCTGAATTTAGCTAGATTACTGATCTTGTAGCAAATTTATTCCACATCTAAATGTGTTACATAGGAAGATAATTCTCTTAATCAGATTTGAATGTCCACTTTATTAATTCAGTGTTCTGCTTTAGCTTTCACAGAAAATCTCACACCTAGAAGTCTCTCTGAAACATAATTTTAGGAAAGAAAAATAATATTTTCATATACCTGTATTTATGTACAAATGTACATGTCTCAGTCAGATTTATTGTGTGTCAGGCTTCCTGCATTACCAAATCAGTCTGAAATATTCCTTTCTAGGATTGTAAAATCTCCTTCGGGCCAGACCATGCAATGTATTTATAATTTAAAATGAAACAAGTGGTTTTGTGTGTTTGTTTTCTTAAATAAAATACTTCATGTCTTTTCTCTGTTGCTGTATTTCTAATTTAAACATTCTTGTCTGCTTTTAAAAAATAGCAAAGAATAATCACACTAAGAAGGAAATGAATATCTTACATCATGCAGAAGAAAGAAAAAAAATAAAAAATGGTGTTGTAAAACAGCATTCACTAACATTTATAGAAGTCCTACTCAATAAAAAAAAAAAATAAGGGCTTCTTTTGTTATAGAAACATTTATGACATTTGTCTTTCTTATGACTAAAACAGTATCTTACGGTAGATGAAATTAAGTCAACAAATAAAAATAAAAAATAACTTTTTGCCAGTAGACCTGACAATCATTAGGGAACCCACATGAGTCAAATAACACAGCCTTGTTTCTAGAGGTGTGAGTTATCTCAAGTTACAGTGTGAGCTTCTTTGGATACCTCAAATCATCCTCATTAAATTTTGTTATTGTGGTGGTAAGGTCTAAAATATAATGTGTCACATCAGGCTTGGACTATAAAAGAGATTTTCCAATGTATGTCACTTAGCATGCTTTTTCCTGTTATCACTTGCTGATGTAGTAGTATTGGTAAAAGCACTTGAATAGATACAGTAGTAGTAGCAAAATATTATTCTTGTATGTGATTTTTTTCCCCCAAGAAATTGATGTTAGTGCAATCCACAAAAGGATTATGTTTCCAAGGTGAGCTATGTCTTTAGTGTGGTGGTTTGTTACCATAATTCTGTTGCCATGACTATAATTACAATTTCTTTTTATTGCATATAGGACCTCAGAAGACAATACATATGTACTGTCTTTCTCTTATTTTCAAAAGTTAAATTTCACAGCTTATATCCATAAATCGGTGAACTATCTCTCAGCACAGCAATGAAGTAACATTTTGCCTCAATCTTTTTCAAGCCTTGGCCTTAGCAAACAGCTAATTGCTGAAAAGAAAAACAGAAGAAAAGCCAAAATATTAGTCCACTGTGGGTTGAAATTCTCAGAACTATTTTCTTTTTTTAGATTCTGACTGGGTAATTCCCTAAAATTCTTTGTTGAATCTTAACCATTTTCTTGACATTAACCTGTAAAAGTTCCTGTTATGTAGGAAGAATAATGTTTTCCATTATTAAGCCTAAGGTCTGATCTTTCTGTAGCTCCTAGGAAAACAGGGTTAGTTTTACTTTGTTATCCTATTTGAAGTCATATAAAAGATTTCTTTATAGACCTCTGTTTTTCCTCTGGAACACTGATGAATATCATAAACTCTCATTACACTCTGAAAAATACATAAGGTTAATATGAAAAAACAGTTGCAAGGAATGTGCATCATTATGATATGGATGAAAAATCTTTGACCAAAACACAAATTAAATGTTTTAATACTGTTTTACGATCCATGTTATCTAGAAAAAATCTGAGTGCTGTTAGCAATGCATTAGACACATTCAGTTTAGAATGGCTTTTTTTGTTTTTCCAGTTTTTCTTAAGCCTTGGGAGTTAAGCATACATCACAATATTGTACACATCTTCTAGAACATAGTATTACTTTTTTGCCATTTGCACCTCCTGGGAATGAAATGGTGAGTTTAAGCCATGTTAGTACTAATCTCTGCAGAAAAACAATGTATATTTAAAGCGTAATGTCTTTATGAATTAAACAAGCTATAAATGTTTGAATGCTCTCCGAGGATATATTTATAAGATTTGTAAAAATTAGTAGCATATACAGAAATAATAGGTGTCAGGTATAAGACATGTGCTGTTCCTCCATAGATCAGCTGGCCAGAATAAAATGACTATTATCCACCATGGAGTAGTTCTATTAAAGAGTTTCAAATGGGTTAGATTTGAATGCATTAAGACAGATTTATCACATCATCGGGCACTACCAGTAATAAGTGTGTGGATTATACCTTGCTCAAGAATTCTTTGTGATTACAAAGATATGTTTCTTCTCGTTGTCTTTGTCTTTATAGTTTTCTATTCCTTCAGCATGATATAAAATATAAAACTGTGGGGAATTAAAGGGATGGAAATTAAAAGAAGATTCAGATTTTCTTTTAGTTAGTTCTTTAAAATCAGACACAATGTTTTTTCTAGAGTAAATGTTTAAGGTGTTTCAATAATGTTTTCATGACTGAAAGTCTGCTTTCCATATGGAATTCATGATATGCTCCTGGCAATTCTACTGTAAGGAATAAAACCTGGACTGTAGATGAGAAAGTTCAAATGTATTAATATATTTTTCATCAATTGGTTAAGGATACCGGCAAATGTAAGTGAAAAAGATTTTTAAAAACCCACCATACCTCTCATATTGCAAACACATTCAAAAATTCAGTTTCATTCTATAACAAAGGCATATACTATATCGTATCACTTTTCCCACCTGACCTGTTCATTCTATTCCAGTTACTCAGAAAGGCATATCTTGAATTCACCTGTGTCGTGTACATATCACCTGTCTTTCAATTTTCAGACATTAATTCAACTTAGGAACAAATCAGACTTTTATTGCCATTATGGCTTGGACACAGAAAAGGCAAATTTCCAGATTTGCCTGACCATCTACTTACATAGCAGTTAACATGATCTGTAAGACCATTCTCCTAAACCTCTGCTGTTGTCAGTAAGAATCTTATAACTTTTAACTTTGAAATGATAATTTTATACTTAGTTCATACAAGAGAAAAAATATAGATGGTGTCAGAATACATTCAAATTAAACTTCACACCTTTGTCTGTCTTGGGGTATCTATGCTGGGTCTGAAGCAGTCTGCAGGACTGGCTGGCATAACACACCAGTGCCCCACATGGGAGCAGTTGTTGGCCGCTGTCCACACAGCAGTACCAGACTTTTTTTTTCTGGCTAGCAATGTTCCTTAAAATCATACTAGTACAGAGAACATATAGATTTTTTTTTCACCTGAGCTTACTGTTTAAAATGTGAAGGTGATTTAAAACCATAGTGTTGGACTTACATGTCAGAAACAATCAAAACACTGATCTAGGTTTGATTTTACTTGTTTAAGTGGAATAATAATGCCCTCATGGGTCAGTCTACTAGGACCTATGCCTGGTAAAACTGAGCAAAATCTGCCAAGGTGGCACAGCTGAAGCTTGCAGTGGGAAAATGTTAAAAACATTTTTCAAGTTGTTTTTTTTGTTTTTAATGGTTTGTGGAGCTTTCTGGCTCTCTCTGTCAGAGGAGAATTTGAAGAAAAACGGGCTCTTCACAGCCTCCTTAAAAGGCTGTTGAAGCTTTTCAAATGTAAGAAAAAATGTTGTGGGAAGGAAAACCCAGCAAAGCTTGGTGAGCTTAGCTGGAGCTTTAAAGAGATTAGACCCAAAGTTCACACGCAGACTTAGAAAAAGTTGAACTTGACTGTTATCTTGAAAAGCTTGTGAAGGCAGGGATCATCAGCAGCACCACAGCTCTCATCTCTGGCAAACAATTTCAAGCAGCTTTAGGTATCAGATGGTATAGCCTGGGGACTCGAGAAAGAGTTTTCAGGGCTGCTGTTTCTTTCCAGGCTTCTGATTTGGAAACAAAGTTTACCATTGCTACATCTAGAGAAAGAAAAATAGTAGTTAGATACTGAAGATGTGTAAGGTGGTCATTCTCTCAGTGTCATCCTTATTATTTTCAGTGGCAGCAAGGGTAATTCTGAGATGATTAGAATTTATTTTTAGAGCCAACTAAAGCATTAGGTGATCGCTGTGATGGGAAACAGCACTATAGGAAACTTTCATCCCTCTGTCAGGCATGGTATATTGTCTGCTTAGAATGCAGGTTTTATTGGCACCTCATGAAGGTTTGGTGACTACATGAAGTAAAATCTTGGGTTCATTTCAGCTTGTTAAAAGGAGAAAACCCAGCACCACCACAGCACCTTTGTTGACAGCCCCATTACACATGTCGAGGCCTGACTGAATATAGTACCTGGAGTGACCTCTTACCACTTTTTTAGCATTTGGTTTGTGAGTACAGGTGACTGGACAATGTTCCCTTCCAGAGACAGGCAAACAGAAAGTGCTAATATTACTTGCTAAACAAGCTTTTTTTGAAGTCCCTTGTGTTGTCAAAAATGAGAGATGAGGTTCATGGTCTTGATTCACAGAAAGAATGAATAATGTATAAAATAATTATACCTGTTTGCTGCAGTGGTATGCGCTGCCACAAGCTGCCAGACCAGCAATGTGTGGGACACAGCTGTCATTGATGGCAAACCATTATGTAGATCTATATAAGATTAAATTCTTCCAGACTAGCAGTCTATCACTAATATTAAATAGGTATTTAAAATCAGTTGGGCAAATCAAAGGTCAGCAGTGAAGATCAAGTTGATATTTTTATCTTTTTTTGCTGTGTTGCCTGCAAAAAAACAGGTGCTTCAAGTGAGAATTCCCAACCATGTGAGAGTCACTTGGAAGCTCATTAGCTTCAGTTTGATCAAAATTACTTGTAACTGATAACTTCTGCTTAAGCATCCTGGAGAACAGGCGCAATATAGGAGTGATAAGACAGCACTAAGGAACATCTACAGAGTCAGGAAAACGTAAATTTTCTTGTCTTTAGTTTATTGTAATACTCCAAAAAAAATTTGGCTCTAAAATTCTGTAACTTTAAGGAAAGAAAATAAAGTCACTATCTAATACACCTGTAGGGTTTATTGAAGGTATTCCACCCAGCTCATCATTTTCCTTTCTTTCAGTGTTCTGTTGTCTCAGTCAGAAGCTAGTTCTAGTAACCATGCTGAGGAATGGGTGTAGTAGCTGCATTCTCCGTAGTTGTTAAGATATGAAAAGATAGGAAATGGGGAAGGCTACATAAACTCTAACAAAGATTTGTACTAATACTTCCTCTGCCTTCTGTTGTGTGATGTTTTTCAGGATCTCACCTTCCTCAGTACTCAGAGAAAGACATTTTGTTTAGACTCATGTTTTGCATTATTAACTGGTCCTAATCATTAGACTTTCAGCTCTAGCAAGTGTGATACATATACAGAATGTATTATAAGGAAGAATGTTGAAACAGTAAGTTTTCCATGCTTATATTGCATTTATATAGTTTATTTATCATTAAAATCAATGCACAATCATAACTGGATATATAAGCAAGCTGTCAGGTACCATGACAAATCCAAGGAGGCAAGTAATTTACCTGAGTCTGTACATTTGGTTAACGAATAAGAGGTTATAGTGATAATCTTTCCAACTGATCATTTTCTGTTCATTTTTCAAGTGCAGATTTAAACAGAGAAAATATCTTTGAATATCCAGTACAAGGACAAAATATAAAAATATACAACTAATGAAATATTTTATCTCAGAGTGCTCAGAAGTTGAGAGGTAGATGATAATGTAGCTGCTTGCACCTGTAGTTTTCTTATACGTATTAATGTATTTGAATGTCCATACTAACCTGCAATTCAGAAGTCTTTTAGCTAACTGGACAGAAAACATACGAAATGGTAGTCTGACCACGGTAATAAGGACTCTGAGTCGCAGTATGTTAGATTTATAGAACAAACACAGATCTATTTCTTAGTCTTTATGTAAGGTTTGACCCATATCCTGCAGAAGTTAATCATGGCCTAAATTGTTGCTATTGCAGCCTCTGGAAAACTCTCAGACTCTGACCCTCTAGTGAGAGTCTTTTCGCAAGGTGACAAGAAAAAATTCCAGATAAGAAGAGAAGCAGGATCTGAATGACTGCAGTGCTACAGAAGTAATATTTCAGATGTTTCCCACTGATTTGGATGAGGCAGGCACTTCACACCTGCTTCGCAGATTCTTAAAAGAGCAAGTGTTTGTAGAAACTTTACTTTTGGAAAAATACTCCCTTCAATTACCTATGCATAAAACTCAGACACTGGGAGTCAAGTCTATGTTAAATCATATCAGACATGAGCTTTCAGCTTGGGAGAATTTTGGCACAGTCAAGGAGGCACCAGAATTGGGTCAGATTGAATAGTGGGTGCCTTGCAGACTTTGGCTCTTTGGCATTATACAGCAAGCCAGACACAACATGAAACTTTTTGCTTTAGATTGTGGAAGCTCAGTTAACCTCATCTCTGAACAGCTGTACCGTGCCAACTTTGAGTGACTTCTTGCGGTGGGTTGACACTGGCCAGCACCTTAGCACCCACACAGCTGCTCACTCACTCTCCCTCCTCATAAGGGGACAGGGGAGACAACAGGAAGAACAAGGGCAAGAAAACTCATGGGTAAAGATAAAGACAGTTTAATAAGTGCAGGAAAGAAAGCATAAAAACCCACAAAACCCCACATGATGAAAAGGCAACTACTCACTACGTCCCGCAAGCAGGCTGATGCCCATCCAGCTTTCAGGCAACAGCTACCTTGCAAAAGAACCTCCTCCACTCCTTCTACCCTCTTGTTCCTTCTCTTATTTCCCATTTTACCACTGAGCATGATGTCATTTGGTGGAGAATATCCCTTTGACTGAGTCTGGTCAGCTTTCTTAATGGTGTTCTCTCCCAACTTCGTGCCCTACCCTTGCCCGCTTGCTGGTACACAGAGCGGGAAAAAGATTTGATTGTTGTGCAAGCACTGTTCTTTGATAGCCAAAACATTGGTGTGTTATTGACACTGTTTTAGCCACAAATCCAAAACTCATCACCATATAAGCTGCTTTGAAGGAAGTTAATTCCATTTGAGTCAAAGCCAATACATGTACTTCCCTAGCAGAGACACACTGTTGACCCTGACAATGGCAGAGACAATGAACCATTTGAAACAAGATAGCTTTGATAACACAGCAACACGGCTTGAGACTGACAGGTAGACATGAGTGCTAAAAACATAGCAACAGAAAGCATTTTGTTGGAGTTATGTACCTATGGAAGGACTCAGTCTGCAACCCATTTAATTTAGAGCCTAACAGCACATGATGAAAGGAAACAGCTCAGCTTTCTTACTAATGTCTGTAAAAACAAGCGGCCAAATGGTAAATATACCTTAAAAGTTTCTGCATTTGACTGGGTTTTATATTTAAATAAGAGTTTCAATGGAGTGTATTAGACACCAAAGTGCTTATTTGAAGGTGGTTTAGCCAGTCATGGGAAATGCTGAAGGTGGAGATAGTAGTAGGCCAATTTGTCACATATTCTTTACTCCTGCCATAAGATGTGCAATTATTGAAAGCACCTGTTTAGAGTTCCTACATCAACTCTAAGCATATGAATTCAACCATCATAGAACTATAAGAGTATTATATTAATAAGTGCATAGTGGGGAAAGAGGGTGAATTAATGTTTCTGAACGATGTTAGGAAATTAAACCGTAGTTGTTCTGTAGGCTAAGGGGAACACCTGGAAGAGATGGAAACTAAGGACATTTATGTATAAAGATTACTTAACGAGTCAGTCCTTCAAGGCACACTGTCTCCTCATGGCTATTGAATGTCCTCTTCTCTAATTTAATGAGGTTTTCAAAAGCATGGTGAAAGCAATGTAGAAGCATTTGTCTCGGTTCTGTAACAGGATCAGAAGGGTCTTAATGCCTGTGACTTCATAAAGATGTTCAGCATGATTATGAAATGAAGTGTGCTCAACAACACTTTGATTGGCAAAAACCACAGTGATGTGATCCTTCACTTCCTTCAGCTGTCTGAATAGCTGATTTTCCTCTCTCCTTTGTGTATTGTGGCTCATGGCAGAAACAGTAGAGAATTCTCCTTAGCTTTCATAAGATTCTTAGATGTCTGTTGTAGTCAGAAGTGAGTGCCTTTACATTATGTAGATATGTTTATGTTCATCTGCATTACTAATTTATTATCCTCAGAATATGTTTTTATGTCTAATTATGTACATGGACAACCCAGAAAGCAATTTAAAATGTAAAGTCGAATGCATTTATAAATGCATGTCCATTAGAAAATGTGTGAGAATCACTGGATTCTCAATGGAGAATCTCCACGCACTGCAGTACCATACCTTGGGGTCTGGTAGTGACTCAAGTGCTTTCTTCGCTTTCAAATTCTGTGAAACAACCCACGATCGTTTTCACAGAATCACAGAATCACAGAATAGTAGGGGTTGGAAGGGACCTCTGTGGGTCATCTAGTCCAACCCTCCTGCCGAAGCAGGGTCACCTACAGTAGGCTGCACAGGATCTTGTCCAGGCGGGTCTTGA
>Ga0065711_1032324_pt1 | contig 27548 bp, 11 predicted proteins | sample Hoacrofraction12_FD_59098 | JGI IMG/M metagenome (GOLD analysis project Ga0065711, IMG submission 59098) | Hoatzin crop microbial communities from Cojedes, Venezuela - Epithelial fraction 12 v2 (version 2) | ecosystem: Host-associated > Birds > Digestive system > Esophagus > Crop | place...
TTGTTCCTGTTTCCCTCTGTTTGCTGTTCTGTTAAACTGCCCTTATCCCGACCCACCAGTTTCTGCCTCTTTCTTTTCATTCTCCTCCGCACGCCGGCGGGGGGAGGGGCTGCCGCGTGGCGCTTTTGTTGCCGGCGGCAGCCGAAACCAAGACACTCTCATACGGCAGAATGTAAAGTCCCATTACTCCTGAACAGAGATGATACCATCTTACCCTATTTATGGCAGAAACAACACAATTTCTATTATGACTTGGAGAAGTATTATCTTTTTCCCTTTAATCTTCCCACGTGATTGGGCACAGCAGCATCATTGCCTGACTTACTGTTGCTCTACAGAGCAAAAAATATGCTTCTGGAAAAGAAAAATGATAGCAGTAGAAGTGTTCTGCTTTTATTATGACATGTAACTTCAGGGAAAGCACCAAGAAACCACCTAATGCTCAACCGCAAGGTATGCTATACAAACTAAGCCTGATGATAGCTTCTGATAAATAAGGAATACATGATGGTGAGTAGAGCTCAGCTTTTTCTTTGACAAGGTTCCCAAATAGTGATGTATGGGAACTTTTTTCCCAACACATTTTGTGCAGTTTAGCAGCCACAGAATAAAAACAGCCTTATGATGCCTCCCCAATGTTCTCTTCGAATGGGATTTCAAGTTGCAGTCATTCTGCGACATTGATTTACTCAGTGATGTATAACATATCCTTACTATAACCGGGGGCTATTCTACTTTCATCAGTAGCTCCTGTACTGAGAAGAGGACATATTTTCTTGGGCTAATGGTCATAGATATTTTTTCATGCCGTGATATTCCTTCATATGACAGATTGTCTACTGGAATGTCACCGTGTGCAACCTGACACCAAAGCATCTTCATATCCCATCTCCACTTGTTCATGCCTTTAATGCTGCTTGTGGTAGTGTCAAAATCACACAGGGTCTTTATGTACTGTGCCTGTTATAAAAGTGCCTAGAATCCCTGACCTGCCCAGCTTGACCTTTATTACTATGCTTCTCCCACCTTAACAGGTATCATGCTCAAATTCTGAGTGGGCAGGCCACTTATTTCAGCAAACAGTTTCATATTTAAAGACTCACGTTCTGCCACACTTACAGACTCTGGAGCCTTGATGAAAACTTTGGATTTCCCAAGCTGGTATTGGTCAGGATCCATGTTGACTGACTGAAGCAGATGGAGAACTCCTTGTTTCTCTTCTCCTTTCCAGGAAGGCCAGGTTGCTTTGGTCAGAATGGCGTACCTTAACCACCAAGGAGAAGACATTAAAACCTGACATGAAAGAGCAGCAGCAGAATACCACCGACTCTTAGTCAGTGTTACCCTGGAGGGAGGGCTGACAATTTTGGCAGGACTTACAGAGGCTTGGAGTATGGGAAGATGCACAGTATTAAGATGTTACTTGTTTAGCAAGAGCAAACAACTGCAATGAGAAGGGTAACAGTGTCCAGGAGACTCCCATTTTCAGATGCTAAGTTACGGTTTGGTTACTACAGTAGTTAATTACAGAAAGTTCTGCTGTGCTGTCCTTAAATCCAGGGCAAGGTTATTTACTAGGAATGACTTATGGTCCAGATTTAAGTACCTACACCTTTGGTATTCTAGATTCACTCCCAAGCACGTGGCCAATCTCCCACTCAAGCCTTCTCTTGCCGTCTTATTCTTACAATGGCCTTTTGTGTTTCTAAGCAAGTAGCCAGCTCATGCTCCTAACCACCTGTTCAACAGCTGGTTTGCATTTAGCAAGGAGCCATTCTTGGCTTTATCCCAGAAAGCCTTTGGCTTGGCCTCTGGTACAAGAGGGAAGATGTAGTGATGCTGGTGCTGCCTGGAGGGAACACTGGAAACTGACCACACAAAGGGCTAGGGAAGGAGGCAGGCAAGTGCTATAATACCATGTCTTTGATAGGAAGAGGTGAGTGGTCTCTCCTGTCTCATGGTATTCTCTTTAAGCCTTGAAAATGAGGTGGATGCCAGGTTGCAACTGCCTTTAAACTGTCTATCTTTTCAGACTTAACTTGGGCTTTTCGAACTGCCAGGCTGGAGTTACAAAGCTGCGTTTGTTCTGCTGCCCACCAAAGAGCACTGATGAGCTTCAGCTGCCTCAGCGTGTCTACGGATAAGTAACTTCTCTAGCAGCAGCTATTTAGACTCCTTTGACAATGAGACTAGAGAACAACTGAATATGCTGTGACAAATTTCTCTCCCAAATCTTTTATGTTCTTTACTCCCGACAACTTTTTTAATGCCTTAAGCATACTTGAGTTAAATCAACTAAAGCATGCTTATTAGTAAAACTATTCAACTAATGAAAAAAGTGATAAAGTACGGAGTTCAGTTTGTTCTAATTCTCAAGTTCTTGTTTCTTAAGAAGATCTAGGCAGCCTCTAATAAAATGTTCTCAAAAATCACACAAGGAATTGTTAGAAAATTAAGGGAATATTCATTACTTATTCTTGACATATGTAAAATGTTATCCAGCAAGGAAGAAGAGAGTGTCATGCAACTTAAATAACAATACCACACAAAGAAAAATACCAAATCGTTAAAAAGGAACATATCACAAATCCCAAACACCTCTGAATAGCAGGGTCTACAGATGTTATGTTCAAATCTATTATTAGTTAACAAATGCTCAGGTACTACACATGATGGTGTAACAAAGTAGCTCTTCTACCATTTTAAGTATATTAAACATAATCTATGTTTACAGACAATGTGTACACTTATATATTTATGTAATCTATCAGTATTATGGGATAAACAGATGCAACCTAATAAGGAGTTGTAAGTTAAAATTACTCCCAGCTTATTTAATTAACAGCCTCTTTTGCAGGTTCACCACATACTGCCAACTGTATAGTTGTATAGGTGGGTCTAAGCATGTATTTAAAGGAGCTGATGTTAATAAAGGCATTTGAAACTGCGACCTTCCACACAACAGAAACTGACACTACATTTCAGCATGTCACATTCTTTCCTACATCTTCTGAGCTGTAAAGGAGGGTACAGGGAAAAACATGACTCAAGACTTTTTAATGTAAGTAAAGCTCTCAGGTACAAAATAAGAACACATTGAAATTCTTTTTTTTTCATCAACTCAAATTAACTTCATACATTTTACTCATGTGACAAGTCCACAGGGCAGAAGAAACAGCTTATTCTACAACATGCACCAATTAAGCATTTCACAATTTTATAATGTGACAGCTCTATCACTGTTCACTGCCGTTCAGAATTAGCACTTTCCTCTAATGTACTTGTGCATGCTTCCCATTAAACTGGTCATGTTAATATCCATGTACCCAGGTTTTCAAGCTTGTGTAATTTGATCTTAGAGAAGATTTTGGCACGAGTACTAAGGTGTGTTCTTAAAATGCTTCTGAAAAAATTTCAAATCATGACTGTCCCCAAAGAATCATCTATTGTAAACTCACAGTAAGCAGCTAGGTCCTATGTCTAAATATGGGAGTATGGAGTTCAGCTTTCAGACTGGTTACGCTTTGAAACACATAGGCCTTTTCAGTGACTGTGGCTTTTTGCATGCAAATGTAAATTTTGTACATAAAAGTCTATTCAGCCCAGAAATCTCCACTTATATGGAGCTGCCAAGGAACTGCCAACGAAAACAAGTGTACAAGCATGCATTTCCTGTCCATCCCATGCCTCAGCCCACTTTTACTAACACTGACTCAGGGTGTCAGAACAGAGCTTGTTCTGGATGCTAGGGAACTGTGAATGGAAAGGTTGCAGGAAGAGTTTTACTCATAACAAAATGTTAATTTTAATAAGACTAATTTGAAACAAACTGATGCAGCATTCCATAAAGAATGGTTTCAGTTGCCTGTGGATCTCTACACATATAGTGAAGTATAGCAATCTATTCACTTTCCAAAAGTGCCATGTGGATTTCCTTTGTGAAGACCTCTCAGGCAGGTTTCTAGACCTGCACAGCCATCACAATCAGCGTTCAACAACTGTGGAGGCTAGATTTAATACACAATATTAATCTGCTATTCTGTCTCAACAACAGTCTGTGCTGAGGAATGCAACCTGAAGCATATTCCTGTTTATATGTCTGGGCTTGAAAGATCGTGAAGAAAAAGGGACTTAAAATTTTTCCATAATGAAAACTGTCCATACTTTGAGATATTTTAGGTCTGTCTATTACTAGATGATTAGAACATTCTCTGTATTATCATGAAGTATTATCATGGCTTTGTTCTGTGCTGTCTGATTAATCACACTCCATTGCTTGCAACAATAGATTGATTTTTTTTGTTTTAAACGTAACACAGACTTCCAACAAAAGCTGATTCGTCATGTAATGCCCCAGTTTGGGCATTTATTAGCTGTACGTCTCAATTTTCTAAAAAACAGAAGCTGAATGTTGTATAAATCTCGAAATTGCTCTTATTTAAGAAGATTTCATTAGCAATTCAAGGTAGTTAATCACCTTAATACCACCTGGTCGTAAGACACTGAAAAAGGGATTGGTCTTACAGAGCTCTAACTTGCTTTCATTGAGTGAGCAGCTGCAGTGGTTTGAGTTGTAACTATTCCCAGATGTTTGAACACCAGTGGAAAGATATAACAAGCAATTTAAGCTAAGGTTACTCCTTACACTTGAATGGCCAGCATGTAATCCTTTACCTATCTTGTTATGAGGAAAGAAGAGTTGGGAGAGCAAGTAACATTTTAAATAAAGACTAGCAGCTAGACACTCTAGATTCCATGCTCTGCAGCTCATCACTGTAAGTTCCCTTAACTCTGAGGAATCCTCTCATAGCTCTACAAAATGAACTGAGGTCTTGGGCAAGTATACAGAAAAATGGCAAGACTTTCAAAGACACAAAGCCAGTCTTTAAGACACTTTCAAATCTGTGTAACCTAGATCATGAAGCAAGGTAAATGGGGTAAAAAGGAAATGGTAAGTGGGAAATAAGAAGCTTTCAAAACTTGCAAATTCTTGCTTTCCTCATCATGTAAATGACTGTGCTGTAATACAAATGAGTACTACCCTACCTCTGCAAAAACTTCTTGAAAACCCTCCTGTAGGCATAGCCAGCTCTTCTTACTCGAATATTTTCTTTCAGACCTAAGTATTCCACTTGATGTTTTACCCTGTGGACAAAAACAACGCAAGATTTACAATCCATTTTATTTCAGCGTATTTGTGGATTGAGGTATTCTTAAAATTCCATATGATATTTAAAGATCATTGACTTCTAAAATTCATGTACAGGTATATGAATCTATTCTTGCACGTTGCCATGCACACTGCATGGTAGTAAAGATATTCAAGGCAGGTAGACCAGATTACTGAAATATATGTAGCAAGTTTACCTTAACATTTTTTGTACAAGTTTACCTTCCTATCTCCTAACTAGTTTATGTATAAACTTCTTAACTAATATTATTACCTATAAAAGGCCAAGTAACTATTACCTATACAACTACATAGCTGGTACCCAAGGGAGGAGGAAATTGTTCTGTGTTCTTTTATTGCAGGTTTCATCTATGTTTTACATAGCTCAAACATCAACAGTAGGTCTTTTTTTTGGTTGTTCTGGAGAAAGCCCCATATGCCACACTCTCATTACACAAAAAATCACAAAGAAAGCTAGGCCTGTACAGTGATGAAAAGCTAGCACTCCTCCTAATTCTACCATGCTGCAAAGGAAGGATTCAAGGGTAGGCGCAAGACTGGCCAAAGCATGCCTGGTAAGCTTGCGCATGGCATACTTTAATTACAAACAAAAACTGAGCTGGTACCAGCTGTACAGAAAGTGTTTGTTGCTGTAGAGGGACTCTGCTGCACACGTGAACTGAAACATCATTATCCCATCACTGCAGTTCTCTCATGCAAAACACGTTCATTTAGGTTCTGAACAGGGATCAAATACACTCCCATTAATCTCAAAGCAGAAAAATAGCAAAAGAAAAAAAAGGTTCCTTTTAGCACGTTCTCCTCTTTCTGGAGCTGCAGTACATTATTTTATGTTCCTTCTCACATACCCTGCTAGGCTACTATTTAACGCTTGGAGATTTGATTCGAAGAATTTCAGTGAGCTTCCTTAACAATGTATGAATGACTCCTACATTTTTCATTTGCATTTCCTTAATATTCTCATCTAAGTCATGTGGCTGGAAGAGGCAATCTGTTTTTAACTCTGAAATGTGATGTTCAGGGGCTTCTGTTGCTGTGCTTTTATAGGGCAAATTATAGAAGCTTTAGCTTTCAGTCAGAAATATGAGTTGTTAAGATTTTAGTCCTGTAAGTTTAACAAACAGTATGTAAAAGAGCACTTCTTTAAACACACAAAAAAAGTGAGTCTGTAAGGAGTATTTAATTTTGTTTTGCTTGTAATTTCTGTGATTTCACAAATAATTTTTCAAATCCTGAAAAACTCTCGGTTAATTCAACGTTAGTTCTCTAGCTATTTCGAAATGTTAAATTTCTATATAAATTATATTGCCCATTGATTTTTTTCCTTTTTTTGCTAGAGACATTCTTTTCACGACTCATAGTATAAAGGGAAAAAACTTTTGAAATCCCATGCTACAAACAACAAAAGCCCTTCAGTTATTTCTTCTTTTTTAAGAATACTTGAGAAGTATTTTACTAAATGATTAGTGATACTGCTCTTTGAGCTTATAATAAAGAAAACTGCACATTTTAATCTTGCTGTGTCCAAGGAATAAAGTATATTTTGTACCCACTCCAAGAATTCTGGTACAGTAGAACGTTGGTGGACAAAAATACATTTTCCTGTTTATAGCTTTCCCTCCTGTTCACATCTGGAATAATGCACTGGAGTAACAGTACTACTCCCATTTTCTTACTGTCCTGCCAGTATTAGTGTCCAGCGACAAAGAATTTGAGACATTTTTCTGTTTTTCCTTTTCTTTCTGAGAAAAGGCACACTGAAAATCTCCCTCCAGGCATCAACCTCAAGCAGGTCAGGATCTGGGAATTCAACTAATGCCGCAATTTTGAACACAAGTCCAAGTGGCTGTGCCAGAACCTGAAGAAAACCACATTTCAAGAACACCCCAATTTTTGGAATAACTAAGGTATTATACAAGGTTTAGATGTTACACAAGATCTATGTTTCAGCGCTAAATATTCTGGAATTATTCACCAGCAGTACAAAGCTGGAGTGACACGGCTTCTGTGAGCATAAAGTAAGACATGCTTTGTGAAGGTTTTTTCCTGCTTCAGTAACATTTTCACATTCTAGTGACGTGATATTAATAAGCAGATTAGATATACTACTCCCATCACATTGACTTATGGCAGCATGTGTGTGATACAGCATAATGTGATCGCAGAAGAAAACAAAACACCCTAAGCCAATGCTCAGCAAAATACCACATAAACTCAGTTACGTTTTGTATTCCCCTCAAGACAGAGCTTTCTCACAGTAAAATCATGAAACAACCAAATTAAACTTCGGTTTGAATTGGCATATGCATATAAATTTCTCGTCCCCAGACATGTCACCAACTGCTACAGCATATGTATCCTGTGTGAGGTCCTAGTATAATATATGGGAAACCATAGTTTGAAATGGGAGAGAAGGCTGGGATTTTTAAGCAGGGATGAAGGATTACCATTATAAGAATTACTTCCATTTGTGTCTGAGTTTGATAGTATGCAATCCTTTGTATTTCACTTATCAGTAGCTGCTGCATTAGCCAAATGTCTTCATGATGGGAAAACAAGAAGAAATGTTGCCCATTTTTGCTCCAAAAGGGGTTTCCTGAAAGCAGGCCTTTACTCAGGACTAGGTTTTCTTTTTTTCATTGGTTTCCTAGCAACGCGTTCCACAACAATAGGCCTGTTTTCAATATGTAAATGATTGATTTTAAAAGCTCCTCAACTTACAGTTAAAAGTTTCAGACATACTTTTTCCAGGATTGCTTACTTTCCTTCTTTGGTCCCCAGTGTCAGTGGAAAACCAAGTGCTGCACAGTAGTGGGAGAGCTAGGGAAAGAGGGTCTACATTTACTGCCAAGACCTAAATGACACTTTCAAGTGCAGTCCCAGCAGTGCCTTCTGTAAGTGCTCTACATCTGCATGTAATTGCGATAGTCTGCATGCCAAATGGCAGGAAGTGAATTCTGGTGTGCTGTTGATACGGTCAAGAATGCTTTTTATCAGACTTTGCAAGTTGTTTCACGTGACAAAAACAACCACTTGCTTTATCAGCACTTTTACCAATACCAAACACTTGGTATATAGTAATAAATGTTATCCACATTAGGACCTCGCATAGTATACATAACTGTAATGATCACCTACCCTCAGTGCAAAATAGAAGAGTATTCTTTTTCAGACAGTGCTATAAAGCATCATGTAGTTAAAGATGCCTTAAGACAGATGCAATGAACCAAACATGATTTAGATATAACCATCCAGTATGATATTCTTGTGACTTCTCTTTAAACAGCTGACTAATGGAACCTGAAAGTCAAGAAGTGAAAAAGGAACCTTCTACATTCTTGGCTATAGAGACCTTTCGGTAAGTTTGATATGTAAAAGCAGACACAGACATCCTGTCAGCTTTTTAGCTACCTAATAGAAACGGTTTTCAAAGCATAAAGCCAAAGTTAGAACTCCTGTATAATGCATTTGGTGTGCAAATTATACAAGGAAAACTGAGTCTTTAATATACTGATTGTGTTACTGTTGTGCAGATGTTGAGTATTCACAACTGATATGAGAAAAGCTAAGAACTGCATATACTAACTGCTGATTTAGACCAGGGGATCACAGTTTATCGCCAAAGTTTTGGAGAGGTCATGCCAGATATCATTTCTGAAGGTTTCAGAGTATCTGTTTCTGTTTGTCTGTAGGCTGTATGATTACAAATTATGTATTTTTGTGGCTTTTTTTGACTATTAACACTGTTTCTCATCACATACTTTGCTTATCCATACCTGCTCTCCTCCCAGTCTCGAGATTTCTTTGTCTCATTTGGTTTGATGCAGCGGATGTAATGGGGTGTACACTTCATCAGGGTGCCAACAAGGTCATTCGCTTGTTTCTGTAAAATTGAGGGAAAACAATAGGATCTGAGCTGAACAGGGTAGACCCTGTGAGAGAATTCTAAAAATTATCAACCATCTGCTCATGATTCATTTGACTTCAGTCTTTCTCCAGAACAACCAAAGTGTTATGGATAATGTACACCTCATGAAAAATTTAACAGTAAATAGAAGGCACCATTATCTCCAGGTATGTAATATATTTAAACTACTACACAAAAATATGGAGTGACAAGGAATGCATCAGGTGAACTTGACTGTCAGGGTGAAATATGAGGAAAGAAGTTGATAAAATATAGATTTCCAAAGTCTGCAAGTGTGTGATCTAAGTGTATATTTTACAACCAGTCTCCAAAAAGATGCTCGCCTTCTAACACTTGCTGCCTTATTCAAGGCACATTATGGTCAGTAGAAAGACTTCTGTTGACTTCAGTGGGTGTTGGATCAGGCCCCCGCTGCATTTCTGCACTATAAAGAACCAGTTATGTGTAGTTAATTGTAGGACATCAAGTGCCTGAGTAAAGGGGCTCATTCATTATGCACATGCAAGTACTGTTATCACTACCATCAACTGCTCATTTGAAAAATCGCTGCTGTAGAATGCAGCTGAACAAAACATTTAATGAATAGTGATGCTGGGCAAAACATGATTCTAACAGCTGAAAAAACGCATCACTTTACAATCAAGATACTGCTGATGTCTATCTTTTAAAATTTCTGAACAGTAAGAAACAGTAAAGACTACTTTTTTTATCTAGGTATCCATACACAAACACACCCACATAAACACATACTAACACAGCAAAACTAGACATACTTTGATTTTACTGCCTGCAGTGGTAGGACGACCCTTCTTGTCCGCTTGAAGATTTTCAGGAAAGAGAGCCTTTATAAAAGGCCTAGGAAAGAATTAACAAAATAGTGTTGGCATAGAAAGACAATTCAATGCAGGAACGTCAAGGAATATGCTGTAAAAGTTGATAGTTGAGCAGAACATAAATAGCTATTTCTATTAATCTGGAGTTCCATCAAATCTCTTTTAAGATTTGATATTTTCCATGAGCTTCATTCCTCATAGAGATCCTTTGCTATTTTAGTGAGCCTTGAAGACATGGTATCAGACTTCTAGACTCAAAGAAATGTGCACTTCTTGAAGAGTAAGCATCAATTATAATACATAACAAAAAAATGTTATTTTGTATGTTAAAACAGTGCCTGTTCTGAGAGAATGCCAAATCACTGATGGCCTTGTTTGAGGCCAAAATAAATGGCTGTCATTATACCATTTGATTCTGACGCTGCAGTACCTTACTTATTCAGATTTCCAGAAAATGAAGGTCAAAATAATGCAAGTGATAGTGTTCTACTGCAGCCATGTTTTATTTCCACTTTTACACAAATGAATTCACAAGTTGCGAAGTAGAGAAGTCAGGCCCTCTGCATCCATCTGAACTAACACGTTAGTCCTAGCTTTAAGCAAGTTTTGCTTACGTACAAATCACTGCTCTGCATGAGTTCAATCAAGTCCATGAAAAGAACATCCCGATTTCTCTCGCAGAATCCATCCATATCATAAGATACCTGGGCCAAGGTGGAAATTGATTGTTTGTGGTAAGTTGAGAACCCGATAATTAAAGTAAATTTAAATTCTGTCCTCACCAGTAGCTGTTCTGAACTTTTTGGTTAGTCTGGTATAACTTAAAGATACTACAATGATCACTAAATCCTTGCATACATTATTAGTTAATTCTTTCATAACAAACATAAAGGGAATTCATCCATATATTTAAGTTCAGTGAAAAAGACTGTTATGGAGCTAGTGAATGGAATATGACACAAGTGAATTTAATACTGAATTTCACTGAAGAAAAAACTGTGCATAATAAGAGTTTACTAACTATAAATGCAGGAAATTATGAATAGTCTGAGAAACATACCCAAAGAAGACAGCACTGCACATTATATTCCCAGTTTTATTGGTATATCATTACCTAAGCATCATTTTTACATGTGAATTCTTTAAATTTACTGCTACTAAAACCAACAATTATGATTATAATTAATAAAAAATTAGGGGAACTTATTTATTACATCTAATACTAAGTTCTGGTTAGTATGTTTGATAGCAGCAAGTCCGAGACTCATCTCTCCTAAGGAAGGGACATATGTTAGGGCATATTTGTTCTAAGCTCCCTACACTGTGAAGGGAGGACAATGTCTTCTGAAATAGTCTGGCTATTTAAAACCAACACAGCTCTCTACAGGGCTTCCCCCTTCCTTTTATTACTGTCCTTTCAATTTATAAATACATTATGCAGAATTCAGTGACGATTTTCCACATTACCTTTCCAGCATAGTGATGAATGATAAATCCCTGGTTCCAGCTGTTGAAATGTTCATGAGTCCCAATCTGCATCTGGAGTTTTTGAAGCAGTGTTTGGTCAGCTCCTTCTCCCACTGCATGCATTGTGGCACACACATCATCTAAAATGCTCATAATCCCTGGGGGATTCTAATGCATGGAAAAGGAATAAAAAAAAAAAAACAGCAAAAGAAGTCACAAGAGAAAAAACTGATGCCACTTTTTTCCCCCCAAACAGAAAATTATCTTTGCTACAAAAACACTAGAGCAAAGTCACCGCAGAAAGAATTACCCCCCAATCAGTAGAGTTCACAGTAGAGATCAATTTGTACACAAGCATGCAAATAGTTTAAGGAGAGATGCCAGTTTGCGTAATGATAGTGACAGTGGGAAATGATGGGGAAAACTCATTTTAGTTATCCTGACACAGACAGGAGATGGGCAAAATTTGATATGCATTTAAGCGCCAAGTCACTATAGCACTTGAACTACTGTTAAATTATGTCTTACATGAGTACTGCTGAAAAACAATCTACTTCTGTCCTAAAGGACAACTCAACATTTATTATCAGCACAAACAAGAACATTAGGACTTTAAACTGCAGAACGTTCTGTGGAGCAAAGACACAAAATTTATTTTATCTACAGCACTTCGTAATGCCTCTTCACTCGTTTCTGCTTTATTTGCAACAGTAGCTCAAAGGAAGCTGGTACTGTAGCTTCCCCAAATGGAAATACATCTCCCAGGGACACAGAGAGCCTTATCTGATGTACAGTAGAATATGTCTTGAAGTTCATGATAAATTTAGGTGGATAAAATTTTAATTTCCATCATTGCATTTTTTAGTCACGTATTAATCATGCTATCTTATGGTTCTCTTTTTGATCAGTATCTTAGATAACATATCTTAGATGACATGTATCTTAGAGCTCTTAAAGACATCTTATGTAACATTTATATATAGGCTTAGTATGACTCAGTAAGTGAACAACAGTATTTGCATTTTTCCTATGAATGTTCTTGACAGCAAAGCAGCTGCCCAAATATTTTAGAGAAAAATCTTGTTGTTTTTTTTCATCTGTTTGTTTTACATACTTACCACTTTGTTCTCTATGAGGTCACACACTATTTTGTTGTTAAAGTAATCTATTGGTGTCCATCTAATTCCTTCTTGCACATATTCTTCCTGTTAAGTACAAAGAAAGATGCAAATATTCCTTTGCACTAGATTTGCAATGCACTACACATACACAAACTCTGCACTACCCATATTCAGAAAGACTTGTCAGATGTATGACTGGGGGGATGTGGGAGAAATAACCCTAAGATAGTTAAATCCAGCTCTCTACTGCAGAAGAGATGAATCGGAATCCTCCTCTGTTCTCCCCACACATTCTTTCGTCATTCATAGCCCTTGAGTAGTTACTGAGAAGAGTAGGAAGATTTTATCAGTACATTTATTGTCAAAGCACTTCACAAATAGTAACAAAGTGACTTTTATAGTATCTTGACAGTTTACCCAAGCATCCATAGCCTAATCTATTTTAAAAACTAAGATTGTGACAGGCACATCAAGGATCAGACCCCCAAAACAACACATTTAGTAACGCACATGAAATGGAGACATAGCTCTGCTTTTTATTTCTGTATGCAATTACTGTAACCATAAAGACATCTAGAGACTGATGGGGAAAAATTTCGTACTAAAATTTGATTAATTTGACCCACTCAGTTGCATACATATGCATTCAGCTAGACACTTAGCAGGTGATTCGTGTACTCAACTGCTATGATCAGTTACTTTTATACAAAGACAATTGTGTATGCGCATTCTTGAAAACACTGTCCTGAAGTTGGTGCCAGGCCTGAGCTCATACTGTACACACTGCTTCTGTCTTAGCTGCATTCTGTCTGCCCTCCCATGCAGAAGCTCACATTCATGTAAAGTGAGATTTTGCAGTAAGACTGTGAGCAGAGAACTGCAAATACTTTCGGAGGTATTTTTGTAATTGTTTCAGTAATTATTTCATTCATACATATATTTAAAAACAAAAAAAGGGTGTGGAGGAAATTAAGAAAAGTATTCCCGTTTAACTGTGTGTCATGTCCAACGAAAGCACAGGGATGGAACCAAGCCACAGTTTTCCACTTCTGTCAATGAGTCAGAATATGCAGCAAGTCTGGGCAGAGTCATATGACTGCATTAGTACACTGTATGATGGACTCACTGCTGTACCACTCTATTAGAGAATAAATGTCTGTAGCTGATGTGGTTTACAGTCCTAGGGTTAGCCAACAACAATGGGTTTTTTCTTTGTCTTGATTAACAAGGCAAATTTTATTGTTAGCAGATGATGAAACTCAATTTTTCCACCATTTGAAAAAGCAATAGCTCATTTATGAGTTCGAAAATAATAAATTTCTGGTTACCTGTTCTGCCTTCAGTGTCAGTTCAATAAAAATCTGCTGGAGTTTTTCATTAACAAAGTTGATGCAGAACTGTTCAAAACCGTTTTTCTATAGAAAAGGAAACAATTTAAAAATTAGTCTCGTGCTTTATGTACAATAATTCTTAGCTCTTATGCTGGCAATAAGCTTCAAAGAAACACTGTCAGTGATGGATGGGGTGCTGGCTTTATAGACGTTCTGTGTAATCTCAGATCTTTCTTTTAAGATCAATGACCTAGTTTCTTTGAAGTTTCTTCAATACTTCATGTTTATTAAGTGAGACATTACGAGTGCGAATTCAATGTCCAGGAAGCCAGGCTGGGGTTTTTTTGCTTTTATTCTGGCCACAGGATTTGGCTTTTCTCTCTTTTGGATTTCTTCCCCTCTAAATAACAAAAAACTCTCGCACGTCAGATCAGCTCAAACCCTGAGTATAGCATTGCCTTACCTGGAATATTTCAAAACCATAAATGTCAAGGACACCAATGTTGTATTCTTCATGGTCCTTCTCCATAGCCTTATTAATAGACTAATAAAACAGAAACAAAATGTAAAACAAAGTGTAGTTTATGTATTTTAAATATTTATACATATCCTTAACTCTTTATACAAAAATATTTGGTTTCTTCAGAAAGAACATATCTGAATGGAATACAAATATTTGTAATAGGGTATTTTACTTTTACTTTTTAATAAAGCATTATTAACAGCTAGGGAATGAACAGTATACTATTCTGTTTTCCAGCTTAGTGAGCCTTTGAATCTACTGTTTGTAAAAATCTTTCCCCTTTGGTGTAACTGGCTCAGTTAAAGAAAAGGAGCCAACAAAAAAAGAACAGCTTTAAGTCTGATATTTGATGCATTCTGCAGATGGTACCATGAATCTTTTCACCTATTTCTGCACTCCCCTAATTTACGCTGTCAGTGCTGGTACAGGCACATAGTGGGATTACAGAACTGTCATGATGAGAGAGCTTTCTGAGACACTAGCAGTGTCTTCTCCATGGTGGCTTCTGCTTCATCTAGCCAGTATCTGTGGCCAAAGGTAAGCTTTCTACCCCACAAATCCAGCCCAGGGTCTCATTCTGAACAAGAGAGTATTTCAGCATGGAGAATGGAATTTGACCATTTTCTCCAATGCCACAACATCAGGATGCTGAAGGGGTTCTTTGCAGAAAAGTGAGGTAAGAGAGCAGGGGACCATAACCCACTAATTCAGCTCATCTGAAAATGCCCAGCTACGTAGGAGAAAGTAAGACTCAGAGAAGTAAGGATGCCGACAGGAAGATGTCAGAATATCGTATGGGATAGTTGTGGCACAAGACTGAGCAAATATAGTACTGAAAGCACAGCTCATTTGCTTCAAAGACAGTGTAGCATTTGTAATATAATCAGTGCCTTGTATTTGATATCTATGGTCACACTCCCACTATGCTGCTCCGTGCCGCTGCTCACATTTAGGCAAAGAAACATACTGTGTGGCAGAAATGACAGACAAGAAAAGCACTGCAGTGAGCATTCCTAGTGTACTTGTACTTGTTTTGATACTTCAGCAGAATGAGGCAAATCCAACTTACATCCACCAAGTAATCAAAAACACGGGAATGAAGGGCCTTGGCCAGTGCATCCCTGGTGTAGCAGGCTTGTTCCACATTTAGCGTTACATTAATGGACTCAGATTTGCCTCCCCACTTGCTGTCCATCTGTCTGCTGGTCAGTTTCTCCTTTAGGCGGTCCTGGTTAATTCCCAGGAGAAAAGCAGGGAAAGCCAAAACTGCAAGAAAGATCAGGGTTGCTGGATTATGACTTACAGGCTAAACCAACACAGAATGAAGGAAAAAAAAAAATTAGCTACTTGTCTAATAACAATCAGCAGTAATCAACCTCACAGGGCATGCAGCTTAAAAAGAGGTGAGGTTGATGTCTTTAAAATTTCCCTAAGCTCCCCAAGGACATTTTCAACTCTCTACTTACATGGATTTCAATTAAGATAAACCACCTTGAAGTAAAATAGGCAGCTATTTCTGTACTTTCAGTCCTTCAAACACGCAAGCTGGCTTAGGTCATAGTTTTGAAGTATGTGGTTCAAACAAATTGCTCTTGGAGGAGATGGAAATAAAACATAGAGCTCACACATTAAATATCACTGAAAATTCTTTCTAAAAACATGAAACATTTACAATATAATAAAGAATATGCTATTGTTTCCCAGCATTTTTTCCCTTTCTTCTTCTAAGTTAGGATATTGCAAAAACTTTTCAATCACCTTGCCTTTTATTTGATTTTTTTAACCCCTTATTCTGGAAGTAATTTACAAATTCTGTTTTCCCTTGTTTAAAAGTTAAGCAGAAAAATACATCCGTGCAATAAGCAGCCACAAGTCTAGTATTCTTCGCATTCTTCGCACATGGTGCAGATGTTAGCTGCAGGTGTCACACACCTTAAGGAACGGAAAAAGAGAAATGGCTTGAAAGCATATGGAAACAGCTCCCAAGGGCAGCTGTAGGAGTTGGTATTGCACCTCTGCTAAACCACATAATCCTCTAACAGTGTTTCCTTCGTGTCCCACTGCTTTCAGCTCTACTTTACTGGTGTGAGGAGGATGAAAAATAATCACTAAGGCAGCAGCCACTCGTGCTTCACACATCTGTAATGCCACAGCATGATTTTGCTAAACCCTTCAGTACATTAATCCAAAATTATTTTTAAAACTGCAAATAACTGCCAGCTTTCTCAAATCTGATTCATTACCATCAGCAAGCTGATGTAAATTTACCCTAGGGTACTAGGAATCACACAACTAACCAAAGTTGAGTCACTGGCAACTTCTCTGGTAACTCACCAACAGCTAAGGTTGAAGAACACATGGAAAGGTCAAACATCATACACTTTAAAATGGAGAAGAATGTAGGTAATTACAGACCAAATACGCTCACATATACTGTAAAGATGCCAGAATAAGTATTTAGCCAATACCACTGTAAGAATTTATGAAGATAGCATAATGGTAAGAACCACCACGCACACCTCTGAAATTTCCTTCACAGTGCTAATCACTTACTGTAAAGGAAGACTAGCTGGACGTGACTTGATGTAACTTCACATTCTTGAGATGCCCAATTATGTTCCCTAGTTAGGGACCATAAACTTACTGTCTAGAAATTACTATAAAGCAGGATATGCATGTAATTGAAAAAATGATTCTCAAAGAGTAATCAATAGCATTCTGTGGAAGAGTTTGAAATATAATCTGTGAAGAAAGGCTGAAAAAGACTAGGTTCACACCATCAGTTTTCACAAAGTGTAAAACAAATCTTTCGGTGCAATGCAAGTGTGAAGGGGGGTGGTTTAAATTGTTTTCTGCATCCAGGAGAGAACAAGGAGTATTTGGCATGATTTGCAACATGGAAGATTTAGAATAAAAAATTAGAATTTTTTTTTCCAACTATTAATATAATCAAGCACTGTAACAGACAGTAGACTAATTGCTGGCAGTTTTAAAGAAGTATTTGTCTAAATGTCTGTCAAGAATAGTGTGTATGGATTTGATTCAGCCTCACAGTAAAAGACTAGAGTTTTTGGTGTCTTGAAGAACAGCCTGTGTGTGTTTTTCTGCAATTGGCTGTATAATAACAAGAACACTACTGAACAAATTCTTAAAACTTTTTATTATTTTGGACTTATGAAAAGCAGGACTTATCAGTGGTCTTTCACCGTGTTTTATCTTTCATAGCTATCCAGGCTATAAACGCTTTACTATTTACTTGGCTAGGACAAACAGTAAACTGGCGGGAAGATTAATGGAAAGAGAAATTTTCAACTTCATAATGCAGAAATTGTACTAGACATTGCTAGTTCTTCTCTGGTTCTTTAAAATGCAGTATTTTTATGAATAAATTCTATATGCATTCTATCTGCTAATTTTTTCAATGTATTATTCATACACAACTGCTGTATTTATATCCCAGTAAGCAAGAGAAATATGGTGTAGATGGCTCATCATAGAAATACAGTCACATTCACCAACTTATTTTTGACTCATCTTTTTAGTTTGTTATTTTTTGATGCAACACACTGTATCTATCTCATCTGGTTATTAAATGTCTTGACTTCACTGAAAGATTTAATAGTGTGATTTAAATGGAAGCACAGTAGCTCATTTGGAATCATAAGGCACGTAAAAAATCCTGTACTTTTCTTTGGATGTATAAAATGCTACAAAACATTTTTCTATGCGTTCACTTACTACTCTCTCAAATTAAGAAATTAAGGATAAAAGTTCATAATTTTTATTTCCCAATTTCTTAAATAGCAGGAAAGTACTAATACAGTTGCGAGGGATGATGAGTGCACAAGATACTTTATTCATATTTAACTTAACCTAAAACTAAACAAATGCAGTTTTCCTAAACATAAGGACCACTCTGAAATAAGAGTTCAGAGAACAGACAGAAATACATACAAGCTACTACATATGTTGTGCTTATCCACTCTGTCCTTAAGCTAGCAAGGTAGTGTAAAATCAACATTAGATGCAAGATATAAATAACGGCAAAAATGTTTAAAATTCAAGCTCCATTAATCTTTCAACATCCTTGCTGATGCAGGCCTAGCCGATATGGAACAGCAGCAAGAGGTGAAGGACAAGGAGAGTGCATAAGCAAATAACAGGGAAACAGATACTCAGTACATCTACCTAATAATGAGGTATGGGCTGAGAAATTTGAGACAAGGAACAAAACTGTAGTATGTAAATTCTCCATTTCAATTCAATTCTGAATTTCTGTCTTCAAGGCAGCTCTTCTGGCTGTACATACATATGCCTGAGTGCTGACTGTGTACCTGAGGCCGGGGACACTCCACAATTCGGTAGCTGCTTTCACATGGCAACGAGGTCAGACAAATCACATATGAAACATAAATGTTTTTATGAATGCGTGCTGATGCATTGAACGGAGCACAGTTCAAGTGTGCTTGAAAGCATTTCTCACAATTTCTATTATTTCATACTCAATGGCTGGAAAACTATTTCTTAAATTCAAAACTCCTGTTAAGTCTGTGGCATTGTACAAGACAAAACTGGGGCCTCAGTACCATTGGCTTTGGAAGAGAATCTAAATTAGCAGCCTCGCACCGTAAGAAATGATGCACTGTGGATAAGCAGCTCAAGATTGCAGTTCACCTTATACCATTTGGGTTTCAGCTCACTGCTAATTCTGTAACAGTTTCCAGAGGTACTTACACTCCTCACTTTCCACGCCTGCATAGTTGCCAACTTCTTTGAAGCTGATGTTTCCCAAATGCAGTATCCCTGCCACTATCTGCAGCACCAATGCCTGCTCCTCTGCAAAGATCCCAATCACATTCATTGCATGCTGGGAAGAAAAAAAAAAATTGAATCAGTCAAAGAATCTGTTCAACAACTCATGCCATAAAAGTCCTTTTTAAATTTTGATGTTAAAAATTTCACTTTTTCAAAACATTTCAAATATCTAAGGCAACCAAATTTCATTACAGGCCACACTGAAATTTCAGAAGGTACCAGATGTCCTGCCTCAGCATTTTCATATTTTTTTGATTAATAAAGAAGCATCTACACCATTTAGAATACGTGTTAGCAAAATAAATTCTGGAAAAAATAAATTTACTAAAAACCAAGCACCTGCTCTTAAGTGTCACACTAAAAATAAATAGTTTCCTTGCAAAATGGGAAACAATGAACTTAGGAGACAAGGATTTTATTCCTTCTACACAGACAGTTTATCCACTGAGACTAGGAACTGTGAAGCTATACTCAATGACTCTAAAAAACAGTACAGTCTATCTGGCTTAGCCTGTGAATTTCAATCACTTCCTAGAAAATACTCCACAACAACAATGGGGTTTGGAGTTTAGAGTACATGGTAATTTATAGAATGTCTTCTCAACTGACCGTTTTTATAAAATACCAAATTACCTAGAATACAACAGTAACAATTATTTTCTTTAGGTGTTTAAATGCGCTACATATATCAGTAAGAAGATATTTTAATATGCTTATTTTAAATAATAAATTTCTAATAACAGGAGACCCGCAAGTTGACACGACTTGCGTAAAGGTCACACAATGAATTGGCAATAGCACTGGATAAAATATTCCTGATCTATGCTTTCTAAGTGCCTTTCTCCAGCCTTTCAGCTGCACTGTTTTAGACAGGCATGGAAGATCAGTCACTAAGAATTCAGCTAAAACAAGGCATGCTTTTATATTTTCTTCTAATGTAAGTTCCTCACTGTGTTTGCATTTTCACATTTTTCATACTGCGGATTATCTGCACTCAATCAAATTTCATTGAATTTGCACCCTTCTGAAAAGGAACAAACAGAAAACGCCTTCCTATAAAAAGTATCTATCTTCTCAGGGTTGTTAGGCTGCAACACAGGACCTCTCCAGGGTGACATACCTCCTCCTCAGGGTAAAACATAATTGTTATATCTACATTAATTTCTCATTCCGACACTAATACATCAATGTCTTTGCTACAAATAAGCAATGAAACGAACATACATCCACCACTATGCAAACCATAGCGTAAAAAACTCACCAGTGTTTCCTGGAAATCAGATTTGTCATTGATGTCATCGACTTTGTAGGACCCAGAGAGACTCAGATAGTAATAGTAGTCCATGCTGGTAATGCCAAGACTGCTTTTTTGCTCGGATGAAGCCCCTTCAATCAGCTGCAGAATAAAAAACCCTAAATTAGGTATCATACAGTGATGTTCAGCAGAGATGAGGCAGGTCAGAAACATATGACTAAGCCTGAAATTACTGGGAGAGATATGGCTAGTGCTGTGCCAGGTATGTTTCCTTCCAATATTTTGTGAATTGTTTAACCCAAAAGACCAGATTCTCATTCCCATTCCTATGAATGGTTTAGTTCTAACTGCCACATCTAATAAAAGCAAAAATTGTGACTGACACAAATACCTTCCATTATCTTTACCTCATAAAGATAAGACAAAGTGGGTTTTCCATCTGCAATGCATTATCTAAATCCCCAGGAACAAAGTGTTGTCCATGTCTATTGAAAGGCAGGCAGAGTAGAAAGAACATACTAAGGAAGCATTATTTGTGAATCTAATTGTGAGGCCAAGTATCCTTTATGCTTACTATAGCATATGTTAAGCAAGTTTTGAACTGCTCCAATATTATGTTGATTTGAAGCATGGCTCAATCACACCTCTTTGCGTCATTTAGGGCAACAGGGCCAAGAATAAACACTAGAGTAGTTAGAAAAGGTTCCTGTACTCTCTGTGATGCCAGAGGAGAGGCTCCTCAGACCTACGTAAAGTCTATGCAGTTGTGCACAGACACAGCTGCAATAGGAAGGAACAAACAAACTAACCTGAGACGAGAATAGTCAAAAGTCCATAGTCTTTTAACTCCTGTGTCAAAAAACCTCTCCAAGCCACAGTGGAAAATCAGTGGGACAGTGCAAATTGTTCATATACCTCAGAAGAGGAGAATGCACAGCTGCTGGAGCAATTCCAGCTCCAACTCAGCTTTCCATCCTGGCAACAGCACTTCAACATTATGTGAAGCTTCTTACAGTCAGTTACAATGCCCTATCTTTACTCTAGTTTTGTAGAGCTTGATCAACAGCACTTCAGCAGATAAGGAACCTGCATGTCAAGGACCAGTGAAGGCCAGAAAAGTCTTCTGAACCACACAAAAAAGTGGGGATGCTTGGAGGATTCAACACATAGATATTATCCTAAATCTCCTAGAAAACTTCACTGAGAATCAAATGTCTCTTTCACAGCTGTGCTATGGGATTCCAGAACAGAAGGTGTAATTGTCTAGGCCAGTTTAAAAAGAAATCTGCCAGAAAGTTCTGATTTTCTATTATATTGTACTGGACTTTTCCATGTGTGAGTTCACAGTGAATATCCAAGCAAGGCCTTTGAAATATTGAAGTACTTTTGTTCTGGAGCTGAAAGGCAGCTAGGCAGGTCTATGTTAGATGGTGTCTTAACATGCTATCAAGCTTCCCAGTGATATCCAGATTATCTTCTTGAGTATGCATTCAGTAATCTCATTGCATTGAGAATGACTTCTCTATCACAAGGAAACACTGGTCCTAGTTATTTAAAATACACTTCTGACCTGGTAAAAAATGTGAAAACTCCTCTCTCCAGGATTCCTCATTACAACTCGAGATTTTTCCAGTAGGAAGTTGGAGATTTTCCCTCCATCTGGTTCTCCACCTGGGCTAAACTGGATTTCAAAGTATTTCCCCTGCAACAAATAATTAAAGCAGCTGAATGCTTAGTAAATACAAATCTGAAATCATGCACTTGTACGGTGTCTCAAGGAAGTCCTCTAGGATACTTAATCTTTACAGATGCAGTGACACAGGTCCCTCAAGGTATAACCTAAGCTTAGATTCTTGAATTATCACATATCTTTTTTTCTTTCTGCATTTGCACAGCGCTTGACTCAGCATAACACATCATGTGTTAATGCAAATGTACAGAGGAAATCAGTGGCTTCTTTTCACCGCCGAGACTCCTCCTTAGTATAAAGGAAACCATAAGGCTCACCTCTATGGGAAGTAACTTCAACAGATTTATGACCAATGCCAAACATAGCGTTCTGCTCGGAAGCAAGGTAAAGCAATTACCTTTTTCTTTCAGGGAGACATTAATTGCATTAACTCTAGCGTTGGCTGAGGAACAAACCTCAAATTTGTAAAGTTTATGTGTAACTTTTAAAAATGGAACCTACAGTATGTTATCTAGCGAACAGTCTTTTCACAATATTATCTTGTGTACTTTACAATGAAAGACTGAAAATAATTCCTGCCTACTTTCTGTAAATATTAGTAAAGGCATTTCCCCTCAAACAACTCGAAGAATGATTTAATCTATTTTTTAAAAAGTTTTGTTTTTAAAAACATATCACTGCGCATATTTTACTGATCTGGAAAACTGGTCAGTTTGTTGCTGATATTTACTTGCAGACTGAACATTTTATAAATAAATTGTGACCAGCATATCTTGTAAGAGAAACAAATGCACAACCTCTACAGAACAAAATACAGGCCTCTCTACATACACTTTATGTTCGAAAACATATTTTATATTTTATTCAGATTTACCTGACTTACAGTCAATTTATATTATACTCCTGAATACTGTCTCTGTAACAGCACAGAAGCTGGAAGAATAAAGTAATCTCTAAGGCAGAGGGACTTACAAATCGGCTGGAGTTGTTGTTCCGTACAGTTTTTGCATTCCCAAAGGCCTCCAGTAAAGGGTTGGACTGTAGAATAATATCTTTAACATGCTAAAATTTTAGGAAACAAGAGAAATAGAGATTCAGAAATAGATACTTTTAAAGTTCTTACAGATTTTCTAGAAAACCATGACATCCAAATTATATATTACAAAAACAAGAAAGCCTGCATCTGCAAGAAATCCTCTTGATCAGATAAGGAATCAAATCTGTCTTTTTTTTAAGAGCTGCTAGTTCCTATTTTTTGAAGAAAATCTTACAAAACTGAACAAAACGCCTGAGGCTAAAAACTGGTCCTTCTATTCACAGTTCTGCCAAGCTGCACAGCCAATAAATTGATCTGTTTTTTTCATCATCTTGATTTTAAACCATCTCTTTCTTCCACATAAGCATTTAAATCTTGTTGGGGGTCTGGAACCACAACCAATGAAGACACAGCAGCATGAAATTTAGCAACCTGCTCAGCAACCTGTTTCGGAAGCAATGATGCTGCTATCTAGCTGTCTTAGAAAACAACAAAGTGTGTTACTATTGTCTCTTTGTCTTCTTCTAGGAGTTGGAATTATGGACAAGATATTAGCTGTGGAACAAACCCAATGCATGTTGGATTGTGAAGAGAAGACTGAATTTTATTTCAAAAGAAATGCTCAAGGCAACTTACCAACTTCATCAACTGTTACTCTGTAATCACTAAGAATATTTTTAATTTTGTACAGAAAGCTGGAATCTTTTAAATAAAACACAGTATTTTCTTATAAAGTATGATTATATTTATTCCGAAAATAACATAATGCATACTTTCTCTGGATCATTCTCTTGGTTACTGAATTATTCTCTGCAATGTTCCCAGAACACTGTTGCACAAAACTAAGCAGAAAGAATATACTCAACATCAGAGACTGCAATAAAGCAAAAAATAACAGTAAGCACTCAAAAAGAGCAGACCGATAAAAGCAGCTACTACCTACCTATCACTGCCTATCAGTCAATGAACTACATTGTAACATCATTAAGGGAATTTTTATGGCTAATTCACTCAATTAGCTTTAGTTAATAGGTTTCGATAGGTAGACCAGACACTGATAGTATAGTTATTAACAAAAGCAACTATTTGTTGTTTCAGCTAGCTTTCAGATACTCTAATTCGACTAGATTACCTCACAAAACACAATGAAGATCCTCGTGTTGGCTCTCTGAGGTATGCATACAAATTGGATTTAATGGAAGTGACAAAACCCCCAGTGCAGTTTTCAACTGAATGCCATCACAGGAAGAAAAATACCACACATCTACTAAAAGGAGATTGGCTGTCGTTCTTCATCTGGTTAAGAACAGTAATTGAAGTACCTTTTACCCCTCAACAAACAAAAAAAAATTTGGAGACATCATTCAGCATGAGAGCTACAAAAGTTTTCACAGAGATGATTCTGCTTCTGTGGATTTCCCTCCTATGGCTCCCACCACACAGGCAGCCCAGCAATCTGCAAGCAAGCAGTTCACTGTCCACTTCAGTTGTCTCTCTGCTGTTGAGGGCTTGTATGTATTTCTTAGCTGCTCACCCACAAGCTTCTTCAGTAGAGTGCTTCATGACTGCCAGTGTCTGCCAAGACGGACCTTTGTCATTTGACCTCTGAAGTAAATCTTTAGACTATGCTTATACTTCAGTACTACTCTGGACCAACTCACCTGTACTTTAGGGCCACCTCCTGAAATTTTGGAGACATAACTCATGATATATTTAGCAGCTACAGTCTTTCCAGCACCACTTTCCCCACTAGGAAGAAAGGAAGACAAAAATGTACCTGTTAGTTTTCAAATAACTCTACAATGGAGTAATTTGACGTTTATCTTCTTCAAACAAGATTAGGTACCTTAACAATGAATAATAACAAATATACATCATATTTACATCAGGTAAGCTGGTAATATGTAGACTGTGGTATAGTATTGTAGCATGGTACTTGGATATGTGAGTAAATAATTCTGAATATGTCATCTTGCATGGACACTAGAACCCTTATGGGACTTCAAAGTCAGAAAATTATGTAAAGTGAGAAATAAATACACTTTAACCAAGATGCTCAAAAGAGAGCAAGTGTCATACAGACTCAATTCCCATCCAAATTTAGTGGGATTTCAGATCTTAACACAAAAACTCGTTCGAAAATCCAAGCTTTGAATGCCACACCAGATACCTACTTCGTTTCAAGAGTCTTTTGTTTTAGGTGTTCCTGAATGAAATAATGAGACATTATTAATCACATCCTGAATGACGGAAGAACTACCTTCCTGTTCCTATGCCTCTTCACACAGGGTACAAGAAGTCTTAATATTCCACACTAGCTTTCACAATTCCTTCCTTCCATTATAATACTTCACATCCACGGTGAATAATGTTTACAACATCAGTAGATTTGCTTTCTCGCGATTAGTAAGCTTCTCAAGAGGGAAAGAAGACTGGCATGCCAGACAATCTAACCTCATGCTTTGTTTCATATCTTAAAGCTGACTTAATTTCAACAGAATTCCTCCAGACCTACGTAAATCTTGGTGTAAGTCAGCTTTGACCTTAACGAATTTACCCTGACATGAACAACTATACTAATACAAAAAAACCAGCACATGGATGTTGGTTCAATGTTCTAAAGATCACTGAAGATGGCTGTCTGAAACACTCTTTTTCTTGTGTGAAAATCTGCGCTACCTTTTACGCTCCTGACTAATTTCAGTGAATGTTGTTGACTCTCCTATCCTGGGCCTACATTCCTGGATATGGATCAAATGTACATCTTTTCCTGCACAAATTTTAGCTACGTCTGCCAGAGAAACATCAGCATGTCCTGCACAAGAACAGGACTTGAGAACGAGGCTACAAGAACGTCAGCTCACAGCTCCTTATCAGCATGAGCAATGGAGACATTTCCAAAAGTTTAATTCTGAAAAAGTTCCCCAAACTGCCAAGCGGCAAATACCATTTTACATCTTTAAAGCTTCCAAACAGTAAAGACTTGGGTTTTTTTCTTCTTTTCCCAGAAATGTTTTCATGCTTTTGTCTTCTCCTGACTGCAGTTTTACAGATCAAACAGGAAACTTGAAAAGGTGAAAAGAAACTTCTCCTCTGTCAAGTGCAGACCACGGTTTTTCTTATTCCAAGTCATATTTTCCTAAGTATTAAGAAGAAAGTCTGTATGATTGGTATCTACTAAGTTCACAAGGACAGTCAGTCTGCTGGATGGCAAACTGTATTTAGCAGTTCAAATCAGAAATAGCTCATAATTAAAATAATATTTCTTTGAAATTTCCTCACAGTAAATTTGCTCATCCTGTTATGAAAGTGGACAGACAAACCAGTGTGGACCAAATCATACTCTTGAGTTTATATATGCAGTTTTCAGCTGAACACAGAGGAAGATCTGGGGCAAATACTGAACGAATTTGATCAGGTATTATTTATGTAACACATTTATGTAAGGTGTTCTTTGACGTATAAATTATCCTTCTCCTCTTAATTCAAATTAAGTGTGGCTTATACTTCTCATTGCGTAGTGTCTGCCATGGGTATTGACCTGGAGGAATATAGTTCCATTTCATTGTTAGTCTCTGTTTCAATAGAAGTGGTCCTTTGTATCAAATTAATTTGTCCAAAAGTCTGCCTTTTGGAGTTTGCTTTAGATTTATGCATGCATATGATTTTTTTGAGTTTTATGCTTTTCTTGATCAGAGACCAGTAAACTGCTCCTATTAAATTAGAATAAAACAGGATGATGTATTATTTACGAAACAAAGTAACTTTATCTGATGGGATGGTATCTCGCCCTCAGCAAAGCTCACGTAGTCAACTGTAACAGGGAAATTGTGGCATTGCTGCCAAAAGATTCTCATACAGAAGCTTTTTCACGTGTATCTTACTGCTCTGATGCTATTAAAATTATTTTAAGAAGATGTAAGAACCATTTTCCAGCTTGGTAGTTTTAAGTATGTTGGAAGTACAGAGGTTTTTAAAGGTCAAAAAAATTATAATGGCTTAAAGTGCATTGTGGTACTGACAATCTTCTCAGTGACTCTGCTTACTAAAAATAATTACAACTCAACCACTAGCAAAAAAGACAATGCTTTGAAAAACACTGTTTCTTCTAGTACTATTTGCTCCTTCAGAAAAGTGACATTTTGTTCAGCAAAGTCAATTAACAGAATCACAGAATCACAGAATGGTAGGGGTTGGAAGGGACCTCTGTGGGTCATCTAGTCCAACCCTCCTGCTGAAGCAGGGTTGCCTACAGCAGGCTGCACAGGACCTTGTCCAGGCGGGTCTTGAATATCTCCAGAGAAGGAGACTCCACAACCTCCCTGGGCAGCCTGTTCCAGTGCTCCGTCACCCTCGGA
>Ga0065711_1006325_pt1 | contig 27547 bp, 18 predicted proteins | sample Hoacrofraction12_FD_59098 | JGI IMG/M metagenome (GOLD analysis project Ga0065711, IMG submission 59098) | Hoatzin crop microbial communities from Cojedes, Venezuela - Epithelial fraction 12 v2 (version 2) | ecosystem: Host-associated > Birds > Digestive system > Esophagus > Crop | place...
TTCTCTTAGAGCAATGGCTACAGGCCTTAGTGCATGTCTTGTCTTCCCCTGGTTTGATTTTAGATGCTCCTGATCCTACTAGTGACAATTCACTGACTCTGAGCTAGTCCAACACTTGCTCCTCCTAATATATCTACTTCCACCTTTGATCCTGTCATTCCAGGAGATAAACTGGGTTTTGGCCCAGATCTCTCATCCTCTGCAGCTGCTGCCTGGGCTGGCTGCGCAATTAGGCAGTTTTGATGCCAACTTGGAAAAGGTTTTTTTTTTTCTTTTCACTTTTTCATTCTGGATTTGTAAGTATTGGGGTTGGTAACCTTACTCTCTTTGGGCCACTAATGAAAGCCCTCAGCTGGACCTGGGTTCTTCAGTCACATACCAACCCGTGTTCTGGTGTAGCTCCTCCCCCTTTAACCTGCCAGTACAGAAAATGAGCCTTGGTACTTAATTTGGCCAGAGTCCTGTTTGAAATTCACAAAACCTGTTGAAAACCTGCTCGAATGCCACCCATTAGGGAACAAGCCAATTGTCAGATTCTTATCAGGAGTTGACCTTGATATTTTGCCCAGAGCTTTAGGTTATAATTACTTTAATATCCTTTATGACTGGGAGGGCGACTCAGAGCTAAAAAGCAGTCCTGAACATCCCAGAAGTGAAAAAACCCACCTCAGTCTCTTCTCAGAGACCAGACTGTGGCAGAGTGACAGTGATGCTGCAAGGTAATGATCCCTGCCTCCAAAACCACAGCAGATATCAGTGTCATTTCTTCAGGTGGCGTCAAGCATCAGGATTTCATTAGACTGCTTTCTCTACCCTACTCCTTCAAGGAGAAGGCATCAGCTGTCACTTTGATGGCTCTGTCACTACATTTTTTCTTTTACAAACCTTTTTCTTCTCTCGCACAGAAAAATCCTCTTCATACAGGTGGTTCAGGCTTCCTCAGGAGAAAGCAGAGCGGGTGCAGCTCATTTGTCTTTGGTGTAAATGGTGGAAGCATCTGGAAGCTGTTCGGTGAGAGGCAGCATAGGATTGCCACACACCACCTTGGAATGTATCTTGGGGTAGCACCTCCAGAGAATGAGGACTTCTTACAGCACAGTCTGCAGGATCATTGCTCATAATTTGTGTTATTTATGCCTATTTTCTACCTATTGAATTACCCTGTTTCAGTCTGGCAGAACTATTTCCAGCCATTGTGTGGACATGGTTCGTTCCCAAAAGGGAGTGTGAAGCTGTTGTTGCATTTGGGTTGTTGCAGTGCCAGAGAAGCAGGTTGCTCTCTGTTACACACTGTCACAGTACCTAGTAAGAAAAAGTAACCCTATTTGGGACATAGCAATTTAAGACCTTTTAAAAAGGACAAGAAGAAAATAACCTTGTTGGTACTAATTCAAAGTGAGGTGTAACTCAAGCTAAGAAGTGACTTGGGCAAGGTTACACAGACTTCTAAGGCAGAACAAATCACACTCAGATCTCATTGGTTTCCAACAGAACCATTCAATCACCAGACCATCACTTTCCACCTCCATCACCTGCCTTGCAAGGTGACCTGTCAAGTCTTCAAAAAGTTTAATCATTTGACAAAGATTAAAATGGACACATCTTCCATTCACGTCCAACTAATGAGAGGCTGGCCTAAGATATACTAACATCATTTTGAGGAATTTTGGGGATAATACAGCCATTAGCTCATCTGCACCTTGACTGCAGGCTAGAAAGGCATTTTCTACACTGTGTCTTGCAATAGCAAGACTTCTTAGTAAGTTCAGGGGAAGAGGCAACCACGTCCAGCCTGGGAAAGCGAGGATGAGATGCCATAGCTGGCCTGACCCACTAGTCCTGGGAGGACTTAAGGAGGAGTAGGGGTTGCCCAGCTCCCTTTTACTCTCCTAACAGATTCACACATGTGGTGTCAGCACCATACTTTCAACCAAGCTGGTTAGAGTTGAAGCTACAGTTTAAAAATACAACTCAGCAAGTGGAAGAGGCAGATGAAATAACTTGAACCTTAGCCAAGCTGCACTGTTAAGGCTCATTCTGCAGACTGTGCTTTCCCAGGGGACTTGAGATGCTACATGTCATTTCATGCACATTATAATATTGAAAGGGAAGCTTTCCTTCAAAAATATGTGTATCAGAAACTTCAGCACTTTTGACTGAGGAATGTCAAAAGCACTTATTGGTCTTACTCCTCAGTCAAGACCATTCTTGGTGAACTTTCTGGGGAAAAAGATTTTTTTCTGGCTCTAATTATCTTTCTGTCAACCACTAGCAAGGCCAAAGGATTAGTAAATTTTTCTTTCTCCCCAGAAATAAGGCTGAGAAACTGAGAACAGAGCTTTTGCTGACAGGTATGAGGCAATATTAGACTGATCTATCAGTCTGAGTTATGACGGCCCCGTGGAAGCAGAGAACACATCACCACTTAAAGCATTGAAGACAGATCTGGACATAACACCAGAGAATATTCTGGCAGAAATAATCCCACTGTCGACTGACAAATAAAGTAGAGGTTCTAGTGATGTTGGGGGTGGGGGGGGTGTTGGGGTGTTTTTATTTGGGGTGGTTTTTGTTGCGTTTTTGGGTGTGTTTTTCTGTGTTTCTCTAAGTGCCACAAGTCACATCAAGAGAAGTACTGAGCTCCTGCACCTTCCACAGAACGACAATGAGCACCATGAATTTATAATAGATCCATGAGCTAGGGAAACTCTCTAACATGGAGTTAACTTCAAGCATGTCAGACATCCCAGTGGAGGATATTTTATTACCCGATTTAATTGGGTGTGTCACTGAGCATTTACTAAAGAAACTGAGAAGAGTAGACAGATTAATCTGATGATATTTGGGGCCAGTTTTCAAAACATACTTTAACATGTGAAAGACCTGCAACACACAATTTCTGAGCATTAACATGTCATTCCCAGGCACAAACCCCGTTACCTGCAATGCAACTGGGATGCAAATTTTGGATTTAGCCTAGGTAATAAAGATGCAGATACTTGGGAATAATTGACAGTAGTGCCTGGAAAGAACAGCTTCTAGAAGCACTGTGTTTCTCAAGAATATTATGATTATTTTAAAGAGAGTCCTAGAAGAGCAACAGCCCCAAATTTACTGTAACAAGATCAAGTTCCCAATCTCATTTTGTTGAGCTATATACTATTGCCTAGAAGAATGGGAAAATGAAGCGGGCAAAAACGTTTTTCTGGTGAGGAGTTTTGCTTATGAAGGCAGGCTGAGTTAGCCTGAGGGCACCCTGATACAACCCCGCATAACATGATAGATGCTATTAAGGCAAGAAGATTTTTCCCTCTAATATTCACAGGTTTTTTTTGCTCATCAGGGCAGTGATGAGACCACATAAATAGTTCGTGCATTTTATATCCTCTGAATTTATGGTGTTAGCGTTGGAAGAGACCTCCTAAACAGAAGACAAAGATCCCTTTATCAAAGCATTGGCTGCCTTTCAGTCAGCTGAAAAGAAAAATCAAGTTATATACTGACGCTTCACTCATTTGCTCTCCAGGGTTAAAGAAGATACAACCTCTCTTTGCATTATTTATATAGAAATACCTGGAGAACCTAAGGGGACTGTGTATCTTCCACCACTGGGGAATGAATGCCCTGAGAAAAGTGGCATTGCTCTCCTGGGGAGACATGGAAAAGTTTAATTACACCTCTCAGTCAGGAAAAGGATCTGACCAATCTGCTGCCTGCAGAGAAACCAAAGTCAAATAAAGATGTTGACAGTAGAGAAGACAGTTTACATAATTGTTAGATGATGATCATGTTTTTTGAAATTTTTATATTAATTTAATAACCTCTAATTCAGATCTACCCTTCAGTAGCTGCAAAACTTTAGGCATTTTGGCATGGTTTTTTTCAAACAAGTATACAAATTCTTTCCAAAATCAGGATTATAGTTTAATTTAGTATTGATTTATTATACTCCTGAGCTTTTTTGCTTTTTCTTCTTTTAAAATGCATGGTCACTGCCAGTCAGACTACTTTCAAAGCCAGCTGTGTAAAGTCTAAGAGCCAAGTTAGCTTTCTGCTGTTATAAATGAAGAGGGAATCACAACCACAACCTTAGGTACTTCCTCTGCATAGGACTATAGGACTGACAAGATTATCTCATCACTCCTAAGGTTGTAAACTTTTATGCTTATTTCCAGTAAATGCAATGCATTGGGTCCATTTTGGGTGTCGACAGCAAGCTCCAGGTCAGTTGCACAAGACCTTTAGTTATTTCAAAGAAGCTGGTGAAATGAACAAACTTCTAGTACCCTCATTTTTAAATGAATCCCACCATAGGTGTACAACATGGCACAAAATTACTGCCGTGCTTGTTTTAGACCCTTCTGGGTGTGATTCATATATCCACACACAGCTCTCTGGAGCTACTGGAAGTGTGAAAGGTTATCTTTGCTGACCTTCCTCCGTCTGGTGCCCCAGAGACATTTATCTCCTTTACATTCTCTGTTCTACCTGTGAGCCCTGTAGAGGTGTCTCAAAAACCCTGAAGTGACTCAAACTAAATGCTGATTTTCAGACAGATGATTAAAGCTCCCCAAGGAAAGATTGGTATGTCCTGACCTTATGAAGGTCTGGTGAGTAAGAGTCACTGAGATTCCTATGTGAAGAATCATAAAAACATCCATCAGAGTCAAATTCTCACCTCCTTCTCAGGGCTACATGCCAACAGCAACACCTGGAAGGGTGACAACTCAGATGCAACGTACAGCGTTAAGGGCAAATTCTTTCCTATATCTATTACTCAGGTCACTAAGAGACACTGTGCTTTTCACATGCTCAGCAATTAAAGGAAATCAATCTTTCCACCTCTTCTGTTAGCAGGGATATCATAGAATCATGGGATGGTTTGAGTTGGAAGGGACCTTGAAGATCATCCAGCTCCACCCCTCCCTGCCTTGGGCAGGGATACCTTCCACTAGACCAGGTTGCTCAAAGCCCCATCCAACGTGGCCTTGAACACTTCCAGGGAAGGGGCAGCTACAACCTCTCTGGGAAACCTGTTCCAGTGCCTCACCACCCTCACAGTGAAAAATTTCTTTTTTATATCTAATCTAAATCTCCCCTCTCTCAGACTAAAGCCATTACCCCTTGTCCTCTCACTCCACACCCTTGTCAAAAGTCCTTCTCCAGCTTTCTTGTAAGCCTCCTTCAGGTACTGGAAGGATGCTACAAGGTCTCCCTGGAGCCTTCATTTCTCCAGGCTGAACAGCCCCAATTTCACCCTTATATCTAGTGTAAATCTACCCTCCCTTAGTTTAAAGCCATTACTCTTTGTCCTATTGCAACAAGCCCTGCTGAAAAGATTTTCCCCATCTTTCCTATAGGTCCCCTTCAGGTAGTAAAAGGCTGATGTACGGTCTCCCTGCAGCCTTCTCCAGGCTCAACAGCCCCGAGTCTCTCAGCCTTTCCTCGTAGGAGAGGTATTCCAGCACTCTGATCATTTTTGTGGCCCTCTTCTGGACCTGCTCCAACAGGGCCCTGTCTTTCCTGTGATGAGGTCTCCAGAGCTGGATGCAGATATTAAATACAAATGTAAAATGTCTTTTACATGACACGGGGGAAACTCCATTCAGTTCAGCAGTGCTTCTGGCACTGGTGCCCAGACCTGAGCTCACAGACTGAGGCTGCCCTGTCTGTCAGAGAGGGGAGGCCACATGTTCATAGCTTTCATTTATGCACTTTCTGCCCGTGCTTTTGCCAGCACTAAAGGATTACAAAGCATGGTGTCAACAAAAAGCAGATTTGCTGGCAAAGAACATGCTCTTTTGGAGCTGCCACAGACAAAAAAAATAAACGACAACCAAAGAAAAAACTCAAAAGGCAGAACCTGCTGCTCTGTTGGGACGGTGCACAGCACACTTACCTGGTAATTTAACCTTGTAACGACAATGGTCTCTCCTCCAAACTGAAAGGCAGCAGTCTTCCTCTAAGCCTTTCTGCAGTGGTGCTGCCTGGGAGGTGATCTTTGCCAGTATCCCATTTTGCCCATGCTCCTCCACATAGCGACTTGAAAGCACAGATAGTGTTTAGCAAGCACAGTATCCATAACTACTCACAAGACCATTAGAATATCTGAATGGTCTCTTTTTACAAAAATGGCTTAGGCTGTTTCATGCCCTCAAGGAAGTCTAAATTTTCTTCCTGTCCTTTGCCATCTCCTGAGAGCAACATATCATATCAGCTTGCAGGAAATTAAAGGGTGGTGGAAAGGAACATCTAAAATACTCTTTCCTTTTACTTCTTCTGATGTTGAGAGAGAGTGTCGGGTTCTGCTCAGTTAGCATGTGATTTACCTTCATAACTGAAACAAGCTGTGAGTCTACATACACACCTGACTAACTCTCATATTAAAAGACCTGTGTCAGCTTCAGTCAAAGTCATGCAGCATCTGTAGTTAAAGACAGATAATAACAAGATTATAAATCTATGGAAAAGAAATGCCATCAATTTAATGTGAGTGTACAATGCGAGAAAACTAATAGAGCTTAATCTACAACACGTGTTTAAACAGTATCTGTCACTGCCTCTGCTAAAGACGGAGTCCTGGGCTAATGGAATGCTAGTATGACCCCATAGCATTATTTTCACATCTCATACCTAACTCGTACAAGACAATTCATTGTAGAATTTGAATAAGAAAGTGGAAAACTCAGAAAGCAATATGGCACAAATCAGATGGAGCAATAGTTGGTCAGCAGATAGTTCGCATCTTGCAATTATAATGCAAAACTATTTTTAGCATGGTATGCTTCTAGTGGAGTCTTAAAGATTGTCTTTTATGCTCATTGTGCACTGACCTGGAAGAAATTCTTAATGATAAGGCTGTTGCAGGACCCAGAAAGAGGAAAGGATGAACAATGTGGACTCTCCCCGGGGAAGATGTGATTCTGAAAAAGATTTGTTCCTACCTCAGCCAGGTTGAGGAAATAGTAATGGGGTCTAACTCTTGCCTGGTTTTTTTCCATTTAATAGAAATAATTGCACCTGGGTTGGGGCAACCTCTGCTATCAATCCAGGCTGGGGGATGAGGGGATCGAGAGCAGCCCTGCCGAGAAGGACTTGGGGGTACTGGTGGATGAAAAGCTTAAAATGAGCCACCAATGTTCACTTGCAGCCCAGAAGGCCAACCGTATCCTGGGCTGCATCAAAACCAGCGTGGCCAGCAGGTCAGGGGAGGAGAATCTGCCCCTGTACTCTGCTCTGGTGAGAGACCACCCGGAGCATTGTGTCCAGCTCTGGAGCCCCCAGCACAAGAAGGACATGGAGTAGTTGGAGCTGGTCCAGAGGAGGGCCAAAAATATGAACTGAGGGCTGGAGCACATGTCCTATGAGAAAAGGCTGAGAGAGTTGGGGCTGTTCAGCCTGGAGAAGAGAAGGCTGCAGTGAGAACTTATAGCAGCCTTCCAGTACCTGAAGGAGGCCTGTAAGAAAGATGGGGAAAAGATTTTCAGCAGGGCTTGTTACTATAGGACGAAGAGCAATGGCTTTAAACTAAGGGAGGGTAGAATTCGACTGGATATAAGGTAGAAATTTTTTACAGTGAGGGTGGTGAAACACTAAACAGATTGCCCAGAGAAGCAGTGATGGCCCCATCCCTGGAAACATTCAAGTCCAGGCTGGACTGTGTTCTGAGCAACCTCATCTAGTTGAAGATATCCCTGCTCACTGCAGGGCGGTTGGGCTAGATGACCTCTAAAGGTCCCTTCCAACCCAAAGCATTCTACGATTCTATGACTTCATACCACGGTTTATTCCACCAAACAGCTAAGACATGTTCAGAGTTTCTACCCACTCTGCAAATACAAGTATGCTGGCTAAAAGGGCAAAGGGCTCCTTGAGTGTTCGAACGTTTTTTTTAGGGTTAGAAAAGGTCAGTTACATATGAATTCTATCTTCTGTGGCTGCAACTGGAAAATCTTTTCCATTTACTAATATTTATGCTTCAAGGGTGTTGCCCAGTTGGAGCAATCTAAAATATTCTATGATCCTGCATTTGAAACAAAAAATATTTCAATGAGGAGCTTGATCTCTTTATTTTGTGAAGGTCAAGGAATGGCATAACAAGGCTGTGCAACAATTTAGATGGGTACAAAATTTATAATAGTAGTACTGTCCTCTACAGAAAGGATAATCAACAGAATCCAGTGCCTGAAAATGTAGACAAGGCCAGTATGACCTTAAAGTAATTTACCACTGGAATAACGTACCAAATGTTCTGATTGTTAGATATTTTAAACTCTAAACCTGCTTATTGGTGTATTGTTGGATTTTTTTAAATTTTTATTTCCCTAAAGATCGTACCATGCTACAGGTAAAATTAATATACTTGAATCAGGGTTAAGTCCAGGGAAGTCATGTGTTATGGAGGTGGTCAGAAAAGATAGTCACAGAAATTCCTCCTGGCTTCTAAATAAAGTTGTTTTCTAATTCTCTTCTCAGTATCTGCACCTCAAAGCACTGTGGAGGAGGCCGGTTGCATTAGAAATGAAGACGTGCAGAGGAAAAAAGTTTGTTTCACAGCACTCAGGAGTCCAGTACCAAAACTGGGCATGTGCTCTCAGCTCGTGCATCCCGTATGGAGCTTTACTCCATTCTGCCTCTGGACTCCAGGTTGCTCATAGGAAGCCCTAGTGATGATATCGCATATACGCCCTGCTCTTTCACGTTATTAACAAAGGAAAAAGTCTCTGCTCCAGATGCCGACAGCTGAACTGTAAGAGGGAGGGGGGGAATTACACCAGAAAAATCAACACTGCTTTGATAGATCTTTGTACCTCCAGGGAAAGCACATATTCATATGCGTTTCTGCCTTGCAACAGCTTTCCATTTATTTTCTTTAAAGCCAAACTTACCATCAAACAGGTTCAGGAGTTAGTTTTGGATGCTTAGAAAGCTGAATCTCATTCCAGAGGAAAAATTAGAAGCTGGTTTTGTAGCCCTGCAAGTGGTCAAATCAGGAGATACAGATTTTTTTTTTTCTTCGGGGACTGGAAATAGCCATCACTATTATGCAATGCTCAGACCAAAAATAAGATGTGACATTTTGAAGTGCATACAATCTGGTAAAATATAAAATATTTAATAAATATGTAAATTGGTCAAGCTGCTTCCCCAAGGAGGAAAGATTCAGTCATGCTTTACATCCCTCATTCACTTACTCAAATACTTTAAGAGGATCAAGGATGGATTTTCAATGAAGTTAAAGTTTAACGAGAAATATATAATCCTTCAAGGAAGAGATTTTGCCATCTTCATTTATAATTTCTTGCAAGTTTCAAAAGTAAGAAGTCAAGGGAGTAGCTTTCTGAAGCTTTGTCTGTGCAGACTAAGAGAACTGAAGCAGTCCACCTGAATTCTGCAGGCAGGGATGCAACAAAACATTAGAAATTGATGAACTGTTCTGTTACCTGGGGAGTTCTGGGTTTTCCCAAGGATATATTTAAGTTCACTGTTCAACTCATTCCCATAGGATCCAGTCACAGTCTTCTGACATTTCCTCTTTGGATAGACTGGCAACTTGAAGGGACATTCTAAGTCACCAAGACCTAAGTCATGTGTCATATATCCCCTTTTGAAATCACTTCAAGTCCCATCTTATAGTATTCAAGTGTTTTACTTGGCAAAGCAGCTGAATCTTGTTCCTCAAAACCCTAATTTCTTTAGCAGTTAGGAACTGTATTTAAATTTCCAGATCAAACTGATTCATATGTAAAATACAGACAAACATATATACATCCTCTTTAAAAATACATAGTTCTATGACAGACAGAATATAGGAGAGTTTAGAAAAAGTTTTCTACACTCTTACATCAGCCCTGACATCAGTCCTGGTTTTATGGTGTGTTCAGTTTCTGGAAACTGCTTATGAGTTAAAGATATGTACATATGACATGTACAGTGGCATGTTCTCATGATACAGGTTTTTTAAAAATGAAAGGTCTAGGTAAAAAAAGTAAGAAAGAAAATAATCCAGAAAGTGCCTTTGCACTGGGGAAGACCCCAGCAAAGGGTCACGCTACATTGATATTTTGTAAAATAGCAGCATGTCCCTTGGTAGTAGTAGGTGTTCTGGGTTGCAAGGCAGGATGAAAACAATACAGATTGAGAATTATTGCAGCTGAAGAGCATTTACAACTAATGAAAGGGTTGTTTGGGGGCTGATATCAGAAGGCGGAAATTTCACTAGGCACATGCTTTGCTCTGCACACTTGTGCACTGCTCTGTTAATATTTACCCTGTTTCTCTGAGCAATTTCACACTAGAAGTGATTGTTCTTCCTGCTTCATGAGCTCACACTTTGCATGCTGGAAAGTTTGAAGCAAGTTTATAATGCACTTAAGAGCCTATGGGGTTCAAAATTTACTTTTCTTCCTACCAAGAAAACCATTATCTTGTGTTTCAGTGATGTTTGCTCAGAGACCATCATTCTGCTATGGATGCCCACCAACTTGATAAAGGTCCACAGAGGTATTGTGGTGATGAGGAAGTGGAATGGAGTGAGAATAGTTTCTTTTATTTGAAAACCAAACTAAATCTGCATTAACCTCCAACTATTCACACAGTACAGTAATCACATTTTATCTTCTCTGACATCACCTTTGTTGCCCATGTAGAAAGAAGGATGAAGAGAAGGACTTTGAGAAAGATCTGAGAGATCACAAGCCTATGAGAATCTTTCTTTTCCTCCTTAAAAGCAATAATTTCATAGAATCCATGTCACTGTTGTCTTGATCAGGTTAGTGTAATCTTGTATAAGGCTTTCTGGAGTGTGGCATATGTCGCATGGCAACATACTGAATCTCAGTTTCTTGACATATCCACCACAGCCAGAATCATTGCTTCACCACCACATAGACTTGTTGCTCATATCACAGAACCACAGAATGGTAGGACTTGGAAGCGATCTCTGCAGATCATCTAGTCCAACCCCTCTGCCAAAGCAGGGTCACCTACAGCAGGCTGCACAGGACCTCTTTGAAGCGGGTGTTGAAAATCTCCAGAGAAGGAGAGTCAACAACCTCTCTGGCAACCTGTCCCAGTGCTCCGTCACCCTCAGAGGGAAGAAGTTCTTCCTCATGTTCAGACAGAACTTTCTATGCTTCAGTTTGTGCCCGTTGCCCCTTGTCCTGTTGCTGGGCACCACTGAAAAGAGTCTGCCCTATCCTCTTGACACTCACCCTTAAGATATTTATATGTATTTATAAGGTCCCCCCTCACTCTTCTTCAGGCTAAACAAGCCCAGCTCCCTCAGCCTTTCCTCCTAGGAGAGATGCTCCAGTCCCCTCATCATCCTCGTAGCCCTCCACTGGATTCTCTCCAGTAGCTCCTCATCTTTCTTGAAGTGGGGAGCCCAGAACTGAACTCAGTAGTCCAGATGGGGCCTCACTAGGGCAGAGTAGAGGAGGACAACCTCCCTCGACCTTCTGGTCACACTCCTCTTAATGCATCCCAGAATACCATTGGCCTTCTTGGCAACCAGGGCACTCTGCTGGCTCATGGTCAACCTGTCATCCACTAGGACACCCAGGTCCCTTTCCACAGAGCTGCTCTCCAGCAGGTCTGCCCCCAAGCCTGTACTGGTGCCTGGGGTTATTCCTCCCCAGGTGCAGGACCCTGCACTTGCCCTTGTTGAACTTCATCAGGTTCCTCTCTGCCCAATTCTCCAGGTCTCCCTGAATGGTAGCACAGCCTTCTGGTGTATCTACCACACCTCCCAGTTTGGTGTCATCAGAAAACTTGCTGAGGGTACACTCTATCTCTTCACGCAGGTCATTGATGAAGAACTTAAACAAGACTGGGCCAAGTACTGACCCCTGGGGGACACCACTAGTTTCAGGCCTCCAACTAGACTCAGCACCGCTGATGAAAACCCTCTGAGCTCTGCCATTCAGCCAGTTCTCAATCCATCTCACTGACCACTCATCCAGACCAGACTTCCTGAGCTTCCCTAGGAGGATGTTATGGGAGACACTGTCAAAAGCGTTGCTGAAGTCACAGTAGACAACATCCACTGCTCTCCCCTCGTATACCCAGCTGGACATGCCATCATAGAAAGCTATCGGATTGGTCAAGCATGATTTGCTCTTGGTGAATCCGTGTTGACTACTCCTGAGAAACTTCTTTTCCTCCACTTGCTTGATGACGATGACCTCTAGAATGTGCTGCTCCATCATCTTTCCTGGGATGGAGGTGAGGGTGACTGGCCTCTAGTTCCCTGGGCGCTCCTTCTTGCCCTTTTGGAAGACTGGAGTGACATTGGCTTTTCTCCAGTCCTTGGGCACCTCTCCTGTCCTCCAGGATCTCATGTCCCACTCCAAACTCAGTGGGCAGACAGAATTTCTACAGTCCAAAGGTGAAGATGAATCTTGGCGCTCCTCCGGGTGTAAACCAGGCTATTACTGCCAAATTCACTCTTCCTACACAGGTGCACAAGTTTGATATAGATACTTACAGAAAGTTTCATCTCCCTTCACTTTAGCAGTTCAAAAATAATTTATAGAATATGTCTGGGCAACTAAACCCCCACAAGTGTCTTTGGAGAAAGACAGTCACTTCTGGAGCAGAATGTCAGCAGTAAGCAAATCTTTTGCCTTGTGGTCAATCTTCTCAACATTCAATGAGCCGCTGCTGAGGTCTAAATTAACATCTAGTTTATACCAACTGCCTATCTTCTACCTGGCCAAAGTTCAGTGCCATGAACCCAAATTCAAAAGATTAGCATGTAATTCAAAATACTTGCTGTTTAGAACTGACATTTGCCTGCTGCTAGCTCCCGCAGTCAATGGGGATGCATAAGCAATTATTAAGTCAATGTACTACAGATTTCTGTTTGTTTTTTTAAAATTATTATTATTATTTTATTCAAATTCATGTCTTCTCACACATTTTTTTTCTCATGGGGAGTACAAGAAGCTTCATCTCTGCAGTCACTTACTGTCTGCCTGCATCTCATCTGTGTCTGTGCAGAGCAGTATGCAAGATTTTTTCTTTTGATGTTGTCATAGCCTGATAGCAGTGTGAAACTAGGGAGAGCTGCATATGTAAGTAAATGTCTATTGAAAATTAGTTGCACAGGCTGGCAGTCAAGCAGTTAAACCAGGCATGGAAATGGTTTGCAATCTGTTCCACCAGTCTCTCAAGCTTTCATTGTCAAAGTGTGATTATTTTTCAGCAAAACGGCTACCCTCCAGTACTAGCCTGGGGAATCAGTGTAATTAAAAACAAACAAAAAAAAAGTTTTATTGTTTTTAAACATATCTCTAAGCTACCGGGGAAAGGGAAGGAGAAATCTATTGCAAATCAGAGTATTTCTCCTTACTACTCACACTTATCTGTCTGTATCCAGTCATGAGCTGAAGAAGATGGGTTTGATCTCTTGTACTCGAGACAGTCGTTGTTTAAATAGGGGTACACCCTCGGTGTTTATTCATGGTGACAACAAAGTGTTCCTCATTGCTGGGAACTGCTGGGAAGAGCAGAAAGGGTGCAGCTTTTCTCAGCTGTGGGAGCAGCCTGCGCTTGGTGCTGCTTGAGCACAAATGTGACAGCTTTTAATGAGTGTCACCCACGACCTTCCTCAAGGACACCTCCTTGTAGAAGGGAGCAAGGATGCAGTTTTCCTGGTTTGCTGTATGTAGGGTGCCTCTTAATGGGATTTCATGTCAGACCTAGAAGGCTGGGGGAGGTTTAATAAGCATAAAAGTCTAACCTTCTCCCCACTTTACCCTGAAATCCACTTTCGCGGGAGAAGGGCAAACTGTGCCTCTGCTCTAGGTTAGCCTGAACACTCAGAGCAATCAGAATGATACCTTTCTGACAGTTAAGCTTTGTCTTTGAAAAGAAATTGGCTGTTCCCTAAGCAAGCAAATGACATGTAGTGACGATAAAGAAAAACTCAGGAAAAAAAATTTCAAACTTCAATATTACTTGTTACCTTCCATCATATGAAAGATTCCTTTGTATACACAGTTGAGTGTATTTTTTACTGTCATTAATATCCAGCCTCAGAAAACAGGACAGATTAAGAAAAAGAAAAATCTACTAAGATTCACAGGTGGCCTCTGCTCAGACAGTCTAAGAGCCACAAGTCACTGGAGAGTGGGAGGCTGTAATGGGGAAATGGCTCTCCTTACGTTCCTGCCTAACATCTGCAGCTGATCAACATCAGGGACAGGATGTTGAAGGACAGGATCCAATGGTCTCACTCAGTCTTTCTGATATTATTTTTCAACACCAACAACTTCAGTGTGATGTTGATTTTTCTATTAGTTTCTGTAGAAATGCAGCTACTTCTAGGGAGAATGTTTTAGGGCAGTCAGTTACGCCACAGCACAGCTTGAACAGGAACTGAGGAATATCTTTATGCTGTTACCACAAGAGACAGGAAATCAGACAGAGATAATCAAATCAAGCAAAGTGGATTTAGTGAGGGTATGAAGACTGCAGCTTCTGATTTCACTAAGAAAAGACCATCACTACTGAATTTCAGTGGCCAAGGTTACTGGGGTAGATCTTCCTGCTACTGGGACTACACTGTGACTATGGTCCATAACAAAAAGCAAAGAGCAAAAAGGAGACGCAAACAATGTTTGAAAAAAACCCACCTGTGCCTCTACACAAGAGAGCAGGGCAAGATAATTCTGCTGATGGGGCCAGAAACATCCTGTAACAGGAGCTTGCAATTACTAGACATGTCTTAAAGATTGAGATTATCAGTTCATAACCCGTTAGCCATCTTTCCCTGACTGCCTACCAATGTCTGCATGTGTATGTACAGGGAGGTAAGTCTCCAAACCACTGAGTCATGGGCAAGCAGAGCTTTCCAGTACGCGATCCCTGCAGGGCTCAGAGTGCAGTCCACATTAGCACGTCTGGCAGGACAATCAATGTCAAAACTCCCATCTTCCTTCAGACAGCAGGCAGCAGTTTAATTTCTGTCATTTCGTGAAGCCACGTTGCAAACTGAATTAACTAAACACTTGCAAGGGAGGAAATATAAACAAAAAAGTGTCCACAAATCCCTAAAAGTGCATCAATGTCTTATTTTTAGAGCCAGCTTATTTCATTGACCTGTTTTATAGCTGCATTGACATAGATAAGGAGTTAGTATAATATACTCCTGGACAGGAACAAATGATTGGTAGTGGTGAAAGATGGAAACCACTTAAATCCACTTTGCCACGGAAAACTTGCAGACATGGAAGAAAACTTAATGAAACATGCATGCCTTGAGAATTAAGCCCTTACATTTATATGATATTACGTATAGCAAAGTGCTATCCTGGCTTTACTCACGATGAAAAATAAACTTTCCAGACAAGTATTTTCTATGAAACTGAGGGGAAAATAGCCACCTGCTCCCTGCCAGTACTTTCATATAGACGTGTTTTGGTTATGCGCGTACAAACCTATTCCCATGTTATTTAAAGATTACACTGTTCTCCACCCTCCTAGCCTGCATCATCCTACCCGATTTAGCCATGCTCGTGGAAGAAAATCCTTCTGGATAATCCTCCCCAGATTCCAGCCCTCATTTGGATACTGGCTCCAGTTTTGCCAACAGCTATGGATTTGCTACCTTTAGTCTAAGACCAGGAATCATAGAATCAAAGAATGGTTTGGGTTGGAAAGGACCTTAAAGATCATCTCATTTCAACCTCCCTTCCATGGCCAGAGACATCCTCCACTAGACCAGGTTAGTCAAAACACCATCCAACCTGGCCTTGAATACTTCCAGGGAGAGGGCATCTTGCTAGATAAGCCTACTCCTGTAGGTAACTTGCTAGTGTTGGTGTTGTAGAATGTTTGGGAAACAGATGTTCCTATTCTTTTCAATATCTGAGCAGTCTAGGCAGTAAATATTGAAATATATATGCACACACCATAATATAATATATATATCACATACATATTTATATATAATATTACATTATATATAACTTATATTTCCATAATGTCTCTGTGTATGTGTGTACATAAATGCATATATATATGCATACATAAACCATACTATTTGAAACCTTGTAGATCAATACATAAAACTTGAAGAAAATAGGGAATTGTCTGGGACAATCACCAGTATTTTCTCATTGCAGTGGCTTTTGATCAATAGCATCTTATAACCCCTTCTCTTTTGACCTGTTTTAATGTTTCTTTCTTGGAGAAACTGAAGAACACTCCCTCTCTGAAAGCTGAGTAATGCATTAATAGCAACCTACATGTCAGGAGTTTGCATATGTTTGCCCTAAGGTTTACTTCTGAAAAACTGTGAATCTGCAAGAGTCACATACAGTTCTTTTACAATATTTCTGGTTTCTGTTACCTGGCCTGGGTCTTTGATACAACAAAAAGGCAGAAGGAGGCACACTGCCAATCTGGCTTATGTCCGAGGGCCACAGCCCAAGTCTCATGGTCTATAAAGAGGTGACATGGTTGTAAGAGTTTTTGAGAAAGACAAGGCCCAAGGCCAGTCACCCAGCAGGTGTAAATCACCACTGGGAATTTGGCCCTGCATGTGCAAGCTAATATGTAATGCCAATGTATATAAGTATTTCACAGCTGCCTCGACTAATCGCTAAATAAAATTCAGGTGAAAAATTGAAAGCAAAAGGAAACACCACTATAAAGGTTTGTGTTTTTTTTCCCTGTTTTCTGAGCTACTGTGCAGGTGTTCCACTCTCCAGAGAAGAATGTTTGACAGCAAAGGATATTTTTGTTGGCAGTATCACTTCGTCCATATTTCAGGAGCCGAACTGAAAACATATTTTCACAAGGTACAGCCGTAGATCATTAGAGGGAGCCAATTTCTGCAGGTTGTACAAATATATCTGAGAGAGAGCAGATGTTTAAATTAGAATATACCACACAACTTGACAGAAATATATATGGGGATGGGAAAATTCAGTAAGAGCAGCAGATTTTTTGTGTTGTCGCCTCTGCTAATAGTCCAGGATTGGTTCTATCTGCTACAGTACATTATTATATGGTTGGACTTTGCTGTTCCTTCTGCAGTGAAAGCTCTACCCTACCTTTCTTCCCGCTGCTTGGTTTCCTGCTGTTAGTAAAGGATAATCTGATTTCTCAGCAGCTGGTCTCAAGAGTACATCATATGGTCCTCCCTGTGGACTCACATCAGCATAGACTCAAAATGGCACAACCTCCTGAGAAAACACAGACATTTTAGTCACCTGTGATCTTTTCCAGGGAACCCACAAAACAGGACTATAAATTTCTGCTCATTGTGAGTAAATCCAACATGCTATAGCATTGCAAATACCAAGCTGAGTGGTGCAGTTGATACGCCTGAGGGAAGGGATGCCATCCAGACAGACCCTGACAGGCTTGAGAAGTGAACCTGTGCAAACCTCATGAAGTTCAACAGGGCCAAGGGCAAGGTGCTGCACCTGTGTTGGGACGATCACCAATATCAATACAGATTGGGGGATGAATGGATTGAGAGCAGCCCTGCAGGGAAGGACTTGGGGATACTGGTGGATGAAAAGTTGAACACGAGCAGACTGTGCGCTCACAGCCAAGAAAGCCAGTCATACCCTGGGTTGCATCAAATGAAATGTGGCCAGCAGGTTGAAGGAGGTGATTCTCGCCCTCTACTCCGCTTTCATGAGACCCCACCTGGAGTACTTAATCCAGCTCTGGAGCCCTCAGCACAGGAAAGACATGGAGCTGTTGGAGCGAGTCCAGAGAAGGGCAACAAAAATGATCACAGGGCTTGAACACCTCTCCTATGAGGAAAGGGTGAGAGAGTTGAAGTTGCGCAGCCTGGAGAAGTCTCCAGGGAGACCTTGTTACGATTGTTCAGTATGAAAAGAGGATTTATAAGATGGAAAGAGACTTTTTACCAGGGCTAGTACTGACAGGGTAAGGGGCAACAGGTTTAATCTGAAATAGGGTAGATTTAGTTTGGACATAAAGAAGAATTTTTTTTATGATGAGGGTGGTGAGACCCTGGAACAGGTTGCCCGGAGAAGTTGTGGATGCCCCCCATCCCCGGAAGTGTTCAAGGTCAGGTTGGACAGGGCTTTGAGCAACCTGATCCAGTGAAAAATTTCTCTGCCCGCAGCAGGGGTTTGAACTAGGTGATATTTAATGTCCCTTCCAACCCAAACCATTCTATGGTTCTATGATTGCCAGGTGGCTGGAGAACTCAACAAGCCCCTAGCCTTATTCCCTGAGACTCAACTAGCATTTTCCAGGCAGTGGAGAAAAGAGGCTTCACTGTTTTCTCTATGTGGACGTGATCGGTGGTTCCTCCTCTTCAGGTCTTCCTCCTTGCAATAAGATCAAACATGCAAAATGTTGTTGGGGTTTTGTCTCAATTTGTAACAAAGAATCACACAGTTACTCTCTTACTCCTTCCCCTTTGCTGGTGGGATGGGGAGGAGAATCAGAAGGAAAAAAGGCAAAAACTCGTGGGTTGGGATGAGAACAATTTAACACAATGGCAAAGGGAGAAGAAAACAATCAATAGTACTGATAAAAAGCATATACAACACACAGTATTCTCACCACCCATGCTCAGCTTGCTCCTGAGTAGTCAAAGCCTCTCCTTCAGCCAGCTCCCCACTTAAGTACTGAGTATGACATCAGATAGTGTAGAATTTCCCATTTGATTGGCTGTTTGGGTCAGCCCAACTAGCTTGTTGTGAAAATTAACTCTGTCCCGGCTGAACCCAGGACAGATGTCAATCAGTGACAGGTGAGGACTTTGCCAAAACAGGTCACAGTTCTATAAAAGCATAATTCATTCTCAGTCTGAGATGGCAAAGGCACATCCCACTGCTATAGATGTGATAAATCATGAAGGGTCACTACCACAGGCTGTCCCCCTTACAGAGAAACTTCCTCCATTTTTTTCCTTCTCCAGAGATGTGACAGGAGGTACCACTACCAATCTTGCCTATGGGCAGAGGAAACACAGCTTATATATAAAAGTCAAGTATTTATCATTTGTGTTATGTAATTGAAATCATAACAATTCTAATTCAAGAATCATTAATTGTCTAGATCTAATAACTGGAGAAATAACAACAACAAAAAAAGAATACTTCAGAAAAAGTCTCAATAACAGCAATAAGGCAATTAAAAATTTAATACATTTACTTTGTAGATTGTGTACCTTTTTCCTAGTATTATGCTCATCCTTCCACTGTTCCTCCGGGTCTTAAAATTGGCAGCTTCAGACTGCTGAGGGGGGCTGTTGTTACATTGGGTCTAGAGAGCTTCTGGGGTCTTTCACTGGGAGCAGTATGTTATTGATGGTTTGTTCTCCCTCACTCTGGGATTCACCTGGGGTCATTTTTACCTATCTGCTATTGTCTTTCTTCATTGCTGTATATCTCCATGTTGCGTCCAGATTCGCTATATATGGTGCCACTCTATGTTAGATACTACTCTTTGTACTCTTTATTACCCCTAAGCATAGTTTCATATCGCTCCATGTCTTTATTTCTTGAAGTAATTTCTTGGGTCTGAAGTGTCAAGCCTACATCCCTTCTTTTATCATCCCATGCTTGTACTATTCTGTGCCATATCCTGTGTATTCGGTTCTCAAGGCCTCTGCTGCTATGACAAGCCTGTATTTCTCTATGCTACATCACTGTGTTAGAGTCATAAGTATCTCTTTCTACATGGAATAATTCCTTGTTACTGCTGTCGGTGGAAAACTGTGGTTGCACCACACAAAGACAAACACAAGATAAGCCATAGAGACTTGGTCAGTTACAAAAATTGCTGTTATAGTTAAATCATGCAAAACAAAGCTGCAGGCAGGTCAAGAACGTTTCAGGCAGAGCAAACCTGACAAGGCCTTACAATCTCAGTACAAAGCTTATGGCCCATGACTACCAATGGCAACACCTCATTGCAGGGCTCCTTACTAGCATACTTGTTTTCTTCTGTCCCGCATGACCTACTGCGAGCATCATGGTGATACCTGGTAGCCCAGAAGGTGCTTCAGGTAGCATCATTTCTCTCCCATGACATGGTGATGATGTCAGAGCCCCATCTGGCAGCAGGCACTGATTTTGTTGCATAAAATGAACATTCTTGTTTAGGCAATTCAGACTTATTCATTTTCTAGCACTGTGTAGGAAGACACCCTGTTTCACTTTTTAACCCTATTATCCATTAGAGTAATTCTCAAGGATTCCATTATATATGTCAGGAACAAATCTCTGAAGAGAAAGATATTAAAATATGGCAAACAAAGGATTCTTGTCATATCAAGAAAATAGAAAAGTAACTGAAGCATTACCAACACTGTGGAGTTCAAGCCATTCTTGGCCTGAGAACATGAACCTCCCTGGAATTACTTCCATTTGGTTTGGAGGCTGGACATTTACATTTTGCTTGTAAATAGATGGGCACCATGGTAAAGAACCTACTCCATCCTCTTTGCACCATCCCTTCAGAAGGAGGTGCAAAATGTATTTATATATGTTAACAAGATCCCCCCTGAGCCTTTGCTTCTCCAGGCTGAACAGTCCCAGCTCTTTCAGTCTTCCATCATATGTGAGGTGCTCCAGTCCCTTAATCATCCTTGTGGCCCTACATTCAACTCTGTCCAATATGTCCATGTCTCTCTTGTACAGAGGAGCCCAGAACTAGACACAGGACTCCAGATGTGGCCTCAGTAGTGCTGAATAGAGGGGAAGAATCATCTCCCTTGTCTTGTTGGAAGTACTTTGCCTAATGCAGCTGAGGATACCATTCACCTTCTTTGCAGCACAGGCATGTTACTGGCTCATGTTCAACCTGATGTCCACCAAGACACCCAGATGATTTTCTGTCAAGCTGCTTTCCAGCTGGGTGGCCCCCCGTGTATATTGATGCATGGGGTTCTTCTTCTCCAAGTACAGGACTTTGCACTTCCCCGTGTTGAACGCCATGTTTCTCTCAGCCCATTTCTCCAGCCTGTTGAAGTCCCTCTGGATGGCAGCATAACCTTCTGGTGTGTTAGTCACTCCTTACGGTTTGGTGTAGCTTTCAAATTTGCTGAGGATTTGTTCTTCCCCATCATCCAGATCATTAATGAAGATGTTAAGCAGGACTGAACCCAACATTGACCCTGGGATGCTAGCCATTGATCTCCAAATAGACTTTGCACCACTGATCACCCCTTGGGCCATGTCCATTCAGCCAGTTTTCAATCCACCTCACTCTCTGCTGAGCCAGCCCATGCATCATTATGTGAGACAGTGTCAATGGTCTTCCTGAAGTCCAGGCAGACAATGTCCACTCCTCTCCCCTCATCTATCCACTGCTGTCTCCTCATCCACCAGGCAAGGCACTTTATCATAGAAATTTATCAAGTCGGTCAATCATGACTTCTCCTTGGTGATGGCGTGCTGACTACTCCTGATGATTTTCTTGTCCTTAATGTGAACGAAAATGATTTCCAGGATTAGCTGCTCCACCACTTTCCCAGGAATCTGCATGAGGCTGACCAGCCTGTTGTTCCCTGAGTCCTCCTTATTGCCCTTCCTAAGGTGAGTATGATACTTGTTTTCTTCCAGTCTGTAGGCACTTCTCCTGGCCGCCATGAACAAAGATGCCCCCTTCTTTGTATCCTTCTGGATTTCTGTTTCTCTTTGCCATAGAGGTGTCTATTCTTTGGGAAATAATCTGTGTCTTGCTATACCTGTTATACCAATATTATGACCATAATTTGGTATAGATAACGTGCACCTCAAATAACCCACAGCCAAGTTAGCTCGAAGACAAGCCAGGAATCACCATGAGAGAGGCTAAAGGAGGTCATGGGAAGTAGGACCTTTGGCAGAGAAGAAAGGGGTTAGGAGGAGCAATGATTCGAAGTCAAATTTCCAGTTTCCAGCCATGTCCATAAGCCATGTTGCTGTTGGTATCAGGCATCTGTTTCTCTTTCTACATGCAAATGTAATACTATTAATTAATATTGTATAAGTGGTACAAAGTTTGCAAAGTGGTGACTGCTCGGAAACTCTGGGTTAGGAAGTTACCTCTTCCAACACAGGACAAAGGGCTCTGCCACCAAATTACTTTCACGCCAGAGACAATTGATGGCAGGAAAGCAAAGAAACAAAGGCACAAGAAAAGGATTCACAGTGCATAGCCTGGAGTCCTGAGTTGCTGTTGTAATTTAAAGGACTAATTAATTTAAACTGCTGTCCTCCCATTCTGTTTTCAAAAATGTCGAAGTCCAAAGCAGCCTGAAGTAAAATCTGTTCATCTTTTTGCAATACTCTCTTTTCAGTTCTTGAGTTATGTAGCACTGGTTTTCAAATCCCTGTTCTCCGTTTTGCTTTCCTTCTCTACTCGAACTCCAGTGTGAATGTGCATTTATTTCCATTTTTGGAAGCTAATCTCCCTGCCTGGCTGTGATTTATCACTACAGCTGGTCCAACAATAATTGTTCTATTTCTTTTAAGCATACTTTTATCTCCCGTAGCATTCACTTAATGAAAGCAGAGACTCTGGGTTTTAAATATGTATGGGGGATGGATACATAATGAATATTTATAGACATTTAAAATATTTAGAATGTTCAGAAATATGTTTATATTTTTTTCTCCTCAGCATAATTGCATTTTTATGGTGTTTTCAATACTAAAGCATTTTTGATCTACTTTGGCATTCATCTTGCTCTGTTGTCCTTTTCCCATGTATCTGTGTGACTAGACCTTTTAATAGTTCAAGTCTAAGATTCCTAAACAAAGCAGAAATGCTTCCCAGCTCACAGGCACTCCAGGAGGTAATAAGGTCATATGGATATTGCGGTTCTTTTTTTCTTTTTCTTACAAAAGTGTTTATTTATTCTTAAGAAAAATCTCCAAATATTTCCATAAATGGCCATGGAAACTTGTAGTTCTGTAAACTGTAGCAGATACATAGTGAATGTAGACTACGTTCAATATGTGGAAAATTGAACACCATATACCTAAATTCAACTAGTTTATTAAAAGCAAATAGTGAGCATTTAAAATAAATTGCTTAGACATTAAAATGTGTGAAGTTTGGGGGTTCCTGATTTGTGGGCAGGATTTTTCTGACCTGAATTCAGCTCTCTGAAAATGATACATCTCATCTGATGTAGCCCTGCAAGCTAACTTTTACATTTTCAGCATAGAAGGATGCTCCAGTACGGTCTGGAGATGTTTGTGTCTCTGTGTCTGTGTATAGAAGGTGTGTGGACAAGTAGCTGCTAGAAAACATCTAAATTTTCAATAGTCAACGTGAGGTAACATGAGTCCTGGTGAGAGCTCTCGTTGAGACTGAGAATTTTCAGGGATTTTAAATGTTCTACTGACTTTTAATGAATAGTCTCACCTCTAAACATTATCCTGTCTTGATTTTAACTAACTCTTTTTTTTTTTATGAGCCACAATACCACAAATGTAATAAACAGTTATAACTATACTATTTTATGGTAAACAGTCCCTGATTCAGTATTAGTAGAACCACTTTTTAGACTGAAAAATGCATCACACTAGCTAAACTTAAGTGAAATGCATTGTGGGTACAGCACCTCAGAATAAGGAAATTCTTTGTATGCTAAGATACTTATTAATATTGATTTTGACAACTGCATTAGGTATATATAGCTTGTACCCTCTGTGTTTCATAGTGTATTACACATAGTTATATCACAAATATCTAACGTAGTTATGAATATAAACATTAACATGTATAGATCTGAAGCAGGCAGAGGTACATGATTGGTTGCTGTAAGATTAGGCAATGAGCTGTTAACTTAAATGGCACTGTGTGGCCCTCAGTCCTCAAAGGACAAGTTCATTCTGTCACTCCTTCCATGCTCTTTATAAAATTTTATCGTCCCAGATTTGAAAAAATGTGACTTTGACAGACTAAAAATCCAGTTTTAAACCATTCTAACCATCAATGAAACATTTAATTGGGTTTAAATGCATCACTTGAGTCTTACTATTGCAGTACAGTATGGATTTCCACGTTTTCTTGGATTGGGGTCTTCATGGCTTCGGTTTGTCCTTTCAAGTGTCAAGTTTTGTTTCCTATCTGTAGGCTGCCCAGCACTGTTTAGCAGGGGTTTCTTTCATGAGTAATTGTTTTTTCTTGGATGAAAAAGGAAGCAAAGTACATTGCTGTTCAGCCACTAGTTTCTACATGAACATCACCTAGAAAAGTATGTTGAATAAAAGTTGAATAAAAGTGTAAGCAGATTGATATCAGACTGTAAAGCCAGCTTATACGTGGATCTCGTCATCCTCAACTGCAGGTCCCTGCACATCCAACAGAACAGAATTTTCTGTTCTATGTATCCATAGAAAAGTGTGTGAGGACTTAGTGTGCCTGGGCTAAGGAAACATACTGCAGAGGTAAATGGCAGAGTTTCACAGCCCTGTATGCAACCGCAATGCTCATCTAGGCAGAAGACTTCCAGTTAGGAAAGGAGTGGAAGAAACTCACGCTTATAGCCAGAGCAGACTGTGCAAGGCAAGGAAACAAAGACCTTTTGACCTTGTGGCTGGCTGAGAAGCTGGAAAGACCTCTGGTTGTTATGACCTTTCGTTTGGATGAACTTTATCTTTTTTTGTTCATGTCACTGCATCCCAATTAAGAGAACAAGCCAAAAATACAGTGCAGCAAGAAAGGGATTTGGACTAGAAGAACACTGGAAGCTCCCTATGTCTTTGATCTTTCATATCTGTGACTTTGTTTACCCTCTTCCATCACTCCTTTGGACGTTGTATGATTGTGCTGGGGGAAGAAAAGAGATTATCCACCAGAGCTGCTGCTGAATGAATGCTGCCATCTCATCTCTGCCCACAACTGCTCAACATTTCAATTGAAAAAGGAGGCAAACAGCCACCACGCAGAAGAATTGTCATCTCTGCGCTGTGCAGCAGAGGAACAATGAAATGCACAGAGGAGAGGATTTAGCCTGTAAACTGTTTGTCTCTGTTGTCATCGCCATTAGTCAATCTGTGCTTAATGCCATTTCTTTCAATTCACTAACTCTCTGCTGCCAAGTCCGTATAACCCCGTACTTCTCACTGTCTGACTGTCTCCTGACTTCTTATCCTTCCTGCCATCCCTTCTGCCCCTGCCCACCATCTCCCTCCAAAAAGCCATGTGGCATGAGTTAATGGAAAGCTGAAGATTTTATGTAAGAATTTAAGACATTGATCTGAATGTCAGACTGGAGGCTGCTTCAGGCACAGAGCATGTCTTCCTTTGTAATCATCATCACAAAATCACCTTTGACCTTATATTGTCCCAAACCTGAGGCACTGGCCATTACTGCAGTAGTCACTACAGCCAGTTTAAAAATGCCAGAAATTTCCCATGGAAAAAATTGTTCTATTGAAATAGAAATGGTCTAGAAGGAAAGAGTGAGTTTTGCCAAAATTTTCCATTGGGAAAGTTGAAATGTCTCCTCAAATGTACCACAAAGTTTTGGGGGGATGCCCATTAAAGGTAATGATTCATGGAGTTCTACTTTGGCCAGGATGTAAGGCTTGAAAGGAGAATGACTGACCATGACTACAAGTTCTCTAAAGCTCGTAGCAGAGATCAAATGGCTCTGAGTTGGAAAGTTTTGTTCTCAATCATTTTTGTCAGACCTTTCCATTCCCTCGAAACCTTCAACGTGTTGACTTTTTATTCCAGCTTGTGGTAAACGTAATACATGGCAATATAATTATTTTCCTTAAAGACAGAGACTACATTTTTTAAAATCTGTTCTAATTCAAAAGCAGAAATTACACCCTCCCACTTTTTCATTATATGCAGATCACTCATTATATACTTTAGAGGATGACTTCTCTCTCCATTGATGATATTCATAAATATTTGCATTGTACCGTAATGTCCCATTTGCCGTAAAGCTGAGTTGCACTCAAGCTGCAGAGCCATAATAGCATTATCTAGGGACCTAGGAGGATGTGCTATCTGTTTGTAATGGCACTTCGATAATTGCTTGTCATATTTAATCAAGAAATCTGAACTGGTGATGTGACTCTTACTGCAGGTGGAGAGAAATAATATTTATTTACATAAGAGTAGAGAATGACTGTCCGTGACAGACCAGTCAGATATATGTGGAGTCCTTGGAAGTGTGCTGTGTGCAGTTGTGAAGAAAGCTATAAAACTGCTTAGTCTCTACTCACTGAAGACGGAAATATTTTTGAGTGTGCAAGTACTGATGGAAATGAATGGTTTGTTATATAGAAAAGATAAGTATGTCTCATCTTAAGGCATTCCCCTTATATTTATTTATCTCACATTATATGATTATTTTTCCCTAAAGCTATCCAAAACATTGACATCTTTCTTCTGAGGTTTTGCTTCTGACAAAAAATTCAAAAGAAATTGGTGATAATTTCCTAAGAGCTTGTAAAATATGTCATCTTTGTTTTCAAACCTCATTTACCAGTTCTGATTATTTTCTTTCTTTAGAGAAGAGTCAAAAATCCAACATATTGGAATTAAATTTACAGCCAATGATGGGACACCTAAAACAAACTTTAAGAAAAACAGTACATCATTGTAGAGGGTTCTTCTTCTTTCAAGTAAAGACGGCCATTGTTTTAAACCATATAAGTATCTTCCTTCAAAAACGTCAATGGGATTAAATTTCCCCGATATAGTTACAGAATGTCTTAAGGACACAAAACAGTAACAGTGTTAAAGTAGTTAAAGAAAAAGCACAAATAAAGAAAAGCAAAACTCCTCTGCACCTACACATTTACTAGAAAAAGAAATTCATAGTACAGTAGTGAGATACAATGAATAAACATATTGCGGGTTAATCAGTGTTCACCTGCTAAGACATAGACAAAGAACGGAAGAATTTAGAACTACAGTAGAACCAAACTTCAAAAAAACACTGAAGCTCATAGAAATTTTTACGTCCTGAAGGTGCAGTGCCAAAAGCTATACTGTGAAGATAAGAAAATATAGAAACCTCCTAAGTAGAAGACTTATTCCAAAAAAGAAGAAAGCTGATCTTTACAAACAAGTAATGGCAGTTCCTGGAAGAAAATTCTTTTAAAAGTTTACATGGAGATGAGATGATAGGTGACCTTCACACAGGTAGAACATCTTGATCTGAAATTACAGCATCAGCAAATTTTACAAAATTATACAGAGAAAGTGCAGCAGAGCTTCAGATTACCTTCCAGTTTTCCCGTTAGGTATCTACAGAAATACAACACTTTGACAAATAAGCAGTTTTTATGACTTTTCTGATGACTGCGTTGGGGACCCACAACTTGTTTGTCCTCATGATGTTAACTCTTCGAAAATCTTGCACTTAGGAGGTTATGGCTTTTGTACTCTAGCCATTTTAGATTGCTGGTTTTATATCACCTTGATGCCCTGTGATTAGGCTGTGAGTAACTGTCTCTGTGTAGTTCACTGCTCAGCAGAAGAAGAAGGAGAGAGGTCTTTTCCCCAAAGCAACGTCGCCCCATCAGGATTGGCATGAGAGGAAAACCCAATAGGAACATGAACAATCATTCCCAGTTTTGGG
>Ga0065711_1032325_pt1 | contig 27547 bp, 16 predicted proteins | sample Hoacrofraction12_FD_59098 | JGI IMG/M metagenome (GOLD analysis project Ga0065711, IMG submission 59098) | Hoatzin crop microbial communities from Cojedes, Venezuela - Epithelial fraction 12 v2 (version 2) | ecosystem: Host-associated > Birds > Digestive system > Esophagus > Crop | place...
CTCCCTGGGCAGCCTGTTCCAGGGCTCCGTCACCCTCAGAGGGAAGAAGTTCTTCCTCATGTTCAGACGGAACTTCCTCTGCTTCAGTCTGTGCCCGTTGCCCCTTGTCCTGTCGCTGGGCACCACTGAGGCTCACAGCACTCACCCTGCCAGACACTGCTGCCCAATGCACATGCACACAGCAGCATGCAGAGGCACAGAAAAATCCGTAGCCAACCACACCGCCTTCCATTCACCCAATTTCCATGAAGGAATGGCTGCACTGCAGACACACATGTTTGCACACGTCGCTCCTCTGCATATCAGCAATTTGCTGAAAATGGCAGCGGGGCAGGATGAGAGCCGTGTTTCAAGGCACCCTGTCCCTCCACTGCTGCAGGCCCTCCTCTGCCAGCCTTGCTTATGGTACTGCAGCCAGAGCAACGGGGTAAGTGCAGGATCTCCAAGAACACGGTGCTTACAGATCCTTCAACACCGTCTGCTATCGACGGCCATACCAGACCTCCAAAGGCAGAGCTCGCTGGGCTCCACGGCCCTGCATTTGCCAAGGAGTTTCCAGCGGTGGGTTTCTGGAGGTAGGTACCGAAGCAGCCAGGGGCTCTGGTAAGTGAGAAGTTCAGTGCAAGATAGTCTTAGACTCAGGCTTTAAAGCTGATGTCTGCTTGTTGTGAGTTTAACTTCTCCATGTAACACAGATGATATTTATAGCATATTTGTTTCCTGTACTTCTTTCATTTATTAAGCTCAAAATTATGACTTACAGGACAATGAGAGCTTCTTAGGAGGCAGATATAAGTCTCCGGAAAATGTGCCTGCTCTTTCTCGCTTACAATCAACTGCAGACACCAACTAATCCTACCAATAATTGGACACTTCGCTTTCTAAACATTACAATTTATTCCCATAGTCAATTATCAGTGCAAATAAACATTTGCAAAAGTGTACACAGCACAGGATTGACTGCAAATCTAGCTTGAGAGGCTCAAATAATTTGAGTTGTTGCTCCTTATACACCAAATTAATGGCACAACTATATAAGAGTACTTGGAAGCGTTTAACCTTTTGGCCCCAACTTCAATGCTTACTTGAAAAGCAGACAAATGATGAAGATACTGAACAATCTGCTGGGATTTTCTAATAATCAAAGTGCATATTTGGAAGCAAATAAATAAAACAACCATTTATTACTGTGAATTATTTCTCATTAACTTTATGATCTCAGTTCTTGCAATCACTTCAAAACTTAACCAGCAACTATCAAACCCATTAGAAAAATCTGGAAGTATCGCTCCAGTAAGCAAAAGAACGTTACAAGATATTTATCTTATGCAGGGTTGATACTAAGTGCAATGCATGCTACAGAATACTCTCTGAATTGGTAGTAGCGGCATTTGGAGATTTAACATGAATTCAAGACAACCGAGAATACTCTCCTTCCTATTGAGTAATACAAAATACTCAGAATGAAATCCTATTTAAAACTAAACCCACAAAAAATACTGTCAGAAAAAATACCATTGGGTTGTGTTACTCCTTTCTATGGCTATCACTTCTCTGATAAAAGTGCATCATACCAAAATGATGTTTATAACAACATTTTCCTCAGCAGAGAAAGAAAATCAGCTTTATAAGAACACACTGTAGTTGCTCCCAGACAAATTCACACACTAATAAGCTCTGAAAAACCTCACTGATTTTAGGCTGACAGAGGAGTTCAGGTCCTCCTCTGAAAGGGTTAGACGAGATTGTGCTCTAAGTCCCATTTTAAGCGAGCAGCTTTCCAAGTCATTACATCTGTGTACATCTGGAATGAATCACGTTCACCCGCAGTGAGCAGAGGACTAGGAACCTCCCCACTCGCAGGGGAACTCCCAGGCTCTGTTTGCTGCTCATGTAACGTCATGGGGCGCGGACAGCCTGCTGCAGGGCTGGAGCAGCTCTGCTGCCAGCCGGGTGCCATCCTCCGCTAGCACCTGCCGTGCATTAAGTGACCTAGCTGCCAAGTCAAAATATGTAACTCAAGAACCGTTGTCACCTGCCGGAAACAAGAAAACCAAGTAAAGCCACCCCTCCATCTTGACAAGGTATGTCAAACAATGTAAGAAACATAATCAAGCAATGGCTTTCAGTTTACGTTTTGTTGGATGAGAACTATAAAATGGCCAACATCATCAGCACCTCCTAACTGTGCCTACATGAAGGAAGACAGGCTAAAAATAAACACAGACTCGAAAAATTAAAAAAAAAAAAAAGAGTTAAAAAAGGGAAGAAAACAAGGGAAAAAATGTCAAGATAGAATCACTTAATCAGACAGAAGATCACCATCTCGTTACATCACGGAGTACACACAAATAATGAACTGAGTATAAGTTCTTGGTAGACTGTAGACCCCTATATTATAGATATACATTATTTAAGCTAATTACACATATACATACACACATATTATAGATCTACATTATAGATGGGCAACCGCATTTGCACGCACATACATACAGGCACAGGAAATACGTTAAGCTATCGATGTCTGCATGGCAAGTGAAAGAAACCTGACATTCAGAAGTCCTAAACACCTGAAACTTTCATTCATGTGACACAGACTTGCAGGTAACAAGAAATTCTGAATATCAGGCTCCAAACTTCTGCCATGGTTTTGAATTCACTAGCTGTGGTACTACACGTCAAAAGTAGACAAAAATATTTAATGGTTTCTTCTTAAGCGATTAAGAAAAGGAAACTGAATTCCAGGATAAAACAAGTACAATCTTTTTTGCATGCTTTAACGTTCTTTGTCAACGTCTGCACCACATCATTGTATTACGGTCAGTGAGGGAAGAAAGACCAGCTGGGAGCGGCAAACTGAAAATATCTGCAATTTTCATTTCTCCGCCTCCCAAGATGCCGGTGTTTTTATTAACGTGGGTCAGGGGAGACATAATCTGCATTCCAAGAGGTACGCAGGGACATATTTCTCTATTTCCTGCACCAGAGAGAATTTAAAAAAAAAAAAAAAAATGAAAAAGCATTTAGCACTTCCCCTCAGCCTGTACAGATCATACGCAGGGCAAGGAATGTGATGTGATCGCACTTACCCTGTTAGTCCGGGTCACCGACTTTCCCTTTTATATTAGGAGCTTTTATTTCCTTACAGCAAATCAGCACCTACATGGATAAATCACTGGTCTTGCTCAATGGCCAGTGGAATTTACAGCTGGGGTCAGTCAGACTGCACGTGGGTGAAAATGCTTCAAACAACTGAAGTCCAATCTGTCCTCCATCTCCCTCAGATGAAGTTAAATAGGAGTCCCAACTTTTAAATCAGTAAAAGGCCTAAGCGAGTCGGTCCCACGGCAGATCCAAATAGATTTCTACCTTCACCAGCCAGCATCGCAACTGGTGTTTGCAGGTACTATGATACTTGAACATTACTTTTGTCTCCACAAACTGTTTGCATCAACCCTGAAAACCTTTCTCTTGTTGGATCATATCACAGGCTCCAGAAACAGCTGAACTTTGAGCAGGAGTTTTGCAAACATCTAAAGCACAAGGGCCAATGAAAGTGGAAACCCTCAGCTGATCTTCTGGGGATTCATTTGATGTCTCTCTGCAAAACCAAGAGGTAGCAGCCCCATAAACCAATCCAAACCAAGTAAAAATTTTAAACAGCTCGATGGGGAGAAAAGCTATTGGATTTTACACTGCTTGGTTACACTGACTTGCCATCACATGTGCGTTCAAGGTCAATTCTCTCTGCAAAGTTCACAGCCAGTCTAGCGTAAGGACTCAGACAAACAAGTCAGCAGGGCTTATCCACATTAGCTGAGTTGCTGCCTTCCCCCTCTCGCACTGAAGCCTACGCTAGCAAAGATGCTAAGAGACCTCACGCAGCTGATGACCACAGCTTACCTGAGATGCAGGTGATGGGAAAAAACATAACAGAGAATTCAAGGAGAGGCCAACATAGGTCTTGTGTCAGCAGAGCACAGTTTGGGAGTCACCTCACACCAGTATTGCTCCCTAAGAAGACTGAGTAACAACGTGCCAATGTTTTGCCATAGGAAGGGACCAAGAGTCCTGCATGAACAAAGCACTTACTGCGGTGAGCCCAGCGCCGAGGAGGTGGAACTGCTTGTGCTGGTACCCTTCTGGGCCAGAGCTGCCGTCTCTAGAGCTTCAGCTCCCATACATACCACAATTCAGGAATACGGCACAGAGTATTAACTTTAGTTTTAAAAATGAATGTATTTGAATACTAAACAATGGGGGGGGGGGAAAACACTCTAAGAAATCCTTTTTGCTCTTTATTATGTTATTGAAACAACCAAGTGATTTCTAGTTACAGCTAGTTACCATAAATTCAAAGCTTCTCTGGAAATTGTCCTCTCTTCCCCCACTGCAGTTTCTCCACATAAATTCCCCATAACTACACAACAGTTTTAACTCCCATCCACCTAGGTCTTCAACCTTTTAAGTAAAAAGGACAGAGCAGGGCACAACATCCACATAAAGATACCCCTTATCTTATCACCCTACAGAAATCTGGTGCCTTTTATTATTATCAGTAATTCAATTGTATCCAGATGTTCACAACCCTTTATAAACAGAACTGAAGAATCAATGGGGAAAGAGCCGCCTCTGTTTTCACATAGTGTTTACTCCAGGGAGCAGCTTTTGGTTTGAATGGAGATACCCTGGCTTATGAAACTGTCACATGAAAGCAAGATGAGACACAACATCTACAGAAGCTCTAATCTAATCTTTCACCCTTGCAGACAGACATACAAACCAACATCTTTTATAACCACAAGCAGCGTCCTTGAAATCAGTGGTACTGTGCCCCTGGGACAAAGTTATCCCTGCACATGTGTGTAAGACAGCATCCTAAGGTGGAACACAAACAAAAACCAGCTACTAGTGGCAGAAAGAAATGCAAAAGATAAACGGTACCAGGCACGCAGCTGAAAGTTGCACGTGTCAGCCTGATGTGAAAGGAAAAACCCCTCTACGTTTTCCCTGTATGGTAAAATACTTCAAGAGCTCTGCTAAAATAGGTGGTTGTTAACGATAGATCTGGCCTTGAAATTTGAGGATGAATCAGTAGCACTGTCAAACATACTGTTTATAGGAATTAGATCATTAACAAAGTCATCATGTAAACCACATATTTACCATCAAAATTATGCTTTCAGAAATAAATCTCCTATTATTAGACAGCTTCAATTGCTTGTCCCAATTCCTGGGATGCTGGGGTGCAATATGAAATTTAAAAAGCATATTCAGCTGAGCATCCATGACAGAGCTAGACTAGTGCCCTATCCAGCAACCACTTTCAGAGGCCAATAACAGGCACTTAATCAGAAATGCAATGTTAGAAAACAGTACACATTTGTTACTTTAGGAAATTTGTCTGGCAGTCGTAGATGTTATATCTCAGAAGTTATGTCTAAATGTCAAACATGACAATCAATATATACACACGCCAGGACACTTCCTCTATAGCACATGCAAAACCAGCACAATGATTTACCTGGTGACCTGTCAAAAACCTTGGCCTTTCCAGATTTTTGTAATTACAGGACATACTGCACAAAAGGTTCATGTAGCTGCATCACAAAAGAGTATATGCATATATGTATGTATATATACATACACATGCATGTATGCATCAGCCAAGATGCATTGTGCAAATACAGAACAATGGTGCATCTGCCCCTCATTGTGGTCTGTACACTACGGAGAACTTCCAGCTCCGGAGGCAGCTAATGTACAATGGTATTGCCTGAGGTTAAGCTTCTGTTTCGTTAGCTTTATACTTCAGTTGCTAGTTCAAGTCACCACATTGTTTCTTGCTCTATCTTAGGTCCATAAAATACTGATGTTGAGATGTTCACAAGGAGGGCCAGGTTATACGTTAGTTCAGCAATGAATTCAAATTATATGAAAGAACATTTCTTTAGGGTCTAATTTAAAAAAAAAAAAAAAAAATCAAAATCCTACTCCAGTAGATACTGTCAAGTGATTCTTACAAAACAAAACTAGTATTTAAGAAATGACAAGACTGGCTTGTACGGTATATCCCTGACTGATCATCACTGGCCTGTTATTAGAAAACAGAGATGGCAAATCTGTATTTTCATATGAAACGTGGACTACTGAGGTTTGTAACCACTCATCACTTGATGGCTCTGTTACCATCCATGTGGGTTCAATCACCGTATGTTCAAAAGGAACAGGACTGCCCACTGCTATCAAACTGGACTTATTTATTTTGGGATAGATTTATGAAGCTTTGAGCACAACTAACCAGATGGAAACCAAGAAACCATTCCTTCATCCCATTCACCCTCAACAAAGGAAAACATTCACTCGTTCCTGAGACGATGCTCCCACTGAAACTTGTACTCCGTCCTGATTAACCACGGGCTCTGCCGGGCAGCCCTTTCAGGAAACTGCAAATCTGAACCTGGACGAGCTACAATAAAGTTTTCCGTGTGCGTCACATACGCAGCATCAATACACTAACAACTGTCTGTAGGTAAAAGATAAATAAAAGTAAATGTAAATTAGAAATCAGAATTCTGCTTCCTGGATTCACCGAAAAGACTAAATCCCAAACAGAATTACAAATGTACCGATACACATGAAATGGCATAAGCATTTTTTTCATTGCACCCTTCACAGTGCAGCAAATTACTTTTAAACAACATTGAACTACACTATAATTTATGAAATCATTGAAATCACAGTGTGAAACCTGGTATGACTTTTTGAAAAAACAGAAAGCAATCTACTCGTATCCTTTCTTCCAATGTTTTTTCATTCTCTTCTCCTTGGAAATAACTCTTCTGGTAGCTTAAAAGATCACAAGTTAGGACAGCACTAGGGTATGACCAAGTAACCAGTGGGCAGCACCTGACTGCACGGGGACCAGTCATGGCTCTGTATCTGTGTCCTTGGAGTTGGGAATATCAGCTTTATACCCACAAGGTCTTGACTGAAAGCTCAAGACCACTTTCCTAGCACTAGAAATGCTAAACCATAGCATGTGCTCATTTTTCTTCAGTTATTTTTTGTAAAGCAGAAAATGAGCTCCATCTGAGCAGCTCAGCTGTTTAGGCTAGCTTGTCTAGGGTAAACAGAACGTCGAAAATATTTTTGAAAGAAGCGTTTGTTCAATGAAAGATAAAACGAGTGAAAACAAATTCTTCATCTGCTATGAATGAAGAGGAAGGGAAAAACAGATATCATCAGAGATGCAATTAAGCTCCAAATGAAAGGATATTGTTTTTCCTCATCATGACTGTTTTGTTAAGATGCACTTCAGGGGTATAAAACTGCAACGGGCATGCCACAAAACATGAGGCCTCTGTGGAAACAAATCCCTGTTGTATGATCAAAGCAAGATAAGTGCTGAGGCGTGAGCCTGGTCAAATTTATGAAACAGCTTTGCTTCCCACATTAAACCATAGGCTTGCAGGTTTTCTTCACGGGTTTGCAAAACCCTATGATTAACTAAACACTACTATATTCATGAGATACGCTCAAAAAGTTTCCGATCAAAACTTTATGTTATTGCTCCTTCCTTCAGAAGACATTGACTTTCTGCACTGTTCCTGCATTGATCTACATTTGGTGCCATTACATCTTGTGCTGGTGAAAAGCAAATTGGACAAAGCTGTCATAACACATGTTGTTACCTACGATTTCTGGATTCCTTCACCACAGGTTCTGTGATAATTTCACAAGTCAGTATGAAACTGGTGAGGTTCATTTCTCAAATCCAAGTGCCTAATGTCTGATAATGTGCACAGCGAACCAGAAGGAGTCCTTCCACTGATTTTAATAGGTCCATGAGCATATTCATCCTTGCATCTATACACAGCATTGGCAAGCTAACCAGTTTTGCAGTTGCATAGCTAGTCACCTACGTGAAATTATTCATTCTTCACGAATACAAAGAATATGCTTACAAACTTCAGAGTTGTAAGCTCAAGGGCTGGGTGGGCCACAGGGTGGTTGTCTTTTCCGTGAAGCCTGGGTTAGGTACTTCAAGGTTACATCCCAAAACATCGCATCAAATAACTTACCTGCCTATCAAATACAAAGCCATGCATAAGACAAAAGAGATCACAGAAACAAGAGGAGAGTTGGCAGAAAACATGTTAATCCTTCTGTAAGTCGCTGAAGGAATTTATTTTAAAAAATTATAAAAATTATAAAAAAAAAACCCAACCAAACTTCCAAACTTCTGTGGAACTGACCAGAAGATACTGAAAAATACTTATTCTTCATAAATTACCACTGCAGTAAAATGGAAACATTTCATACTCAATGGAACTTTTAACAGACTGGGGTTTTGTCCATTCTCTGGCTGATTCCAGAGGGACCAACAGAAGCAGAAATGGCCCAAATAACAAACTTGACCTTTCAACTGGAAAAGGGCATTTCTCAAAAATCCCATTTCAATAAAGAACTTTTGGAAGCATTTACTTCAACTCAGAAAACCCCATAATTTGAAAAACCTTCAAAATTTCTGCCAAATGCACCTGTCACCCCTTTGGCTTTCTACGACTTTTGCTTCCAACTTCACACTTCCAGAATAAACAGTTTGTAGCAGTATATATGGGAACCTCTGCCAGTCTGTAGGGGAAGAACAGAAATGTGAGTCTAACGAATGGTGGCCATTAAGGATGCTCTAAACCAACATATAAAAGTAAGCTGCTTCTTCCAAACAGCCAAACTTACACTCAGAAGCACTCCAATGGGTGAGTAATTCTGTTTCTAATGATGGATGAAGGGTAGCCTAATCATAATATGTCACATAAATATATGGAGGACAAACTTCCTCCTGGAACCTTCTCAGGAAGAGCAATATTTATTACAGCATTTTCTTTTGCTATAATATTTATCATAGCAGTATTTATTACAGCATTTTCTATCCAAAGGGGCTCACAGTCCTGTGCTTACAACCTGATTTACATACCATGCGCACAGCTTGTGCTGGAACACAGCGGCTACATGACACGCCGCAACATCATCTTTCTTCTTGTCCTGTTTTCAGTAAAGCTGGACTACTCATTGCGACACACGGGCTGTCAGTATATTTACACAGCCATACAGGATTTCCTTCCTAGCTGCATCTCGCAGGGAAGCCACCACCCATTCTGCTCTGGTCTTTTTAGCTGGTTTGTTTATTATAGCTGGAGGAAAGTCTGTTTTTTCAGACACCCTCACCTTACTCAAATGTCTTTCCACGGTGTTCACTTGGTTCCCCTTACAGCCTAAGCAGGGTTTGATAACTACCGTTGCCTTCGCAGAGTGCCAATCAAATGGATAGGCATCAGCTCAGGACCTGGTACTACCTTGGTACGTCAGACAAGATGCGTGTTCCTGTCAGCCCCGCTCCCTCAGCACTTTCAGGTTCTTAAAAGACCAGAGTGCTGTTCTCCCATATAAAATACCAGAGGAATGGATTAGCAGATTTAAAGGCCAGGGAAGTCTAATATTCTACAGAACACCTACTTCAGAGTTTCCCCCAGCACATCGTGAAGAAACAGATGCAGTTCAGCTTCTAAACAAATAGCATGGAGAGGCTCTGCAGAAATGTGCTATTTGCTACAGAAACCTGATGGAAAAGACATTTGTTGTGCTGAGAAAACAGTGAGGCACTGAAGTCAACATGATATGTAATAAATATATTTTTAGTATTAAAAAGTATTGAAAATGATAGCTAACAGAACACTCATTAATTGCACTTTGCTTTTCAGTACTGGATTGGTGGAAAGGGAAACTGGTTTCCTATTGCTGTCCCAAAGCTATGACCGTAAAAACAAAGTTTATTGCAAAACATTCTATTCCTATTTCTCTTACTGTTTCAGGTTGTGTCATTAAAGTTACCCGTATGCAATACATAAATACCTTCTTTAACATATTTTCTAATCTCCCCCCCCAACACAGGGCATTACTGCATGGATAGGGCCAGACTTTGCTATCTCCTATGACAGCTGCAAGATTTAACACCGGACACTCTTTGAAGGGGAAGCAATGAGTAGTGTCACTGCTCTGTGCTGCCAAAATCTCACATGTTTATCCTTTAAGAAAAATGGATTTGAAAACAGTCACAATTGGAAAGATTAAATGCCTCTCTTCTGCTCCTTCAGTTTCTCTCAACACTGCCTTCACCAAGTCCCCAGCGCACTCCATGGCTCCTTTTTCCTTACTCTTTAGTTGCCATCTGTAGTTATAGGCTAAGAACACTCTTACACCTGTGAGTAAGTCCAGGCCAACCACTAAAAAGACTGTCTGTAGCAATACTAGCATACACCACTGTAGCTGTTTCTACATGCTGTCTCATAACACCTGCCACAGAAAGTTAAATCCCCACAGTTTGCTTTGCCAGGTCCAGCCTTCGATATTAGTGTCTCCTCTCATGATGCTGCATGTTCTCACTGGCAGAGGTGGCATTAGCCAGAGGTGAGGAGTCCCACAGGCAGGTTTCCAGCCATGGCACTGGAAGACACCCATAGCCACCCTAGACAGGTGTTTCCACATTGGCAAAGAGCTGTTTTTTGTTGAGGCAATTTTGCTCAGGTTATAGAGAGGATTTACCTTGAGATGAGTCAGAAAACTGCAGAAAAGTTGGTTGGAACGGATTTCTAGAGGTCACAGAATCCATCCTCATCCTCCTCCACAGAGGATGAGGTCTGCCAGCAACAGATGAGGTCAGCAGCGACCTTATCTAGCCAAGCCCTGAACCCCAGGATGGCAGAGCACATCGTCTCTGCACATCTCATTCCTGTGCAGCACTAACTGCCAACGCAAGAAGGTTTTTCCAGTCTCTGGTCTGAACCTGCCAAGCCACAGTCCTTGACTCTTGCCGCTCTTGCCATCTGCCACAAACAGGAAGAGTTTGGCTCCTCCATCCCACAACCCCTTCAGGAAGTTGGGATGGGTTTACGTGCAAACTGATGCTAATGAAAGTGGACAAGCCTTAGAGAGATTCATCTGTTAACTGAAAACAAATCTTTCTCTTTCCAGACTAAAGGCATTCTAACTCTTCTTCACTCCAGTACAGCACGTTACTGTGGTCTTCAGCCCAAGTCCCCAAGGACACCTTTCACTATAACAGAAGTATTCAAAAAAACAGAATACAGGAATCACTACACCACCCCACCTCCACCCTCCCAAATCTTTGCAAAAGCATTCAGATAGAGCTAGAAGGCTTTAAGGTTTTTATCATCGCCCACTTTCAAGCAGTCCTACCCTACCCTCTTCTCCAGCTTCACAGTAGGAGGTTTCAGCTTGCCCAGCAGCGCTGTTTCCACATGCAGCAGCACCTCAACAGGAAATAACGAGGCAAACTCAATCATACCTGGTCAGAACGGCAGTGAATTTTCTAACTTACACATGCAGATTTGCTTGATTCGGGCACTTGGGATAAATGGCCATATATTAGGTTGTTCCCTAGACCGAGTGCCAGCATCCTGGGCTATCTATTTGTTATTTACCAAAGCGCAGTGCTCCCTATTTGAGGGTACATGAGTAAGTTTTCAGAAGAGAAGGAGGATCCCAAGAAAAGCAAAATCAGAGCAGACCTGGTTAGCTCTTGCCAGCACAGGCTGGTTTTCTTATTAGCCATTTGGTATGCGGGTTTGGCATCTTCAAAGCTGGGTGCAGAGTTTCAGCTGGGTAATTCTAGTGATTCAAACACATCCCAGGTGAACTCTAAATCAGAGTAGCTTGTGCAGTTCCTAAGCTTGTCAGAGTGACCTCAGCAAGCAATTCTCTTGATGGTAATGTAATCTGAGCTAACTTCCTATGTACGTATGTGCTCTAACAAGCACAGGTTTGAAAGCCTATTATATATAGTGATGGACAAAATTGTACCTTCCAATATATAGCTCTCTGCACAGCTCTAACATGCTACAAATTCATGAAAAGTGTGTAAGAACAGCCAGACCAAGTCAGTCCATCTAGCAGAGAGCCCTGTATCCAACCATGTCTAAAAGCAAGAGGCTTATGGAAGAACAAGGCAAGCACAGAGTATTATTTTACTGATACATTTTTTTTCAGCTTCCAGCACTCATATTTGCTATTTCTTTACCATGTAAACTCTCAGAATTTACAACAGTCCCAACAGTAAAGTCCACAGATTAATCACACACTTCATGAAAAAATACCTCCTCGTTTGTTCTCTTCATTGCTCTGAATAGTTTCATATGATTAGCAAATGGTATCACCTTGCTATTCATTTTCAGCAGATTATTTCCCTGATCATTTACGAATATGCTGAGTACCACTGGCCCAGCATAAGCACTTGTGGAGTTCTCTCCATCAGAAAAACAAACTATTTACTCCTCCTTTCTGATGACTACCTTTTAATCAGGTAGCTCAGGCACCACTCCTCTCAGACATGGGCAACTTTCTTTGTGAACCTTTGATGAGAAATCTTAAGAAAAGTCTTTTGCAAGCCCAGGTGAATGATCTTAACTGGATCACCCTATCCACATGTCCAGTGATATCTTCAAAGAGCTGCAGCAAATCTGAGAGACAGCACTTAGCCCTCCCTTCCCACAAACATCCTGTTTATTTCAATTCAAAGTATCTGTGTCATTAATTGCATTCTTTCCAATGATAAGGACAGCAAATATAGTCAGACGTGATTACTTAGACAAAGGCATTGCAATAACCTTGCTAACAATGAAGTAAATTGTTTAGTGCAGATAGTAATAAGCAAGTCACCTTTTTTGCTCTTTCTCCAAAAAAAAAAAAACCCCACAGTTTTGTACACAGACGTCACATAAACAGGAATAAAGTGGCAAAATGCCGATAGGGTTCTATAGCACAAACCACATGGAGCTGGAAAAATTACCATGTTCTTCAAGACAGGCACTTCTGTAAAATCAGAATCCATAGCATGTTTTTGTAGTTTTACATGCAATAATTAAAAAAAAAAAATCTGTTTTCTTTAGAGATACCCATCATGTTATGTTTCTTAATAACTGACGTCTACACAGCCCTCAAGCTGAAGAAAACCCATCCTGCGCAGACTTGATGGATTTGATGACATCCTGTTTATTTCACACAGGACTTCAGAGTGTCACTGGATAAAGAAGATTTGAGAGCATTTGTTCAATGTTCAGCTACACAAATGTAGAAACTATATTTGAATATCCTAAGCTTTTTTGACAGTTGTGGCTTTTAAATTGCCAAGGTAACATAAATAACAGCTGTAAAAATAAACAGTCTAATGCTCCATCAGAAACACAGCTTTTATTGCTGTGATTACTATACACTGACTAACAAGTTTCGAGGACTTGTCCCTTGCTTTTTATCGTATTCCTCAACTGCAGGACAAAACCCCACGCTAGCTTCCCTAGTCCGCACAGACACTTCTCCACAGATTTTGCTCACCATGAAGATCGAGTGAAACGTCAAAAATCCAGACTAATCACAGGCAGAGCTCGGACTCTGCAGCCTGAGACCTAACCCTGCTCCCAGCCAATTCCCTGAAACATTCCTGTGGACTTCAGTCGTGTCTGGAGAAGTCCGTAACTTCTCAGACTTGACTCTGGTTCAGCTTTGTCTCCAAGTACGTTTTCAGCTCACTGTAGACTTACATAAAATGTGTGTGTATCTCCTGACTATTAGTTCTTCCTTCACCCCCACCCCCAAAGCAGAGGAGCCTCTTTCCCTCTCTTTCCTGACCTGAAAGCAAAGCATTTCACAGAAAGCATCTCCATCAAACAGCAAAACCTCTGGCACACAATTAAATCACTTGCATCAGCACTTCCATCTCTAAAAATGTGCTAAAGAGGCTGGAAAAAAAGGAAAGAGAAGTGATCTGTAAAGTTCACCTTTAGCCTGATTTATCTCAAAATTGAAAAACTACATCCTGGCAAAACAATAGGCATTCTCCTAGGATCACCAGCCGCGAGGGGCAGAACATAAGCTTCACCTCTGGTCTATTTGAGGAGGTTTATTATCCCAGAAGAAAGTGAAATCAGACACCCCTTCCCAAGTTACTAACAAGAAGAATCTGACAAAGGAGAGCAGTGTTTCAAGAAGGTTCGCAAAACTACAAGTTCAGAAAGAGAAAAACATTAATTTGAAGAAGATAATTTGCCATCTTCTGAGGGGTTTTTTTTAACCTTTCATGCGACATTTTTTCTGAGCAAAACTGCTTTTCTGCAAGCAGTTTTACTCCTACCATATCATAAACAGTATTTTATCATCCTTGAAAAATTACATGGTCCACACTGGTACTTCACTTATTTTTTTCCTCCAGTTTTGTCTCTTGTGATTGGGAAGGTGAAGGTGTGTCACCCTGCATGCGCACAGAGCCCACCACCACAGGAGTTCAGATTCTGTGTGCATCTCAAGACCTTTCTGCACTAAAGATATCACTGTCGTCATCCTTCTAGCCTGGGTATAAAAAGTCTGTGCATTTTGATTTTTCAATGCCATCTTACATAAAATGAATGGCATATTAGCGTGTAATAAATAATAATAATAAAAAGTTCACCTACTCACCTAGACAGCAATAATTTACCCTGAAGTTTCAAATCAGCAGCACAGTCATCAGATTGACAGTTCCTCTCAAAAACAGTCTGTGAAAAACAGAGAAAAGAACTGTTACAGCATTAAAAGAGTAAGATCAAAATTCAAAAGGATGAACATGCTTGGATAAAATAAAAAAAACCAAAATCTGTGATACAGGAATATATGGTGCGAATGTTAAGGAAAATCAAGGGCAGGCAAATCTCATCTTTATCAGAACCTTTTTTATTCTCTTCTAACTGGACAAGAAGTTTCAACAAAACCAGACTCTCTCAGAGGTTTTCCTCAATTCACTCCCACTTCTCATCTGACAAGAATTACTGCCCACACAATATTTCTGTCACTCTTCTTTCTCTTCCCAATGCATGTGCATGAAAACGAAACAGGAAATCAACTATTTCTGAAACTATTCTCAGTCCTGAGAACTGAAAGTAAGGAAATCATATTCCAAACATTCACTAGCCTATATTAAAGATAAGGAATTAAACTTTTTTTTTTTTTTTTAGATTTTATGTATGGTAGGAAACATTTCTGCCATCCTGCAAGCAACAGAAAATTACAACAAGACTGTTACATACCAGTGATACCCTCAGATAATGGAACCACTATCCATCTTGTGAACTCCAGTAAAGGCTACTGTTTAGGAAATTTAACAGATTGATAAAGCCAGGAACTGTGAAAAGACAACATGCCTCTAGACACAGGCATGCTATTTAAGCACCAAAAACAAGGGGAATATGTGAGAAGTCTATGAGCCCATGCAAATCACTACAGTAGTTTGTCATGGCTAAATGAGGCAGCCACCAGTGAGTGAAAGTAGAGTATGGGAACATGTTCCTGGTGTCCAAGAAACCCAGATGCTGTCAAGATCACGGTCACTTTCCCCTGCTATTGAGAACAGAGACTAATACCTTTCTGAACATATGACTAGACTTTTCAGGCTGCAGGACTCATTCTTCCAGAGTTTTAATGCTCTTCAGCTTACCAAATTTTCAAAGGACAAACACCCAAAATGAGAGCTGCCAACACTATTCAGCTGGGAAACCTGACAATCCACTGATCTCTTCCTTTAGTACGAATGTTCCATTCTACAGGCTTGGCTTCATGACTTTCACTACCAAAATAGGCATATTACAATCATAAATGCAAAGACAAAGCAAATCCGCGCAGGACACACATAATGGTCAGATAGGGCTGCAGAAACTCGGGGGGCTGGGGGAATGAAAGAATATACAGAGTTAACACATTTTATAAAAGCTCTGCCCAACTGTATCAGGACTGGAGAAAGACTTTGAGTCTTAAGCCCAGAGGGCATAGACATTTCTAGTCCTTGTCTCCGCAGGAAGATTCTTGGCTAAGGAGGTGGCTTGGTCTCCTTTTTCTATATTGTCAGAGCTCTCCAAAAAGGAGTGGACCTTTATGAAGTTAACTGGTATTGGACTAGCAGATATCAAACTATGCTGTAGGTTGTACTGAGTTGCAAAAAGAAGAAAGATAGGAGGTGGCCAGTTTGTTTCGGGCTATTTACTTTGCACTTTTGTTTCCCTTTCCTACCTGTTGCTTTTTCAGAATCTCAGAAATGGAAATTGTTGAGGACTGAAACCCAAGGGCTGAACTTACCCTTCCTCCTTAATAAAGACTAGCACACCAAATGACAAGAAGAGCCCTGAGACAGGAACTGGCGCAAGGTATCCCTCTCAAAACATGGCACATTTCAGAGGTATAGTCTCAAAAATCCTCAGAATTAATCCTCAGCCACCATAGTAGCTATATATAGGAAATACTGTTTGACCTTCAGAGAAGAAAGAAAAATAAACTGTAAAAATATTCTTGCCTGACAGTTTCCCTATTTGCACTGCAGAAATCTTGGCAAAGCAAACAGAGCGATCAGGATATGACCTGCACATTTCAAAGAATAAAGTACTGCAAGTACATTTAAGTAACTACCTAATAATGCTGGAATTTTGTTACTAAATCTATAGTTGTGGTTCTTCAGAAAGAATGAACAACACCTCATTTTCTAAAACTACTGAGCGTGTATCTCTTCCAACATACCATGCGCTAGACAGCAAGCTACATTGCAATACATTGGGTGTATTTCATCATGTCAAAGCAACCCAAGTTCCTAGACAGCATGAGTCCCCAGATCCTTGACTGTGTAGGAGCGAATGCTCTGCTTCTGTGGAGGGTCTTGAACCCATTCAGGTTTGAGGGAAGCAAGGATTTTAAGTCCAGCTGGCTGCTAGGACCCATCAATGCAGCCACAGCTGGTTCAGCAGCCCAATTCCATTGCAGGCTAAAGACATCAATGGATTATTTTGCTATTTTCCACTATTTCCTCGGTCTGGGTAGATGTTGCCATGACTCTACTCCACCTCTTTTTTTTTTTTTGTTTGTTTGCCTGCTACAGCCTGAACCCTGTAGCTTCTCACAGTCAACTTTCTTCATTTTCTTCTCTGCTATCTTGAGCCTCCCCTTCCCCAGCCTGTTGCTTCTTCTGCCTTTCCAGTAGGCTAACTTCTGCCTGTTCAAATCCCTCCTAAAGAATTAAGGAGTAAACACACTTAAAGTCACCATAACATTTGTGAACACTGCTTATACATTCTGTTACTGTGCCCTTACTTGGTCTACTTGGTCTGTGATTTCTTTGGGCCAGAAACTGCACCTAACTCAACACTGCACGTTGTTAGAGCAGGAGTCCATTCCTGGGATATGCACTGGCCCTACTACAATATAAACACTAATTTTAACTCTAAGTAACCTTTAAAGCAGTTTCAGCTTTACAACATCAGTTTTAGGGATTTACAGAGATCTTTACATCATTCAAGCGTTGAACAAAGTAACCGATGAACACTACGTATTATCCACAAATGAAAAAAGGGAAGTAGGACAAAACAAATTCATTGCACTGTGGAAACACTTCATAATTTTTGCAGCTGTTCTTACAAAAGTGAAGAGGAGCAATTCTGAACAGTGGTTTTACTGAAGTCCAATTGATTCTTATTGGATTCCACTAATATTGTACCAAGCATCTCACAGCTTTGAATATGTATATCACAGAGGGTCAGGAAGCTTCTTTACACACAAAATACATACAAGAAACATTTCAGTGGGGGGGAAGGGTCAAAAATTGTCCTGAATGAGAAGCACATCTGTATCTCTTATCTCAAGGCCACCACAATTTTGTCTGGCATTTCCAGGAGAGAAACAGGTGTTTGTGTGCTCCATAGCAGGGACAGGATAACCTCAATGTTTCTAGGACACATCTTCACCGTACCAACACAAAGCTAATATAAAGTGCATGCACAGTGAGTCTGCCAGACTTCCTGCAATCACCAGATCTACAGCAAAGCACAGAGAAAATCCAGTGCTTCCAGGGTCCATGATTCCTCCCTGTTCTCTCCCCTGCTGCACAGATCCCAGCAGTTACAGGGCTTTGCTCTACAGCGATTCCCACCAGGTCACCAAACTTTCCGAACAAACATGGTTTTCTCAAATTCTGCATGGCAACCTTTCTGGGTGGAAAAGATGACGCTTCTTGAGAGGTTAAGGAAAGTGGCAGACATATTCTGAAAGGTTAGTGGAGATGCATGTTGCCCATGTCCTCCAGAGGGTAAGTCAGAAAGCCTACATGAAGGTATACTTATTATAAAGAGTGAATATACACATCTGTACACAGTTAAAAGTACAGTAAGGAGAGACCCAGAGCCAGCTGATAAGGAAGGGGATATGTCTAGACAGGCACTCAGACCACAGCCTCAAAGCAAGTACTTTTGTGTCCACTGTGCCTCTTGAAAAGAGGTAGTGGATTAAATTCCACATTTTGTGATCAGCACCAGGGGTAAATGTACAGTCCTCTGCCTCAGGAAGCAGGAGGAGGATGAATCCCTATTTTCTGCATCCTAAGGCATCCTAGAGCACAAAGCTACTGGGTATTGTGTGTGAAGATACTCTCCTTTTCTTTCCTGCTGGTGGTGGACTGCTAAAGCAATGCTGCTAGGAGGTAAAACAAGCAAGATTCAGCCTAATGGTCAGAGCTCTCTGCCCAAAAGAAGGCAATCTGGGATTTCAAACCTGGCTTGATAAATTGCTTCACTTTCTTTCAATGGCTATCTAAAATTAAATGCATGTATATCTCTGGGAGTAGGGAAGAGAACAGGAAATAGAGAAAACAAAAAACCCTGTGTTTATGGCATTCCTGCCCACAGAAAATATTGGAAATCATCTAATAAACAAAGGAAAAAAAAGCATTTCAAGACATTCAACCCCCCAAAATTCACGGAAGCACATGGAAATTTCAGGTTGTAGCCAAAATGTGCAATCAAGACTTTGAGAGGTTGCCAGTACTGTGTTCCAGTAAGAGTTGTGCCCATCCTTTCATAGAAAAGGGAAAGTGACAGCTGAAGGACAATGCTTGAGGAGAAGGGGGAGAAATGGGATTCTCAGAACCACCCTTGAAAACATGTCAGTTTAGGGAACTGGTCTGGATAAGAGACTAGTGATTCACTCTGGATCAGGCTAACTATCAGTTTACAAAGGGTTCAGATAGCACCTCTTAAAAGGCAGCAGAGCTGGCCATCGGCAACTAAGGATCCACTCTAACTTCATAAACTGTGCTATGTACTTCAGCAGGATAACTTAGGTTATGCAAAATAAATGGCTTAAGAATGCAGTATTCCAATCTCTACACTGATTTCCTGTAAGTTGTCATCATACCCTACGGTATGTGCAGGGATGACTTAGCAATTAGATCATGCTAGTATCACAAAAGCAATTTTATTTAAAGGATGCAGAACACAGGGGCTTGTTAGTCTAACAATTCTTTACTTTTTGGTCCTGATGCTATATGGCCATTACCATGTTATCTGGTGAAGCTGGGTTCCCAAGTCCTTACTTAGGGACCACGATATGTGATCCTATTTTCAAAAGTATCGAGCCGTAAGCATATCTCACTGCCTTTTCTAGGAACTATTTCCTGTTTTACAGCTTTACAAATCAATCAGATATTAACGTGCATAAGTAGGGATACAGGAGCCTGATTATAGACCTGTATTTATTTTGTCCTTAAATTTTCAAGTTGCCTGCGTAATAAAGCCATTACCCACCAATTTATTGAACAGAGAAAAAGAAATAGTGGTTGGCTCTCCCCAGACATCCTACCTTCACTATACTACTCATGGAAACAATCCATGCATATATCCTACTGAGCCAAGTGCAAAATTACTAAATTCCCACTACAAAAGCAATTAATATTGTGAAAAACTTTGCAAGATTTCATCAGATGTACTGGCTAAGATGAGAACTCCTGATTTCCACAATATCCCTAGTGAGTGGTAGAGTGAACACACAATGAAGGCAGGAATACCAGGGGAGCCATGAGTGTTCAATGGAATCCTACTACAAAATCAAAAAGCTGTGCTGGTACTACGTGGTACCAGTGACCAAGGTTAGCTACCAAGCTCCCTCAGCTCCATGTAGACTTCATCAGAGCAAGTCTTCATGCAAAGAAAACAGATACTCATTTACAGTGCCTTAACATAAGAAAACAGAAACTGGCCAGTAATAATTATTTCACTACACTAGTAAGGGTGCAACCATGTAAATCGAACTTCTCCAGCTGCAGAAGGCTGCAGGGGAATTCATCCACTTTGCTGAGTGTAAGACTCTCAGCCTACAGCTCATGACCAGCACATTGCCACCTGTCAAGCCATTTAAGACCAAACACAATCGTTTCTCCTCTGTTTCAGCTGCATCCTGCTTTCAGTAAGTATTAAAAACTGGGCTGAAGCACCAAGCCGAGAAGGAGCAAGGACAATGAAATAGAAGAGGAACAGGAACTCCCAAATGAAATCAGCTGTTTAGAAAAGATCAGGCATGAAACCTGTTAGCTATTGAAGGCAAGCATAAATTAATGAACATATGTATTAGTTATTCCTCACAGCAGTGAGTGGATTTAACAATGCAATCTTTTGTCCTCCTATTCTCCTGGGGTGAAGAATTACAATTGGTGGCAACAGAAATATGCCCCCAGCCTTTCAGAGCTTTATTGGATTTCTAGTCTGACTCACTCAGTTTTCAGGCTGAGGCAATTTTTTCTTTTTTAAATCATTAACAGTTCAAATCATCCAAATAGTGTTCTCATTTTACAAGACTTAAGACCTTATAAATTCATAGAACAACAGATGGGAAAGACCTATCAGGTTAATTGTCCCATCTCCCCATACGATTACAGGATGGATTTCTGCAGCACATTTCTCAATATATTTTCCTGTCTTGTATTAAATGGTCTTCCATTTATTTTGGATGACTACAGAATAATTCAATTGTATTATCTCAGGAGAGTTCTTTAATGATATTCGAGAACATTTTCTACGCTAAACCTTCTTATTTGTACTACTGAAAGCAGAACCGTGCAAGATGAATCTTTTTCACTCAGGATGCTTTCATACTTCAACATTTTAACACAAGAGTTAAAACCTTTATTACTCAACAGACCATTGTGTAATTAAAAATATAAAAGCATAACAACAACAACAAATGAAAAACAGATCAGCTGACCATTTGTCAGCTGGAAACACAAAAAAAAAGTCTTCAAATCATCAGATACGCAATTTATGTCTACCTTTAGCTCATTTAGACTCCCAAGGATACGTGAAAGTCCTCTCCTATAACCCACCTGCACTTCGGTAGTTTTGTCTTTATGAATGCTTCTCTGAACTGACAGGGATTTTGTGGCACTGAGGTACTCTGAACAGAATGAACTAATACTATGACATTATCTCAAGATGTTAGGTATTCCAGTTAAGCTCTACTGATCCTTCATATAACTGCTGAAAATACATGAACAGAGCTGATGGAGCCTGGCTTCTTGAAGTCTGTCACCTGTCTCTGTGGCTTTTGAAGAATACTACGATTTTCTTTTCTAGCTCCACGCATAAGCAAGAACTCCCTCCTTCTTACAATTACAATTCTCCACCCACAGAGTAGTCTGGAAATTAAATGCATGCCGTTACGCTGAGCTGTAGAAATTGCCCTGGAGGATTTTAAGTCGGGGTTCAGCTTGCAAAAGCTTATGTGATCATCTCTCCTTTCTCTATTTATATGAAGAACCTGTAAACTAAATCAGATAATTCACATCCTACCACCCAAGACAGGATCACCCTGTAGTCTGACCCTCCCCTAGCACATATGCCAAGACACGGAGGCCCATATATACGTGTGTGTTTGCAGGTATATTAGCATGATATTAGCTATTGTTCATTAGCAAGCCCATGAGATCTAAACCTGGGAATTAAACCATGTCTTACACATTCTCAGTTACGTTGTTTTTCCTCTACTGTTAAACAGGACTATGAACAAGTTGAACAATTACTGGCCAAGCCTGTCACTGCTTAAGAACAAGCATATAGAAATATGCAAAGCATACAGAAACATGCACACCATCAGAGGCATTGAGTTCCACTCATTCTTACTTCAGAGTTTGCTAATTATAAACATTTCAGAGGGACAATACATCTGGACACCTGCTGTTCTTGTTTAGTTCTGAATCTCTTCCAGACTTGTAAATCTTTCCTCTTTATTGCTATTCAACAAAAAAACAAAAAGCAGGCAAATGTAATACTCTGCCTAATCCAGTACATGCTCAGGCTGTGTCCCTTCCAGATCTCCTGGCACGAACAGCACCAGTCCCTGACAGTTCAACACCGACTCTGACCAAACTTGTCTAAAGCAAAAGACAGACAGCACCGAAGGGGTGGCAGAGGGAGGAGTGGAAATCATCACTTTCAGCAATCCTACTCCAACCAAAGGGAAAACAATGGCAGTTAAGCTGGAAGGGTGGCACACAGTGGGTCTCTGCAAGAATAAATGCAGAAGACAACTTGGAAGCTTGTCCAAGGGGGAAAGAGCTTAGCGGCAAGACGTTTCATCTGGAACATGGCAATTAGGCTGACTCCCAGAGACTTCCTATGTACCTGGGTATAACAGAATTAATCTTGAAACTTTCTGCCTGTTGAGCTACTGACAGGTATACTAACGTACGGGCGCTTCAGCTGCACCAGTAAATTAAATTGCCCTGGCCACTAAGACAGGAGCATCCTAACTCCTGACCCATGCCTGGGAACAGTTTGGCAGTAGTTGGCACAGAATAAAACCGTGCCAACAGACATTCCAGCAGCTTACCAGGACAAAGATGTCACACATACCTTGGTCACAGCTCAGTTTGCTGGCAGACCCGACTCAAGCAGGGATCTCTGCTCTGGAGAAGGCACCACCGACAAACCTGGACCACGCTATGTGTACGAACACCACTTTTCAGCCTGTCCAGATGTGTCGTTGCTTTGTCCTCAGCACGAGACCAGGGGCATGCGTGCATGTTTTAAAATAGAGAATGACGTTATTTGTGCAGAAAACCAAAAATCACCAAAGGTGTTCATAATTCAGCTCCATAAAAATCCTCCTATACTTTCTCATACCTGCCAACTAAGCTAATTTATGTGCAAATACTTCAACCAGCTTTTCAAACATAAGCATTTCGAACAAATACTCCTCTGCTTTAAAAAGGTGAAGTTTATCCCAGAGACGTGCAGCCGTGTACCCAAATTCTCACTGCAAGTCAGTGGCACAGCTGGGAACAGAACGTCCTAAACATTTTCTGTCTCTTCGTGTAGCTTACAAGCAGTTTTATGGCAGACCATTCACGAAGTCCTGAAGACACTGACGCAGTTAAATCTACTGAGAATATTTTCCTATAACAAAATGGTGTCTCCATCCACATAACAGCAGGTGATTTTATTACAGTATTTAGAACAGGCAGAGTTGTAGCATACCACATTTTGAACTCTAAGACACATTACTGGATACTACCAGGAACAAATCCCCACTGTATTTGGCAGGAGATCTTTCTCTTCCTTGGTTGACATGTATTTATACAGTGGGTATACAAAAATAAATGTTATAGTACAAACCACTAACAACGAACTAAGCCAAACCAACTTCTAAATACACATTAATTTCCCTGAAGTAAGAAGATTTACTAGTTTTTTCCAGTGGATGGAGGTAGCAACTGGATTTGGGAGGCAATGAAGGGTGGGAAATTCTAAAGTTCGTAATACGCACTCAAAAAGTAGAATCTCCCCCCCCCCGCCAATCTTGACCCATCAGAGATTTTCTGTTTGAGCAAAAGTGAGCTGGCTAGCCACTGACAACTTGGAAAGCTGTAATCTTCTCCACACGGCCAGACTCCACCTAACAATCGTACACGAGTTGCTGAGGCATCTGTCAATAGACACACACACATAACCCTTCAATGTTTGCTTTTGCTACCACAAAAAATTACACCAAGCTATAGCAACCATCGTTTCTGGTAAGCATATACAAGAACTAAGAAAATAATTAAGTCCATGAGAAATCAACTGGCACTGTATCCTGGGCCAAAGAGTCCCTCAGGCAAGTTTAATTACATTATTACTTCCTGTTGAAGTATCAGAGCCTCTTTGCCTACAAAAAATGGCCAGTACATGAAGTCTCAAAATCTTATGCTTCTTCATTAGGGAATTTCAGTTAAGCTCCTTTTCTTCAAATCAATCAGATATACAAATTATTTATCATATTTTGATTGTTTCAAGCTCAGTTCCTTTAGGAATAGAAGCAGGCTCCTTCACTGAACAGTCAAGGTTTGGGTTTGGTTTATTTCATTTTTAAATACAAGCATTTTGCTCTGCCTTACAGTAAAAGCTGCATTCTTTTAAAATAAAGGTGATCAATAAATAAAAGCACCTGGAATGATAGCTCCCATCCATGCACTCCTTTAGTACTATCACTCTGCTTTGGTCTAAGTGATTAGTACAAGACCAGACTGTTCTCTCACATACAATGTAATACTGATTTAAGGATAAATATCCAACACAATCCTTTTCTGTGACTGCGTCATTAGGGGGATGTCGCTTCTGGTGGTGGACATCCATGAACACTATTTCCAAGGTGACTCCTTAATGCATTAGAGCAAAGCACCATGAAGAACTTCATATGCTCAATGTAATCTTTAATTCTCATGTCAAGAGGCCTCTTCATGCCGCTCCTACCTCTGTCTTTGTGAGCCATAGGGCTGTACACTCTTGTTGGAAAGCCACATATGCATGTAGGGAATGCCTGGTTCATGAAAAACAGACTGAAATCCCAGTGAAAGTGATTGCTTCAGCTTTAACATCACTTTAGTTTAAATAAAATCCTATCTAGGTGACTAAAAAGCCCACACGTTTTCAAGATGTGTGGCTTTTCAAGTAGGTCTAGCAGACCTGCAGTAGGACCTTGACAGACAAAAGTCTCCCCTTTTCCTTCCCAGTCACAGCTCCCTCCCATTTCTTCAGCTATTCACTACTCCCAGCTTCTTCTCCTCCATCCGTTCACAAAAACCAGCCACCCAGGCTTTTAAGAAAAGTGTCAGCCTCTTAAAAGTATCTTCATGGTGCCTCAAAACAACAGACGCAACATTTCTGGTTTCAAAATGCCACTTCTTACTGGATCAACAGGATCTAGAGATTTTGAAAACCACACAAAATTAGCTATATTTAAAGACTTCAGTAGTAGCACTAACACTAAGCTTGTCTACCTGCCCTCACCTATGCTTTATGTTCTGAAAACAGAGCCCACTAAATCTGTCTTGAATTGTACTTCCAAACCATAAGGTCCTACCTAACCATTATATTCTTCGAAAATATAAATCCTTTGTTATACAAACTTTGGTTCCTGCTGTCCCTCTTGGATACAACTTCTACTTGCGAGATAACAAGAATCCTGAAAGAGAAGGCTATGCCCTGATTTTCCCATGAAATGCGTCTTTGAGGACCCTCCCGCCATGCTTCCAGGCTACTCCATCAGGGCTTTGTCACCAGGACCGCCATGCTAACTCTGAAGCTCTTCCTGCTTCCTTAGCTGAAAGCACACTTGCAGGCACACCCCATGTCAAACTCCTTTTCTTACACTAAGCTAAGTGAGCAACATCTGGAAAGCAAACGGAAAGGAATTGTTAGACTGGCTCCCTCTCATCCAAATTACACCAGAAAACAAGTCAGGGAAATTCCCAACATACTTTTTTTCTGTTCTATAATCTCAGAATTTAGGTGTTTTAATATTGATTCGAGACCATGCCTGCAGGGCAAGATGTGACCTTTCGAGTCTAAACCCAATGGTAAAGCATCCAAGCAGTTCTGTTCTTGTAACACATACTTAGGTTTTCAGCATGCTGCTCAAGTTCCAAAGTTGACCAAAAATTCCTATCGTAATGTTGCAACAACACTACATTCAGATACATAACAACCACAAAATCCCTCTTCATAAAAACAAGTAATTCTTAGATGCATCTTTCATTCATACATTTATAAAAATAAAGCATAATTGCATAAATACTTCTGTTTCTCAGTATAAGGATTATAGCCAAATACAATTCCAAACACTCGGTTATATGACAAAGCAAATCTCTTTAAGTGTTTTAGCTACTTTTTTGAGTAGTATTCAGGGACCTGCAATTTCAACACAATAACAGAGCCTCATGAGCAGCATCAGAAAGTAGTGTTACAGATGATGATGCAAGCATCACTTTATAGACATGAACTTCCCAAGGCTAAAAACCAGATCTAACAATTCACTGCTAAAAGCCTCAGACTCCAGACAGACATTTCAGAGCTTTAAACAAAAAGAAAACCCACAAAATAAAAAGAAAGAAAAAAAGAAAAGTTTCCTATTCGCAAGCAATGCCAGCTCGTAACTCAGTAAGCATGCTCTGGAAAACAAACTTGACTGGATGCAACCCTGAGCAACTCTACCCAACTTTTAAGTTGGCTCTGCTTCGAGCAACGAACTGGATCTACAAAGGTCCCTTCCAGCCTAAATTATCCTGCAATTCTGACACACAAGACATTTTGCAAGCCACAGAAGTAGTCCAATTTCCCTGTGGAGCCTCGAGCTTCACGGCTGGATGCTCTGGTGCCAGCATGGTGGGAGGCTCAATTGTCCTGGAGGCTCCTTCCTCAGCAGACCGTTCTGCAGTTACAAGAAGCGTGCTCAAACTGGAATCTCTCAAAAGGTCCCTAACAGGGTCTCTCTCCTCAACATGACTGCCTGCTTCACGAACTCTGAAGGTGTTTAATACCTTCATAAACACTGTCCTGACTACTGCTGCCAAAACCGGCCAGCATTTTCCAAAGGTACTAATGAGGTCAAGACAGACAAACTAGAGAGCCAGGATAATCATATTCACTTCAATTCCTAATCACATATATTACAATTCCTTAGAGAACAATCTGGGAGAAAGCGGGGTGGGGGGGGTGGGAAAAAAAGGGATCTCTACTCTCTAAATAAGAAGCATTTCAAAATTCAGGGAATTCGCTCGCTCTCACCAAAATTAAAGTCAAAAGGGCTTCCTGCAGTGCAGTGGAGCAAAATAGGATCCTAACAAGTACATGGCAGCACCTAGACTTTACTTTCTCTGAAACAAAATCACCCGATTTTAGCACAGCATGTCCTGCAGTAACAGCAGGAGCAGGTTTCCCTTGCCACACAACGGGATGTGAGGAGCCCTCAAGAAAAGAGGGCTGTTGTGGCAGACAAATTTTTCTTTATTCTGTTTACTGCTCTCCCCTCACACAGAGGGGCAAGTTCTCGTGTCGCCTCCTGGAGCCACCCCTGTCCCTCTGGCACTAAGCGAGGCTCACTCTGGAAGGAAGGCCAGGGCCAAGCCTTTCACAAGAACCTCCCACGGAAAGGGAAGAACCAGAAGGAGCAGGACCTTTCTCATCCTTTCCCTTGTTCAGTCTCCTTCTTCCCAGCACAAACACCCTGAAAGTGTTGGGACACCAACAAATCCAGAGGGACCTGGACAAGCTGGAGAGGTGGGCCTGTGTGAACCTCATGAGGTTCAACAAGGCCAAGTGCAAGGTCCTACACCTGGGTCGGGGTAATCCCCGGTATCAATACAGGCTGGGAGATGAAA
>Ga0065711_1032326_pt1 | contig 27544 bp, 12 predicted proteins | sample Hoacrofraction12_FD_59098 | JGI IMG/M metagenome (GOLD analysis project Ga0065711, IMG submission 59098) | Hoatzin crop microbial communities from Cojedes, Venezuela - Epithelial fraction 12 v2 (version 2) | ecosystem: Host-associated > Birds > Digestive system > Esophagus > Crop | place...
CCCCCCCCCCCAACTTTATCCACCCAACTGGAGCCAGGGAAGGTGGCTTAAGAGGGGAGAGGAATATGTGTAGGATATAAAGATTGAAAGAAATACTGTAAAAAGGTAAATATGCTGCTTACTGTGTTACGGCTGTCCACGCTTGCTGTGCAATAATGGCAAAATCAGCACAGGCCAAGTAGTGACACTAAGGAACTTGAGGACTGGTGAAGAGTAGCACAAGTGGGAGGATTTGAAATGTGGCCTTTTCCTGTGGGATGTGTTTTCTGCCATGTCCTGGCATAGCAGGTAAAGCAGGCTACAGACTGAAAACGGGGGCATGGTTGCCTCTTTCATTTCTTGCTTCTCTTGAACACCCAGAGGAATCAAGTCTTTGAGTTCCCTGTGCAAGTGGGTGAGTGTCATACAGGTTGCATACGCCTTTTAAGCAGAAATAAAACAATGCTTGATAAGTTTTATTTTTTGTTTTATTTTTTCATTTTGATTTTAGGATTTGTTCGTTAATATGCAAGTCCTTTACATCAGTTCTTATCACAAGTTAGCTCAATGAATATAGCTATCAGGTAACACAACTTTGGGCTCACTAGCTTCAGAAAAACTATACTCCCACCTTTGATAGATTGTTTCCATCTGCTATACAAAAACGGTATTTAGAATAACAAAACAAATATATCCTCCAACCATCTAATCCTATCCAATCTTTTCTGACTTTTCTTTACAGTGTAATTTATAATACTTAGTTTTGCAGCTCAAGGAGATGCTATTTGCCACAAAAAATGGTGGCTAGCAAAATACCTAGTGAAGATAGAGCCTACAAATAGCAATGGACTTTAAGCAATGTGAAATTTTCTCAAGAGTTCTAGACAAACTCATTTGATTTTAGATTTAATATTTAATATAATTAATATTTAATATTTATGTCTTGTGGCCATTCAAGCAAAGAACAGAGAGCTTTTCTGAGGACAAATACAAGATAGCAGCATATATAATTGTGTTTTTCCTTAAAGCTTTTTCTTGTATTATATATGACGGCCAAATCAGTCCTGAAGTCAGTGAGCTCCCATGTATGCGTGTGATGGTAGACCCAAGTATGATGTAAAGGACAACCAAAAGGATTCTGAAGTTAGAGCAAATTTGTAAGACAAGTTTAGAGTACTTTGCTCTTGCTGTAGGGCTTTTGTCAGTGAACTTTTTTGGTAGTATGGGTGAAATGTTGAAAAATAAAACTGAAGAAGGATATTCTGTTGTATATATATGCACTGAATTTTTTAGAAGTGAGCAGTTTTTATTGTTTCTTATCTGACTAATCTATTAGAGAAAAGGTACTCAACCTGTGCGGGGAACTAAATGTTGAATTACAGCAACATTAATAAATTTAAATGTTGAATTACGGCAACATTCATAAACTTCACATTAATATTACTTTGTTTTATCCAACATCAAATATCATCTGTTTTTTTTCGCTCAAACCGTGTTAACAACGTACTTAAAAACAAACAAGTGAACAAACCCAACAAAATGACAACAAAAAATGCACCATCTGTGTTAGTTCCTATGTTAGGCATCAAGAAAGAAAAAATGTTACTCCAGAACTGACCCTTGCCAATGACTGCTGATGACAAAAATAGATTCTGGTGTAGATGGAGATTGTTCTTTGGTGAGACTGAGTGCAGTTTCCTAGTTGAAAATTATTTTAAAGAATGTAGTTGTCAAATATCCTACCAGTATAAAAATTGCTGGGCATCTAATGGCTAAAGAGTTGTATATGCTTTTAGAGGAATTTTAATTTATTTTTAATAAAAGTTCCCCTTAAATATTAGAAAGAGAAGTAAATGTTATTGGTAAACTTCTAGGAGTTTGCACATTTCCTGACCTTGTAAGTGTTTGACAGAAATGTAGGTTTGTTTTTTTCTAGGACAACACAGAAGGAAATAAACCAAGAACGTCCTAAATAATGCATTAAAGTTATGAAATCCACTGGCATGAAGAAAATTACAGCAGGTGTAAATATATGGTTTTCACCTCACTTTCTAGTGAGAAGATAAATGGTACATTTAGAAATTCTTTATCTCCAAAAGACAACAAAATCAAAAAAGCAAAAAAGATTGACATCATGTTAATTATTATTGTTCCTGATAATTTTCTGGGGTGGGAAACAACTTGTAATAGTGTAATTAAATTAGCAAGGCATGGAATAATTAAGGAAAATAATGTTTATGGCTGGAAGGGCAAGGTAAGGTTAACTCGTAAGTAATATAGAGCAGAAAAAGTTTCTTACCTGCAGCCCAATAGTTTATGATTATTTCTCAATATCCATGTGAAACTTAGGGTATCCTCACCAGCTCTGGCAAAACCTCTTTTATTAAAGCGTAACTCTAATATTGTATTTAATGGTTTTGATGTAAGCTTAAAAAATATTATAGGAACAATTCTTATACATCCTCTTCCTTCTTTTGTCACATCATTACACCCACAGAGGCAATTTAAAATAAGAATATTTCTGTTGATGTTAGGATTTGACAAAAAGAGTAAGGAAGGTGATCTAAAGCTGTTTCCATGGAAGAAAGAAAGAAAAAAAACACCAAACCCAAACCCAACTGTTTCTGGTATGACTTGAAGCGTTCCTCAGGCTGCTCTGAATTTTTATAATTTATGACGTTTCCTGTTTGTTAAATATCCCCAATGCAATTTACGTGACTTTAGTAGAGTTTTCACAGCAGGATGGTGCAATCATTGTGGAACAGTTGTGGAAAGGGAACTTCCATTTCCAGAGAAACCTTTCAGGGAAGGTCTCACTCCCCTCATGCTCAGGTGTGGTCTGACCAGGCTGAGACTCTGACCTGCTTGTATCCAACCTACAAAGTGCTGAAGTAGTATTGCCAGAACAAATATTACAGAAGTTACCACATATTCCTTGATTTTGCTGAGAGAACTACAAAACAGAAATAAAAAGTAACAATTTTAGGAGGTTTTTAAAAATAAAAACAGGTGCTACTAGGTGTATATATGTCTGTAACATAAGGTTTTGCTCCTTAGTCTGGTGATGGAAAACCTTTAACACAAATCCAGAAGCATCACTTTGAAGATAATAGGAAATAAACAGATTTTTGAAGTCATATTTTTTTCCTTTTTCTTTTTTATTCCATGGTATGTTGACAGTCAAAGAGAGAAATAGTCAGTTAAAGATCCACTTAAATCTGCTAATGTGTAGGGAAAAGCAATCGGATCTCCCCTTCACATAAAGTTCAGACAGCACTGGAGGTTGGAAATGGCAGGAAGGATTTGTGCAGACTAAGCAGATGTGTACCTTGTGTAAATTCTTAAGAGCTTTCTTGCCTCTCTGTACAAGTTAGCCTTTCCATTTTTAAGCTATTTTTGTAAGCCTCAATACCGAAGGAAAGAATCTTTAGTCCAAATCAGAACTTTGTAGAGAAATAAAACATCAAAAAAAAAAGGGAGGGGGGGGGATGGAACAAAAGATAGTGATAGAAACTAGGCAAATACACTGATCAGATACTTTGGTCTGTCTTCAATCTAGAAGCTGATCATTGAAACTATGAATATTTTAAAATTTAAATTAATATTGTTTCTGTCTGTGTATTTGTGAAGTTGTGTACCTGCTTTCCGGTATTTATGCAGCCATCTGATATATCAATCTTGTTCCACTTTGAATCAGTAACATAACTCCCTTTTAGATTATTTGCTCCATATATAATTTTAAACACAGCTGAAGAGACAATGACTCAGAAAGCTGTGAAGCTTTTGTTGTTAGAAAAGGAACTGTTCCCTTGACATTTCACAGTGACAAGCTAACTGCAGCAAAAAGAATAATATAAGTACACTTCAGGCTTCACACAATCTTTTTACATTTCATTTCTAAAATAATAGCTTCTGAAATTAAATACTCATAATATCTTTGTTATCTGCGTATTTGGGAGCTCCTTTATCAAGCAACTGATTTCTTGTTTGTTTGGATTTTCCAAGTGTGGTGTTTTGTTTTGAGGTTTATTTTGTTTTGAGTAAGCTTTGGAAAACCTGTTCTTTAAAATTATATTTAAGGCACAGGATCATAGAATAATTTAGGTTGGAAGCGACCTCTGGAAGTCAGTTAGTCCACCTGCTTGATTGAAGTAGGTGTAGTTACATCAGGTGGATTGAGGAGGTTGCTCAGGGATGTGTCTGATCAAGTTTTGAATGTCTCCAGGGATGGAGGTTGCACAACATGCCTAGGCAGCCTGTTCCAGTGTTCGATCACTTAGAACATCCTTGTGCTGAGAAAGGTTTTCCTTGTATCTGCGTGGCATTTATTGCGTCCTCACTTGCCTGTTGCCTTGCATTGTACCACCATGCACTTCTCAGAAACATTTGGCTCTACCTCTTCTGTATCTTTCCAATAGGCTGTTGAAGACAACAAGCAGTAAGATCCTTCCTTTGCATCTTCTTCTTTAGACTGAGTGAACTCAGTTCTCTCAGCCTCTCCTCAGACATCATGGGCTCCATTCCCCTAATCATATTGGTGGCCCTTCACTGGACTTTCTCTAGTAATGCAATGTCTTTCTTCAGCTGGGCAACCCAAAACTGGCTGTAATAATCCAGATGTGATCTCACAAGTACCAACTGGAGAAATCATGTTTCTTGACTGGCTTGCTGTGCTTTTGCTGCAACCACGCAGCAGGCTGGTGGTTGCCTTGGCTGCAAAGGTGCGCTTCTGGCTCATGGTCAGCTTGTCCACCAGGACCCCCAAGGCTTTTTCTGCCAACTTGCTCTCTGGCTAGCAGTTGCCCTGTACTGTACTGCTGTAACTGCATTATTGTATCCTATGTGCAAGACTGACATTTCGTGGGGTTCATGCCAACCCATTTCTCATCTGTTGCAATCTGCTTGTCTACTATTTAGTAGCTTTACCCTCTGGCATGTCAACTGCTTCCCCAATTTAGTATGATCTGCAAACTTGTTGAGGTTGCATTCCACCCCCAACTACGTCAATGAAGATGCTATTGCTCTAGTATCAATCCTGGAAGATGGCTGCTGGTAATTGGCCAGTGTATAACAAGATGAAGTGTCTTGACAATATATGAGTTGTGATGATGCATGTACATTTCAGCTTAGGTTGCTGCCACTTTACATTTTATTAATCGTCCTGCATGACTGTTTTCCAGTTTTATGGTACAGTTTGAAGAACCATGATTGATTGTGTATCAAAAATTGTAGGTGTTTCATTGAGTCTGTGTGAAAGTATTGCTTCTCAATTGCAGAGTAGCATCCAAGAAGTCTTTGAAATTGTCTTTGGTTTTGAATGCGAAGTCTGGAAAAACTAGCATAGAATGCCACTGTCACAGGATGGCCATTGGGCTCATATTCTTGCTAATAGTTGTTTGGGTGGTTTTCTTTGTTTTATTTTTCCCCCTTATTTTTTGTTAGAAACCTTGAAAAAGTTTTCTCAGAAAGCTTTCATTCTGCTTCTCACATACTTGGTCAGTCTTTTCTGGCAGCATTTACATTGTGCCATAACAGTTCTTGTATGAGTAAAAGACAGATTTAGCTAACTCTAGGTTTCATTCACTTTCTGGTATGTGCTGCAGGCTCGTATTTGTCCCTATTGTAGACACTTATAAAAAGAAGATAAAGTTTACATGTGAATGAAATTTTTATAGTTAAAAAGTGGTCAACAAAGCTAGTTAAGTTTATTTAGGACTGGAAGGGATCACCTGAGCCATTTGAACATACTTTCCAGTTTATTATAGTTTTTGACATTTACAAGATGATGGTTATAATACCAATCTGCAAGAAGAACTTGACCTTGGTGCTTTGCTGACTTACAGATCTTTGATGCAGATTATGGTCTCTCAGATGGGAGGCTAAAAATTAGCTACATTTCAGCAGTACAATTCCAGCTCTAAAAAATAAAGTTGCACAGTAACTCTGGTTTTCCCCTTATCATTTTCAGATTCAACCTCCCTGCCCTCCCCCTCCTTGCCCCAGACTAAGGCTTATAAACTTACATTTTGTTTGAACTATAAGCCTTAATAAAATATTCTAAATTTAATGAATTTTAAAGTGGCTTTTCTTTTGGAACCTTTGAATTGTTTTTAAAGACTTTAGCTTATGCTAGGTCTTTTTCTAACTTCTATTTTACATGATATTTGCACTGAATTGCTGTCATATATTGAAGTATTTGTCTCTTCAGAATGCCGTGTAATTTCCTACAACAGCTGCTTGCTTTAGCTGTGCTATTTTTCTGAAATTAAATATAATTTCAGTATTTTAATATAAGATTTGATTGAAATATTGAATATTCAGTTGATTGTCATGCGTTTCCAGAGTACAGATCTTCACCATATGACTATGATCACTTCTCTAGAGGTAATAACATTCTAATTTTCTCTAAAACATGACGAAACTCAAGTGCAAGTTGAAATAAAAATACTCTATGTGTAGTCCCGTGTTGTGTACATGTATTGTCAGAAGAGGGGAAATATGCCTAGGTCTTAACAGACTAGTTCTGTTCTTTTGCTACTTTATCATGCATTATCTTCTTCCTTTATGGAATAAATGTATTTAAAACCTTTTTTTTTTCCCCTTTATAGAGCCAGTATTGTGCAGAAGCGCATAATTTATTTTCAAGATGAGGGTTCTCTCACCAAAAAAATTTGTGAACAAGGTAAGGTAAAGTAAAACATCTTTCTTATCTCCTTATCATGTTCTACATATTTCTTTTAACTTATTATATCAAATTTAAATTTTGAGGCCTTGAACAGTTTCATCTGTGTTCAGATTTGGGATCTTCCATTCAATTATGTTCTTCCTTATCACGTACACTGTTCCTCATTCAATCTTCCTTGCCTTCTCCTATATGTGATACTTGCAACTTTTTACCTGGTCTTCGTGTGAAGCCCGTTTGCCTCCTGGGCACTCAGTTTATTGAATCCTTGGCTATTTCATCCTTGCCTAAGACTAAGTATTGCACTTCGTTATTGCATCCCGCTGGAGAATTTATATGCTTTGGCTGTCCAGAATTTTCAAGCCTATTTTGTTTTGAGGTCCATGTCAGATAAAAATCAGAAACAAATGCATTTTGAATCTGAAGATGACTGAAATAGTAGCACCTTCTTACTTAAAAATGTAGATTTAAGCCATTACATCCACTTATAAATATGATCCAGGTATTTCAGGATTCTAGTTTAGTGTAGCCCAACTTAAACAACAAAAAAATGTGTTTAACTTAGGTTTATTTACTGGAGTATTTAGTATGGCAACTTTGCTGTAATCTGTTGATTTAGAGTTGTAACCATTTTCTGTGGGTACTCTGCTGCTTTTTCAGACTCAGCCTCAGAAGGTGTGACTGACAAACCTATTTTAGATTGCTGTGCCTGTGGAACTGCCAAATACAGGCTAACTTTTTATGGAAACTGGTCAGAAAAAACACATCCCAAGGATTTTCCACGTGAGTATCATTCTTTTACTATTGTTGTACCATATAGGGATTGTGAAGAAGGTTGGAGCTTGTTGTATGACACAATGTTACTTATTTAGAGCTCAGCAGTGTAAATTACGACATACATGGAACACTGCTAACATTCAGTATTGAAAAGTCCATGAATCTTTCTGTGAATGTTATACATATAAATTATATTGATTTGTCTGACGTTTGTAACTGAGGTGTGTATGAGATCACATTTCTGAGATTTATTTGTGGTGAGAAAGGTTACTTTTTATTTTTTGTTTTAATTTTGTATTTTTTATTGAAAGCTTGGACTGGCTTATAGTGTACAGCTACGAAATGAGATTTTAAGAAAGAGGCCACAAAGAATGGGCAACACACTAACAATCTGATTTACAATCTAGCTAATCTAGCAAGCGTGTTTTCATTCAAAGTTTTGCTGAGCGCTGAATCGTGCTGCCCAAGGACATTAATTGGATGTATAGACCTTAGGTTATTCTGTCTGCTTTGTTGGTTGAGTAGACAGATAAAATACACATTCTGAGCTTTGCCTGTCTGGGTTTTTAAAGTTTCTGAACTACAGAATCAGGATTCTTGTTGCAATAACCCAAGTAGCTGTAACTGTAAAAAGCTAAAGTTACACAAACGTGTATTATGCATTTCTTTTTTCATTATTGACTCCACTGTCTGTGGCAATAAAGGCTAGGAAATTATTTGAGAACATGAGTCACATTTACTGGTCTTTAAACTTTGTTATGTTTTTTGTGGCTGATGTTTATTATATAGACTTTATATGGTTTTTATTATTATTTTCAAGATGTCAAAATATCATAATTCAAATATGGTCTGTGTGTCAATCAGCTCGTAGTTTTAACAGCCTAAGCAATATTGGTTATGTTGAGTCTCTCATAGATTTTAAGTTGAAGGTAGCATTGTTCAAATATTTTTGTCAGCCTTATACATGGGAGATAAAATAAGCCAAAACCAATAATTGCAGGACTGCTTGTTTAGGTTGTCGATTGACTTGTATATCTACTGAGTTTGACACTTTGTATGCATTATTTGTATGGATTCAGTTGGTGGTCAGAAATCGAGCATGGTTAGAAACGATTGAAAACTATGAAACTACTGTGACTTATTGATGTAATATTGGGGATAAGTGACTTTTTTCTTTTAAATCCAAGTCAGTGAGCACACAGAGAATGTGGATGCATGACTGAAAGTAAGCAAGTTGCAATAATTTGCCACATTAGTGGCAAACTCTGTAGACTGTTATCTCTCCCGAGGTACAAAGTGGTGAATTACAGTAGTGTTTTATTTTAAAAACTGGAAAAGTGTAAAGATAACCATATAATACTTCCAGGATTAAGTCCAGTAATAACAGCTGATAAGATTTTACAACGAAATTTCTGCAAGTTGAGAAAAAGGTCTCATCCAGATGTAGTGATGTTAAAAATGAAAAATAGTCATCGACATTATTCTTTAAAATGTTGAACTTGTGTAGTAATTACTTTAAAATAAAATGCTACTCATGATGGACTGTGGTAAATCACTAGTTATTTGCTAAGCCATCACATAAAAAATTCTGCTCTACTCTTATACCATGAGTATGGCTGAAATAGAAAGCAGATCATAAAACTTCTATTTTGCATCTTTAATTTATGTTTTGAACTGTTGATAGAAATGTTTCTGGAAGGTACAGTGCAAAACTTTAAACGCTGGGAAACTATTTTGAAGTTTTCACAGATTCTACAGATCAGGAATAATTTTACATTTATTATACTAGTGCAATTAAAATACCTCTGTTTCATTAAATTTAAAAGCATATTGTCTGTTTAAAAGTTATCAGATGTGTAGGTGACCCTGCTTCGGCAGGAGGGTTGGACTAGATGACCCACAGAGGTCCCTTCCAACCCCTACCATTCTGTGATTCTGTGATTCTGTGTGTAGTCTATAAAGCATTGCATAGAATGAAACCACTGCAACACAATCTTGTCCTGAGTGTGCCAACCATCCAGTGAATGGAGAGAGGTGTACCACAGCTGTAGAAAAGGTCCAAAAGCTATTTATGAGAAGAATTTTGCTTTTGTGGATCTCAGACTGAAAAAAAAAAAAAATTAAACTGATTTGTAAACAAAGACTTAAAAAAAGTGAGCATGCTTTTCGGGTAATTTTTGCAACTTATCACAACTCCTGATAATAGGACTAGTGGAAGCTGAGTATTTAATTTGTCATTAAATCTGGGTCAAGGGGAACTATTAAATTTCCTATCACATTTTGGCAGACAGAAATATTTGTATTCACATATGATCTGTGGCTTAAAAGCATTTATACTCTCTGGGTATCACTCATATGATAACAGACATCTTATACTGCTCAGATCATTTCACGTAGACAAATTTCTTTGATGCTTAGAGGAAAAGGTTTAAGAGACTATTGAGATGTCTCTTCATTGTCATCAGAAATGGGAGGTTCAAGGTGAGGAGTGAAACATTTGCAAATGTTGCATGAATTTGTGAAAGTTTTAAGGTAGATGTGGTATATTTTGAACAGCTCATGTAGGCAAGTAGATGGGCCCAGCTGCTTTCTCTGCAGAGCTAGTATCTATAGGGAAAGGTGTTTGGTGGAAGAGGCTGGGCTCTGATTGCAAAGATATCAAATGTTCTTGATCTGTTTAGGATGGGGAGTGTGCGAAGCTTTGAGGCACATGGAACAGTTCACTGTCCATTTTAATAAAGATTTAAAGGCACTCTGGTTCCTCTCTGTAGTGACACGTTTTTCTTTTGTACGCACTATGTGGAACCTTCTCTTGTGAAAAGTTTCAGTAAGTGTCACTTACTGTATTTCAGGGAAAGCTGCTGTCTATGACTTGTGAGATAATTAGACCTGTGTGCTAGGAAAAAAGAATGGGCAAAACTGGTGGCCCTGTCACTGGGGCTGAAGGACAGAATCTCTCTGTGGTATGACAAGGTGCCAGTGTATATTTCAGGAACAATTGCTAGATCTTAGACCAAGAAACCATCTTCTGACACTGTAGTCTATTCAGCTATTACCTGTGGGGGAAGGGAGGTTTAGTTTTGCTTTATTTCCATTTGGGGATCAATTACTGCTTTAATGAACTCCGAACGCGTGAAGCATGCTACAGTCAGTAAGTATATTTTGGTCCAAGTTTAGCACTAAGAAAACTATGGAGGCTCTGTTTGCTGTGTTGCTAGGCCATCTCCCTCATCTATCTATTCTGTTTGCTATATTTTTCTAGCTTTTTTCCCCTACCATTGGAGTTCATTTTTTATTTCTAATCTATTTTCTATTCTCCTGTGATTAGGTTCCTGCATCTGACTTTATTCAATTCTCTACATTGTCTTTTTCAATTTCATTGTCCCACCTTTCACATCTTGAACTTGCATTCCTTTTGTTTACTTCATTATTCATTCTTCATTCATTTATTCTAGTTTTCAGCTGATTTTACTTCTACTCTCTACCTTTTGCATTGCAAAGAAGAATGTTAACTATTGTCTCATTCCATCATTCTGTCTCACTCATTTCCTAGTCTTTGCACTGTTACCAGACTGTCTGCTTAAGTGAGCAATTCATTTTCTCATCCTTTTCCTTTAAGCCCATATCTTTGCAGAGTGTTATCTGATACTGAAGCAAAATCATTTTTATTTCCAGTACTTCTGTGACTCCTTATTTCTGCTGAATTCTCTTTTAGATTCCATCATGCTTCTTGAACATTTTAAACTTTTACATTTTTTTCTTTTTTTGTTCAAGAAGTCCAGGAATTTGAGCAAGCAAACTCAGCGAACATGGAAGCGCCAGAATTCACTTTGCTCACTTCCTAAATTAAATGGAAGCCCTACTAAGGGTCAGGGTGAGGATGGGGGAAGGAGACATGTATACATGTATAATTTAAGTATGCAGAAGCAGAAAAGCAGCTATGTCAGTGCCAATAAAAGCAGTTCTTTACCAGCATTTCAAAAGTTTCCTGGAAGAAGTGCTGGACACCATTTGCCCACGCAAAGCGAATGTTTCACCTCTGTTTCAGCTGGAAGCTGCTATGGGAAGTTTCTGGCTGTAAGCCCTTTGTAGTTCCGTGTCTGATAACGTTCGGGCACAAAGCTATAAACAAAAATCTGTATGATAGTGTCATCACGCTTACATCTATCTTTTGCTGATAATCTGCTGTCACCACTCAAATGCAAATCTAGTGGACTGTTAGAAACCAGTAAGAAAAATGACTTGATGTTAAATCTTTGTGCCACCACTGAAGTCTTCCCTTGCAGGTTTCATCCTCAAAAATGTTTTACATGGAAACTTAAAATGAAAGAATTCTTAATCTTCCCGAAGAAGTGAAGTACCCAGAGAAGAAAAAAATATACTCAGCCTATCTAGGGGGGGCTGCTTGATTAGGCAGAATACAATCTTTCTTACTATTTCTGCCTGTGTTGTTATATCACATAATTACTGATGCACTATGCTATATTTCTGTAGTTCACTGGATTATTCTTATTACTCTAAAGATACGGTGTATTGATGTAGTCAGAACTGACAGTTTGCAACACATGCAAACCTTGGTACTGGTAAAGACTGGGCACTTCAAACCTTTCACTTTAAAAAAAAATTAGGAATTATACTTTGAGGCTGTCTTGATGGCTGATGTATTTTAGTTTATTTTTTTCCCCCCTGAAAGGACGCACCAACCACTGGTCTGCGATCATCGGTAGTTCTCACTCGAAGAACTACATCCTTTGGGAGTATGGAGGATATGCTAGTGAAGGTGTCAAACAAGTCGCAGAGTTGGGGTCCCCAGTAAAGATGGAAGAAGAAATTCGACAGCAAGTAGGTGTAATTTAGTGCATGCTTTATGAAATGCATCCTGCCTTGGACTGTGAATGATTTGTCATTGACAATGTTGGTGAATGTCATTTTGCTGGCTAATTTTCAGTTAAGCAGATTAGGAGATCTGCCTGTCTTTCTAGACTCATTCTTACTCTGGCAAAGATTTTTGTCTCTGAAAGGACAAGTAAGTCATGGTATTCTGAACTTAGAGAATCTATGTGTCATGCCAGATACAAGTCAGAGGTAGAAAAGTAAAACTCATCTTTCCAGGCCTAATCATGAAGATACATAGAGTTTGTTAACGGAATACCTTGAAGATAGCAAGAAGCGTGACTTATTGTTTTTTGAGGTGGTGATTTTTATTTTATAGTATATTGTAGAGATTTTTTTTTTTTGGTCCTTATAAGCACCTTTGCAGTTTTCTTCAGATTCATACAAGTTAGAATTGCTCTTACAGGAGAGTGAGGTGATTTTTGTTGCTGAGCAGGAAAACTTTACACAACTGCACCAACAAAATTTGGTGAATCGGGATTATGGTTTAAGGGCAAAAGAGCCTTAACAGTGTATCATCTTATAAGGGATTGATTCAGCTGAACAGAAATAAATCTGTTTAGTTTATAGATGATTTGCATTTTGTTACATCAAGGAACAAGGAACCAAAATGAAATATAGCAGGACACAGTATTACTATTAGGACGTCTACCTCCATGAAATGTAAGGACTCACTGGAAACTGAGCTCAGTTATAAGACAGAAAAAATGTAAATATTATTACACATAATAGAATTATACGTATGATTTTGTGTAGATGTATGTGTGTAGGTAAGTGTATATATAATATATAGTGATGATTGCTCCACATGGGAGAGAAGGCAGAAATTGCCCCCAACAGCTTACTGCCTTGTACAGACAAGACAGGAGCAGAAGCGAAACAGCATTCGGTAAGAGAAGTTACAGACAGATCTGGTTTACTGGAGCCCCTGTCTGATTCCACTTTCCTGACCTTCCCCCCAAACCGATAAAGTGGTACAGGTGAGGAGGCGGCCTAATCCTGTCATGAATGAGTGGTTTAGGCCGCTTAAAGAATAAATGTCAAAGGTATAAGCAAAAGTGGTTTTAATAGGAATTGATCAAAGTGTGATTTAACGAAGTTCGATAGGAAGGTTCACTCTGTTACTTACTACATGGAAGGAACGTACAAAGGAAAATCGAGGTAGAATTGAGGTAGAATGATTTACACAGAGATTGAAGATGGAAAAGGGGAAGGGAGACCCTCCCGTTGAGTCACAAGGTTCAGAATGGACCCCCTTTCTTTCTAAACTCATTCTCAGAGAGGAGCCTAGGTGTGGCTGGATCCAGACTTAGACCCAGACTTGTTCAGTGGTTTATGTCTAAAGGATTATATCTGTATGTTTCGTTAGCATTAATTCAGCATGCAATCAAAGTTACCAAGACAAAATCAAAGTTACCATACTACAGGGTTATGCACAATGTCAGTCGCTTACCAAAGCGCTGCCATTGGTGAAAGATCTCTCTGCCTCAAGGAGCGTACCTTGAGGGGGGTCCTGGCTCAAGGGGAGATCACCGCTGTGCAGCCACACTGCACTAAGAAGGCTCACTAAGGCTTGTCATATTTATGGAATAAAGTGGTTGGCTTGTAGTCAACTTACATGCGGTGGGAAAGGTATACATGAGACTCCTTGTACTCACAGCTAACTTCGTTCCTTGATAAACAAGTCTTGGAAAAGCCACCCGCTATTCATGAGTTGATTGCATGATCAGTGTTCCAAGCTCATAAGCATCGATGCTGACTGCATCACTCTGCTCCCTTGTGAGTTTTCAGGGGACAGATTGAAACTAGAGGAGTTCTTGGCCCAGCTATAGCTCGGGCCTTTACCTCCTTCAGAGTCTGCACCAAACCACCGCCAGTCTGGTCAAGGGGTCGAGTGTACTCACCACAAGTCCGAGGAGGAACAGTAGGGTGGGACAGCAGGGACACACTGCTAGGGAGAGCAAAATGGGAGCCAAAGGGCTTGTTTTGGCATTTCATGTGCCTGCTTTTCTGTGCCAGCCTTTAGTGTGCTGTGAGAGGTGTGACCTAATATTTTATTGATATGCAATATTTTTAATGTATTCCTGGGACACTTTCTTCTTCTGCCAAGGGTAGTAAGAATTAAAGATTTCAAAACAGCTGGAATTTATGGAAGTATTTCTTTTTCAGTCATTCAGTGCCTGCAATAATTCCTCTGATTCTCCTGGTTCGCTCTAATCCAAGTAATGAACCAGTGTTATGACTGGATATTACCTAGAACAATGCAGCATATTAACAAATGCCATAACATTTTTATCAAGTTTATTTGACTTTTTTTTCCTTTTAACAAGTGTTTAAGCTGTGCTAATATTTTTAAGAGATACTGAGGTAAAGTTCTGCAGTCAAGACAACAGAGCTAGTATTGCCAGGAGCTAATTTGCCAACATTTCATTCAGGCTTTTCTCTTTCTTTACTGCAGTTTCTCCCTTGCAATATCCTTGCCTGCCTTGAAATTTGGTAGCATTGTTTCATTCCTCATGCTTCCCAGTCTGCCTCAGGATCCATTTCCCCCTTTTCCATTTCTTATTCTACCTTTATTTCCTGTATCTGTCTTCCTCCCAGCCTTCTGTTGTGGGGTGGTGGAAGGATGCAGTTCATTAAAACCACTCTCCCAAGCTGCTGTTCAGCTTTCTGAAAACACCAGAAAGACAGTTTGTGTGTTAATTTCTGGTGCCCGGACCCAGACCTCTATGCAGCAGTGCAGGGCTGGGGCCTCAGCCCTCGCATGCAACACACCCACTGTGGGTAATACACTTCTTAAAAGGGTGGACTTGGATTTGGAAATCTGCTGTGCGTCTATTGTGTTTTGTTGGCAGTTTCTTAGGTGAATACATAGACGTATTTATGTAACTGGCATCTGTGGAATTAACATCATCTAAGGTTTTATTCAGGGGGAAAAATATCTATCTAATGATTTTTATGAATTTTTACTAAAAATTTACTATCCGTGTATGACACAAAAAAAGGCTTACTTAAAGTGAAGCTTTATTAGGAATTGTCCTAACTAGTATTCCTCGTTAACTAAAGATTCTCAAGTATGAGCATTTCTGCTCCCCATTTGACAGACTGATGAGTCATCATCAGCTTTTTTTCTTGATAGAGCACCTTTAAGTGTTCTGATTTGTGTAGTTACTGCAAAAAACCTATGTGATATTTTTGCCTGATTGGTCCTGGGTACTGTAAACTTGCTTTTTAGTTTGTTTACCTGGGAGAACTTAAAGGAACTAATCAGCGTTTTTGTTAAACTTTTCCTGGCAGCCTGGAAGGAAAGCCCATAAGAGTTTTACTAAAACAATCTGTCAAGTGGTTGATGTGTACAATAGGACTTGACAATCTGTCAAGTGGTTGATGTGTACAATAGGATAATTCATGCGTTACACTTCAGAGGTTATAAATGAACAATCAAAGGATAGAAAAGGAATTATGTGAGCAAAAGAATGTTCACTGATCTCATGTATTTCTGAAATACGTTCACTTTTTCATGTTGTTTTCAGAAAGTCTGATTTGTCCAGAACCTGTTATTTCATAAACTCCCTGGACAGAAACAAATACAAAATTTGAAAGGGGAATTAGAATGAAGTGTAATGCCAAATGTCGTATCCTAGGCAGATGAAACAAGATTAAAATAGAGACATAGTAATTTCTCTTTAATTTAAATGTCTCACACCGTAAGATAACTCATTTGGCTTTGCCTGATTATTTTAGGATAAATACTAAGTCATTTTGCCTCCATTTTATTTTAAAACTGGGGTAAGTAACACTGTGTACTTTGCCACTATCTCAATGAAATGCAGTTTGTACTCTCTGCTTATTCCCTATGGACACATAGATGAAATTCTTACAGGTTTGGTTTAATACTCTCTGAAATGTCAGTAAGTGGAATGACTTTTTCCATTGTATTCAGTGGTCTCAGATTAGAGCAGACTGTCTCCAGACTTTTGAGAAGAGCATTTTCTGCTTTCCAGTAAGATGCTTGTAAATTTTTTGACACACGATAACCTGTGAAGAGAATTTTTTAACTAAAGCTGAAACCTGAAATACATGAAACTTTCTACAGAATAAAATAAGAAATTTTAATTACTCTATCCAAACATTTATTTTTGCAAAATAGTTCTGGTTTGGATTTTTAAAAATATATCCCCGTAATTAAAAAAACAAAAGAGAAGGGAGTCAAAATTAAAGTAATTTCCTTGTTGGATCGATCCTGATTTATTTTTTTGAGAAATGTAATTTCAGGATTTCAGTTGAATAATTACCATTTCATTACCTGTTTTGTAACACAGCACTGTGTTCTTCCATGGAAAAATGATGTCATTAGATTTTTCTGACTGAAGCTGGTAAATCACCTGAATTACAAAGAAGAATCTGCAATATATTGATTACTTTTTGTTATATTGCTAGGCAAATTATTATTGTGTGTACTTAAACGGGCTCAAACTTTTGCTTTTTGAATTATCTGTTGTCGTGTACTTATAAAGTTTAAAATTAGCTAACCAACCAGGGAGGTTCCACTGAGTTGCACTTGTGCTTGACAGAGCAGCTAAAAATTGTCCCTGAACACTTAAGAGACCATGATACCCCTGACATTGTTTGAGAAGAAGGCTACTTTGCATTTGAAAGCTGTGATTGCTGCTGGAGTAGTTTAATCTCTGCTTGTTTAAAGCAACTAAAAAATAGAAGTAATTGCCCAACTGGGATGTCTGTTTTTGCTTAACCAAACCTTCAGTGAATGGCATCAACATCCCCACAGGGACCCCTTCCTCCTCGGTCCCCAGGGAAGGGATTTGAGTTCCCAGCCACTTTTCGGAGGCACCATCCTCTCTCTGTTGGAAAGACAGGAACACATAGGAAATACTAGTGTGGCCATAAAGTTTAATATGACAAGCACAGTTACTATTCTTACAAATAATCCAAAAGACCTTTAGGTGTCTGTGCAAAGCCCACGGAAATTTTCAGCAGATTTTGGACTTGGTCCCACAGTGAAGTAGTAAAACACTGTCCCAGCATGCTTTCTACTTTAGTTACAGCCTGTCTGTAGGTTTTTAATGTGATATTTAATCTAATTCTGGACAGATCAAGCTACTGGATTGTAAATTCATATCCAGACTTTTGTTTGCTGAGTTAGAGTCCTCTATTGCTCCATGCATACACCTCTACTGTGAATTATGGTACTTTTTATACCTTTTGAAAATGTTAAGTGGTAGATTTTCCATCCTTTCCTTTTGGGAGATATACCTTATGCAATAATTTAAAATTTCTGGCATTTTTAAAATTAGAAGTTTTGAAACACCTGTTTGGTGTGCTAAATTTCATAAAGTATTTCTGCCAAAAAGAAATTGTTGTCTATGTCATAAAGGGAGACTTTGTCTACAAGTAAATAACTCGTACAACAGGGTTCAGAACACGTATTCTAGGGTGGCTTCTATCTTTTAATAAACTTCTGTTAGAAACTGTAATTAGGATGATTCACAGTTTGTGTTGCTTTCATTGAAAAACGAACAAACACTGTTCATTCCAATAGCATTCTTTTTTAGTACCTGATGATAATAAAGATGTGCTTCTCTAATAAGAAATGAAGCTGATGGTGTGTGCTGTGCCATTTTGCTCTTTGTGGACATATGATTAATTGCTGTGACCATGAGACCAATGTAGGCCAAAATACAGCATTCATTTTGAAAAGACATGTGTTTAAAAGGTGCCTTTTTTTCTGACAACTATTAAAATACACCAAAAAACCCTTTAAAAATAATATTTAATTTTCTTTTATATCTCATTAGTGACTTATAAGGCAGATACTTAGAGGTCGCTTCATTTTAAAGGAAAGGAAGAAGGAGAAAATCAACATTTTTCCTGATGTAACAGTAAATAAATTGTGTTTCTGCAAATCTTTATTTTTCTGAAGAAAATGTGGAAAACCACAGATTTTAATTTCTTCACTGAGTTTTATTTCCGTAGGCTTATATAAACAACATAGTCACTGTATTTTCCCATCAGTAAGCTAGTATATGGTTTCAGTGGTTACTGTAGTCTAATTGGAATTACACTGCAAAAGTTTTGATTACTTGTGCAACTGTTAAGCAGTCATGTTTTAGCTTTAAAAACAACTATACACATGGAATGCTTACTTTGAGATACCAAAAAGAAAAGAAACATTATGGTATGAAGATGAAAAAAAAGTCGTGTCTGTTTTTAATGAAAGCTTCACTTCCATTTGAGTCAGAAAAACTATTGTTTTGTTGGTGAAAATAGTGCCTGTAAATACTGGAAAATATGTCTCATTTGTACATATTTGAATAGTCCCAAAGCACCTTCGAGTAGTCTAAAAACCATTGAAGTTAATTTCTCTTTTACAAAATTAAGCTCTGACAAATAAATATTAAGTGGTGTCTTATTATCTGGGCCAAAACATGAAAGATTCAACACACATATAATAGTTCATGCAGTCAGACAATAAAAATGAATAGGCAATTTTGTGCTTATTTGAGTACATTGAAAATATAATTTTGTTATGGATAAGCTCTTAATCATTAGAGTACAGTCCTTATGCTACAGTTACTCAAAGTATGGTTCTTCTATTTGGAGGATTGTGAGAGCTGGCAGATATTGAACACATTTTGTGCAAAATGTCCTTTTTATGATTGTGATAATCTCCCTGTTTATAGCACCAGGCGAAATATCATTTCGAAATTTTATTGAGCCTTGGGTCAAAACTTTAGCAGTATAGTGGCTTGTTTAATAGTGCTTTTTCAAGTTTTGTCAAGCTGCTTTTTGCCAGGTTTAGTAATGAGAACAGGAAAATGCCGTAAAGTTGCTGCAACTCATTCTCTTTGTCAGTAGAACTGTAGATCTTCGTGAAACATTCTAGTTACCATTGCTCATTTGGATTTGTGGTACATCTTTAATCCAGTTCTGTTAGTTATGTACAGAGCTAGGCTGGGTGCCTTATTGTCACAGAGAAATGAAGGACAGAGAATTTTACACCCGTGATCTACAAACTGTTAAACAACTGCTGTTTAGTTCCATGGTGGATGGGTATTTCCCTTGCAAGAAACAACTTTTGAGATTTCGTGTTACTGGTACAGTCGTGCCATAAAGAAGATGACAGATGTTGCTATTGTTGTTTCAAAAATGCTGTCTCAATATATTGGGATGTATGTTGCATTGCAGGCAATATCTTCATCTGCTTAAAATTAGAAAATGCTTTCGGAAATTGTCACCACTGAACAGACTCCTGTTAGGATGTTGTTTTTGTAGGAAGAATCTCCTGCTGACTTGTGCACACTGCCTGTAGCTATGCCATGCAAATGAAGCATCAAAAGCACTTCTGCCTCCCCACATTGAACACCTGGCTTGTGCTCTCTCCACAAAGTGATCTCCAGTCTGCTCAGAAATGTGGAATTTCCCCCAGTGAAAGTGACCTCCAGTCCAGCATTTCCATTCTAAAAGACAAATAATTTAAAGGAGTGATATTCTGTCAATGTCCAGGACACTGGTACCCTTCTTGGCATCCATGAGTCAATGGTGTTTGTAAGGACAGGCGGGTTTCTCTCCACCAGCTGCTGGGAGAAGGTGCAGGAGGTTGCTGGCCAAGGCTGCCTTTCTTAACCCCTTTTCTCAAAAGGTACTGACAATCTCCTATCTTGCCTCTTTCCTTGTCAGCTGGGGACTGCAGGTTGTCCTGGTAATAGACAAGTAGAGATGATATGGGGGAAAAAAAAATCCTTTTTTTAATTTATTTTCTGTGCTTTTAACAGCAGTTACTATTTGATAATAAAGAAGGCAGCTTGATTTTTAAAACTCCACGTTGCAAGCGGTCATCTTGCCTAACGAATTCCAGAGGTTTCACACCTCTAACTTGTGTGGGAGTCTTGGAAGTTTTGCCCTCTGAATAATTACTCAGTTATTGATGTGAAACAATCTACATAACCAAACAATGAGTTAGGGTTTTAACAGTTAGTTCAACAGTTATTTTTCCTTTCATTTACCTTAATTTGCCTTACTGCTTATTTTCTTCCATTTATCACAGATGCTCCATTGCTAATATAAACCAGCAAGAAATACAACTTTTCAGTGAAGTCCAATAATCAGGTTCTCTTTGAATAAAAAGCCTTCAAACAAGGTAGAATTCTTTTTGCAGAAGACAGACTCTTCAAGAAAAAAAGTGAAGTTTAACTCAAAGACTAGTCTTTCCTCAGTGAATTCTGGTGCTAAATCTTGCAGAAATGGGACCAGCAAAACTTCCTATGCTTTTTTAATGTCTATTAATGTTGAGAGGCCCATCAAAGCTTATAAAGATTTTCTGTGCCTCTTTGATAACTGCCTAGATTGCAGTAAAGCAATGCTAAAAGAGGGAAACGTTTGTTTCTGCTCATGGTAGATTCATTCATTTGGACAGTATGCAATAATTTTAGCTCTCCAGTACACAGACATAAAAGTCACTAGGAAGTGTCATCTGTTCAAGGCAATATGACTGGATTGCTAGACATTATTTGCTAATTTTAAAGTCTTTTAAAATATCTTGCCTTTTCATTTCCTGGAGTTAGATTTTATCATACTGTTCAGCTGTCACAAAATTATTACTATCCTGTAGCAGATTCATCCAGTGGAAAGATATGATGAAATGACTTTCAATTATTTTCTTTCAGGCTACCATTGCAGTATTTTTAAAACATGAACATTTCAGATGCATTGGTTCTTCTTGTGCTTCTAATACTGAGGGACAAACTCCATCTGACAGCACAAGTTCAGCACTCCTAACATCAGACTTTGGTCAGAGAAATCAGTCTCGTTACTTGCAACTAGTCTGTTTTGGAACGGTGGCTCTAAATCCTAACAAGACACAACAGATGCATTTGAGGAGCAACTCTAAGGCACGCAGGAACCGTCTTACAGCAACACAAGCAGAAAGTAGAGTAACACAAACTGTAGAAGAGCTAACATCGATAATGTCAAATTGTTTGACAGGCATGTAGAGCAGATGCTTAGGCTCCTCCTCCTCTGGGACACATCGCCTAAACTCCTGTTGACTTTAGCCAAGTCTGTTTCTTAAGGGTCAGAATATCACTAAAAATTAAATTAGGGAAGAGTTGACTTCTCTCTGGATACTTTTATCTGCAGTGGCTTAACCTGTGATTGAGATGCAGTGGCTGCATAGCCAGTGGCATTCAGCTGCCTATTGAAGAGGAGCTGCAGATGCTAAAGAAGTGCCTGAACTCTCATTAGCAGCACTTGTCAGGAACCACAGGATCTTCCTCTGTTTTTTCTCTTGTTGCATTGTAAATGTTGTTCAAAGGAACAGCATGATGTAACAGCTGAAGCTGAAGAGTTCTACTAGCTCATTTGACCTGCAGATGCTTAATTATTCAGATAAATTTTCAACTTAAAAACCAAAGAAGAACCCCCACAATGTCAAGTTCATCATTCTGGCATTATTGTTTTAGGGGCCTTTTGTTTGTTTGTTTAGGAACCTTAGTTCAGAACTCTGTTACTGTGATTATATTGAATGCTTGTTTCCACCTGAATTCCAGCAGAACACTCAGAAAAATAACACATACAAATATCATACATATTTCCATAACCAAATATGAATGCAAATATATTGAATGTTACTTGGCCTGTAGAATTTTCTAAGACTGCTCCTCTCAGTTAAATATATAGATCACAGATACTGATTTCAAAATCTGTTTATTGCATTTAATGTGCAATGAATAGGCATATTCAGGTAGTATGTTATATATGAATATATAAGGAATCAACTGGCCAAAGACGTTGAAAAAGGAGGTTATTCATCAGTCTTTCTTTTAGTTTTCAACTTTGTTTTCTTAGATTGCTTTTCCAGTCTGAATCTGTAAGGACTCTAATGTGTTGTAGTTTACTTCAGTCAAAACCAGAAGCAGGACTACTTGTTTTTAGAGGTGGGGGGAAGTTAATACTGTTGGCTAGTCTTTAGCTCAGGAAAGAATGACATGCTTGCACATTGTACATTTCTTTGAAGTTCACCAGTCAAACACTGACATAACATATGAATGAATTTAGGAACTATAATATATGCTGCAACCTGAAACAGATTGAAGAGTTAACATAGGGCTCAGATGAAAATGTCTGTTACTGTCCTTAATTTCTGGTTACAAACTCTCTGGATTCCTCTTAAAAAGATGTTATCGAATTCTCTGCCAGTCAACTCTCTCTTTCAAAAATGGCTCAGCTCATTAATTGTGTTCTTGCTTCAGTCAGTGATATCTTCAATAAATACCATTGTTTATGTCATAGGCTGTATTTTGTAATTCCAACAACATTCTGTGGAAAAAAGCCGTACAGAAATTATTGGAAAGGAGACAATCAGCACTGGAATATTTGTTACCTGCATTGACATTCACCAATATTGTAGAAAATGAAATAAATTATTGGTCTCAAAAGTAGGTAATTTGATAACTAAAAATATTCTATAGAAAATTTGTTTTGAAATAATAATTTGGAAATTTATGTGAGATAGTAGCCTGTATCACAACATGTAAGTCAATGCTTTGCCAGGACAAACACTGAGTACCTCAAATGCTGATTTTCTTCTCTATAAGTGAAAAGAGGCCAGCACTGTACCTGGAGAGGTCTATGAGGTGCTTAAACACCATATGCCTCCGCTATCTAAAATCTGCTTGAGCATCAGTAGCTTTTCCTTGAGACATTTTATCAAGGGGCTGAGTTGTCATTGACTCATATGCAGCCATGAATAATAGCATTTTGTCTTCTTAAAACACAAGATGCATGCATCCCTCCAATATTTAGATTAAGAAAGGCATTCAGGAGTTCTTAAAAATAATTTGCAGCCAAAATCTACTACTATCACTTAATTTCTTCTGGGCTTAAAAAAGCTACAATACTGCAAATAAATTAAATCTCTTGGTTATCGAGAGATGACTATATGACAAGACTTTGTGCTATAATACTCATGAAACAGCTTGTGTTGATGGCAAAATGAAAATGCATCTTTCTTTCTGAGTATAGGAGTCTGAATCCCCCACACAGACCTTCTTAGACACGTACGGAAGATTTTTCTTTTCATTTTGCAAATCAAATTGCAATTTTTGTACATCTCACATAAATTCACTTTAATAATCACACCCTAAAATCAAGGTTTAAAAATTGTTTTATGTCATTAGTTGAAAAAGAATGTTTAATTTGAGTTATGTAGGCAAAGAAATAGCCATAGTAGACACCTATTCATAAGATATAAAAGCCATCAGTAAATTATCTGTCAGCTGCCACTTTGGATAATTCCTGTTTAGTGTTAGTGGGTTTTTTTTCTTTATTTTTATTTTTTTCACACAAAAGATAGGGCAGAACTAGTGCACATGTCCAACTCTGATGTGCTGTCTCTCTCTCCCTTTCCTTTGCTCTGTCCTTTTCATATATGTTCATAGGCAAAGGGTGAAGAGAGAGTCAGGAAAGAACCAACAACCTTTGTCGCTTTTACTACAGAAGTGTTAAATGCTAGAATATCATCTAAGAGTATCTATCTAAGAAGAGCTAATTGATTTGATTTACATAACTTGCAATGTAGAAGACTGTGTTTCACTGCATCAATATCTAACACGCATCTGCCAGTCAGTTGCCATTGTCAGCCCTGTATTTCCACCTGGGTTTTAGATAGCTCTGTCATGAGCAGAGCTTCAGCGCTTTTGCTGCCAGGAGCAGTGGTGGTGCCCCAAAGCTGTGTAGGATGTTCAGAATGGTTTTGATCAGACACAAGCAATGGAATGACTTCAGAAAACCCAATACCTGAGTTTTTGTAGGCAACTTTTTGAAGTGGGCATTTTTACAGGTTATTACTTGTATTTTGTATGTGCATTTTGAGTGTCTGTAGGCAAATATACTCCGCTCATTTTGAATTTTGCATCGGTTCAGCATGTGAAAGGCAGGTTGCTCCATGGTTATTCATATAATATCAATGATATTCATGTTTCTTAATTCAGTCAGAAGCCTGCCTGTGTGGAAGTCAGTGCATCTTTGCACATTTGGGACTCATCTGCCTGGGGCATCTTTTGGATGTGAGAGGTGGTTTGAGTTTAACAGACAATAGTTCTGCTGTATTAACTCCCCAGGTGTAAACTGCTGTTCTGGAGAGGTGGCTGTCTTACATTTTAGCTTAGTAATGTTCCAACACGCTGAAAGACAGAAAAAAAAACAAAGGAAGGAAACCACACAAAAGAATCATAGTGCATCATAGTGTAGAGCAAGTCCTCATAGGTGATCTGTTCTACAGTAGCTCGCTGGGGCTTTTGTAGGCAAATTCAAAGTTACAAGCACATATCTAGAAGACAACAATCTAGAGCACCCTGTCCTAAGAGTTACTGAACTTTCCTTGAAATTACTGTGTATAGTACAAAGTTCATTAGAGTCAATTGAAAGGCTCCTCATTACATTAAAGGGAGTTGAATCAGCCCTCTGCATCTTCACAGCCAGGGTTCTTAGTTGGTTGTAATCCCCATGATTTCACTTGGAATATTCTGTAAACTTTCTTCTTCGAGTTAGCATGTGGGTTTGGGGCATACAGAATTTTTGGGGTGTATCATTTCATGTCCCCTCACAGGACAGAGGTCTAAATCAAAATCATAACTATTTATAAAGAAAAAATCGTTCCTACGTAAAATTCAGATCTGCATTTCAGAGTGAAATTCCAGTGGAAACAAGTGCCTGCTTTTATATGGGATAGATAGTGTGTTTGTAGTCAAGCAGGAGCAGAATTTATTTATATGTCTTTCTTTGCTTATCTTGCCTTTGACCAAAAATTAGTGGCTATTTTGTTCGTGGAATTGCATTTATACTTTTGCTATACTTTAAGAAGAAAGGCCACTCAGTCTCAGCACTTCTGCAACAATGTTAAGGAAAGATGGAGAAATGCATTTTCACTCAACAAAATAAGGAGAAAGCCTAATGTGTTCCATAGATACTCAGTTGTTTTAAATGTTTCCCTTTTCAGAACTTAATTACGTGACTGCTGCATTACTTAAGAGTTGAGAAGAACATGTCCATAATGAGCAGAATCTGAACAGACTTTTAATGCATCTTTTTTAGCTCTCCCTGTGGCTAGGAGTGCTTATTGAGATCTTAATTTACAATAGATTACTGCTACTTTTAAAAAGTACTTTCCCACTCTCCATAATTGATGTATTAGTATATCCCCTAAGCATATTTTCTCGTTCGTCTTTCCTCCATTAAGATTAAACAGAATGGTCATTATATCATAAAGAAATTAAATACTCACTTCACAACTTACTGCAAAAAAGCTGCTATTATCTGTCAAATACAAAGATTAACTTTGCCTTCAGGTACATTTTTAATGGCCATTTAAATATAGCCCTGAACCACTGTAACACACAGTAATTGATGAAGAACTTTCTTTGTCAGGGGGAAGTATATCTTAATTAGGTGTCAGCCCCAGATTTTTTTGCTTAGATCATGCTCTTATCTCTGAAAGATTTTTATTTGTGGTTATCTGAATTAGTGACATAGTTGCAACGCAGGTTAAAATTAGGGAGACAATTTGTACTTTATTACTTCCTATAGACTTTTTAATAGGCTTCAATTAAAATGTCAAAGATCACATTCTATATATATTTCTTGTTCAATTAACAGTGGAGAATATGAGTTTGTAAAGATATGAAATAATCCAGTTTTCAGTATGTGAGCATAAATTGCATTTGCAAAGAGGTGTTCAAACATGAAACAACCCCAAAATTTTATTCTTAGAAATCCAGGCTTGCAGAATGGTGTGTGTTTCCCTTGTGCCCTATAGTACCTCGTTACTTTTCTCCACTGCTATTTTCTTCTAAGGGAGAAGAAGATAATGTTTCAAATGCTGAAAGTAGTTTTAGAAGAGCACCAGGGAACACAGAGGTCACTTCTATTTTATGATTGGATACTAACAGGTGTAAAATACATAAAATATATGCAACAGCAGAACTGCAAAGCTGTTCTTGCCAGCAAGGGTCGTGTTAACTATCCAACAAACTAGTTAAACTTTGCAAAAGAAATACGGTTTTAATGACTGATTAATTTTATCAGGAGAAATTGCAGTCACATTTATTGTATTGATTGTTTCATTATTAATGCTGTCATTGCTTTGAAGTCAGTTTTCACAGGCAGCTAGAGAAGTATCAATATTCAGTAGTTTTGATCATTACAGACAGTGAGGTCTGTCCGCCCATGCTTGGCTCTGGGGCATTTTTGTGGCTTCCTTGATATTACTGAAAGTATTTAAGATTTGGCTATCATTCAGAAGCATAATGATAAGCTTTGGGATATTCTTGTGTATATTTATTTTGTTAGTTTTTTTAAACGATGTTGCTAATTTTTGTAACACTTAAGGTCTTCCAAGGGAAAAGCCCTTCTATCAAGAAGTCTGGTGTGCTAAAATGGCAGTCTGTGATTTTATTTACAGGGATTAGCAAAATGACATGATGTCCATTTTAAAAGAACTAGTTTTTAGTGAAGAGTTCATGGAACGATTAAAGAAAATGGTCATTCTGGTTTTATAAACTGAAATTATAGTCAGCAAATGTTGTAAGATAACTTATTTTAATACCAAGGATATGTTTGGTTAGTGAGATTAAGCCTTTCATTTTAAGTCGGAAACATAGCTTTTAAGGTAACAATCCTTTGGCATCAAAGCCACCACTTTCTTTCAGTAGTGCTTTAGTTTTGTTAGCTGCAGACACCTTCCTGAATGCCCCAGATCTCCAGAGCTGTGTCACCTACCCATCACAGCAGCTCAGCTCAGGTGCTGATCTCATCTCAGCACTGCTGCCTTCTCCCAGTCTGGGAAGGAAGGTGCTCTTTTCTACTGGACTCGGTGTTTTGACACAGCTCTCTGAAGTTTGATGTGCCTTGTCATTTGTTTGGGAACGCAGCCCCTGTGACGCTTATTGGAAATGTTATTTCTGCTTTTTATCGGTTTTCCGTGAGTAAAGACATTCTTACTGATGCGTCCCTCACTTATTATGTAAAGCAGGTAACTAGCTGATTACTTGTGCTTCACTTAGCAGCATGATTGGATATGTGTCACTCTTGGCAATGTTGTAGAATAATCTTCAGAAGAAGGCAGTTTACTCGGAAGATGCTCCTCCAGTGTCACCTTCAATATCTTTTTTTTTTTTTTTTTATGGTAGGGGTTGGAAG
>Ga0065711_1003534_pt1 | contig 27543 bp, 7 predicted proteins | sample Hoacrofraction12_FD_59098 | JGI IMG/M metagenome (GOLD analysis project Ga0065711, IMG submission 59098) | Hoatzin crop microbial communities from Cojedes, Venezuela - Epithelial fraction 12 v2 (version 2) | ecosystem: Host-associated > Birds > Digestive system > Esophagus > Crop | place...
CCCCAATGGATACTGAGGGCAGCTTAACTTAGGTATATTTCTTTATCTGGAACTGATACTAAAAATGCTCTCATAACAGATATACCTTTAACTGCTAACAAAAATGAAAAGTAACCTCCTGGAGGTGTTTCATCTCTGCATGAAACAGCATGGATGCTGCTAGTAGGAGAATATCTGTTTTCAGGTGCATCCACAGCAAAATCTGGCAAATATTCTGTCTTCTCTGCCCGCTCTTTTCTAACGAGAGAGATGTGCACACACTTTCATGCAAGCACATATGATTAAATGGACTTATAAGTTCATGAATTAATAATGGCAACATAGAGAGGTGTTTGTGAAAAAGACATAAATACAAAATAGAGGAAAGGATAACAGAGGAGTTTCATTCATATGGGACAAGTTTGATTACGCCACAGTTGCATGTACTTGTCCCAGAATTTTAAGTTTTTATATTTTTAAATATGTACACCCCAGATTTTACAAGGTATTGAATGCCTGCCGCCTTAAATGTTTGTTTCTAAGTCTTTCTTTCCTAGAAATCATTTTAAGGGACTGTAATCTGACTCCCTGGTTATGATGGCCCACGACTTCACCTTCATTGCCACTTGAGAGCTTGAGTATTGTTTTCTTCAACACTACCGTCACTTTAATTCACATGAAAACCCACAGAGCTCCTTCAGTCTTATTACACAGAAACAGTTGCCTGGATCACTAGAAAGGATTTAAGTAGTATCTCATCTAAATTTAGATAGTTGTGATGTTTGTCTGTAAAGGTTGCCAAGAATTTAAAAGCAGCAGAATAAAGTTGTGTTTTATGCTATGAAGATATATCCCCATATTGTTAACACCAATCAGATTATGATTATGAACCTTATGAATAAGCTACTAAAACTTAATTTCTTTATGTTCATTCAAAATGCAATCTATGTAATGAAAATCAGCTGGCTAATGTATCAGTCTGTGATAGTACACTATTTGGCAACTAGAAAGCTTCAGGGAATATCCCACTGTTTCACCAGTGTGAATGGATGAAAGTGAAAACCGAAAACACATTCTGTTAACCAAGTGTATGTCTTCAGGATGTAAGTTAGCAAACCTTTTACTCTAGTCCTTCCTCATTTTTCATTTTTATTTGACTCAGTCCCAGCCCAAATAAAGTCCTATTAAGTCCGTTCAGATCACGTGGAATAGTTCACTGAGTGTGAGGTTTGAAGAAGAAGTAAAAAGATTGCTTAAAAAGAAATAAAACTCAGCTGTACTACAAAGGAGAGGCAAAAAGTAAATAATCAGCAACAATGAATTATGTTTCTAATTCATCCAGAAGTGTACATTAAAATAGTTAAAATCTTAGGGAAAAAAATGAAGTCAAGAAATCCAGAAATAATGTCAACTGATTTCCTATAAAGACAAATCTGAGCATTCATATTTCAAACTGCTTCTAATATTCCCAACGTTTTTCTCAACTTGCTTGTTCAAAACCTCTGCATGTTCAATGTTGTCTCATATCAGAGAGTATTCTGGAAAGAAGTTGATGGGTTCCACATTGATTTGTTTCAGAAGTATGAATACCATTCATTAAATAGCTTTTGAAATTAATTGCTTGCAGCATTTGGGCAAATGGTGCATTTGTGGCTGCTGTAAACCACTCATTCTTCACTTGCTTAATTTCACATCCTTTTGGAGATGGCAGCAGTCTATGGCTTGAACCCCAAAATATAGCAATGGTAGTACAGTTAATAAAAGTAATGTCAAGTGTTGGAATCCTAGGAAGTGAAAACCCAACAGCTAGTGCTTCATATCACTAAATTAGACAGATAGTGCCTCCACATTGGAAGAAAATTATCTGAGAAACTGCATTGCACAAACAATCCTGAACCAAATTTTTGGCAGCCTATGATAAGTCAACAGCTCATTATCATTAGGCATACCCTAGAAGATAATATCCAGGATTTTGCTAAGGAAAGGTAAAGCTAACATTTGCATTTCCTTAGGTTTAAAAACTGTATTGCCAGCCTTCCTATCCCCTCACCGTAAACAACTGCTCAGTACTGGATATGATGCTCTTTTATTGTGCTTCTCTACTGAAAACTAATTAGACAGTCAATCCAGATAGTTTCTCAATTTATATTCCTAAAATATGGTACAGGTGCAAATGTTTGTGCATAGAGTTATAATTCAAATGGTGCTGCAAATATGCATGTGAACTTTTTATGGGCCAGATCAGACCTGCAAATGTAGCAAAGAGAATTTGTTCCTACATGTTATAGTTTAAACAAAGCTTGTTTCTAATTCTTATGAACAGTGGAAATGCCAGAAATTTTGGGTCTGGTCCCTCCTAAATGACTCATGTATGTAGAGAGAAGTTAGGGCTATGTCTGCATTAGGAAGAAGTACAGCCCAACAGCTGCCAATTGAGAGAAAAACACTTGGGACTTTGCATTCACACTGAATGACTTTGAGAGGTTGCTACTTCAGACTAAAGTGGTTCTGACCCTGTGAACTGACTTCTTTGCAACAGGATCACAGGCTTTGTATTTCTAGAACACATCTTCCAGTGTACACTTATCCAAAAAGAGCCCAGTTTGTGTGATCCTGGACGGCTCCCAGTGTGAACCAATGCACAGGAACTGGAGGTGACTGGGAGAGTCACTTGAAAAATGCACTCCTGATCTAAAGAAAAAATCCTAATTTAAATGCACACTTAATGCTGCAGAAGATAAAGCCCACCGGAAGAAGGGCATCTTGATTTGGTTCACACTTTTGCCCTCTGTAAAGTGGTAGACCCCTTCAAAAATGTAGTCAAAATCACTACTTCAAAGAGAAGAAATTTTAATTCTTGTTTACCAGGGCAATTTCACTTTGCTTACCTAATTAAACATGCACTGGATCAGGGACTGGATTTGAGATCACACACTTCTGAGGAGAGGGTGGTAAATTAAATATTCACTATGCAAGAACACATGTTGTTCATATGAATCAAGCAGAAAGTAGGTTTCTTTTTTCTTTTTTTCTAATTGTCCTAACCAGGCCACAGAATTGCACTCAATAAATATTTAAATACACTACACAAGGTGAATTATCTTCAGTAGGATAGACTGACAGCAACTCACTGCAGAACACCTGAAGGAATGGTGTTTAGGCTCCTCAGGCTTAATCTACAGCACCAGCAATAGGAGAGAATGGTATTCCTGAATTCAGGTATAGACTATAATTTAATGGCTCAACTACTTCATTGCCTGAATGGAGGTGGACTCAAATTCTCTTAAGCAGAAAAGCATATGAATCCAGGTCTCCTCTACAGACATGTTCCAAAAAAGGGAGGTGCTTCTTGCTGCTCTGCAGCTGTGCACATCCAGTGCTCCAGCTCCTTTGCTTTTTGCACATGCTTCGCAATGTGATAGAAGTAATTTTTTTCCGCAGTAACCTGAATGTTAAAGTAAAAAAAAAAAAAAAACCACGGAGTAAAGGTGACGTTTGTACCTCTACTGAGTCCTTATGATAATGGATTTGTTCAGAAACTTTTTTTTTTCTGATAATTACCATCAATTTCAAGGCAAGGAAAGCATGAGGAGGAAGCGAATCTTACAGCATATCATTTTACCTACCTCACTGGCAGGAAGGATGCCAGTGAGGTACACAACAACCAGATAAAGTCATTGGATCCAGATGCATTATGGATGGTATAAATGGCATTTTATGAAATTATATTCATTTCAGTTATTACTGTACTTGCATTGCCATTCTAATAAACAATCACTAAATTGTGTTGCAGTTATGTACCATTTTTTTCTTAATAGTTTTAATTTCATTGTCTATTTAGAAGCCTCAGAGCATTTTTAATGAAGAAGGTAAGTCTAATTTTGCATTTCTGCATAACAGGATGAATATTAACATCAAATACTAATACTCTGGGATTGTAGAACCTGCATACTTTCCCCACCTGGTGCTTTTTTCCCTTCATAAATATACAGAAAGCCATCTCACTGCTCTGCTTGAAATATCTTCTTAACACTTTGTTCTTCTGAAAAAAACCCATGGAAGTGACTAAGGAATAAGTGCGCTGTGACCTTAGTTTTTCATGGGACTCTCGTAATTATCCTTACAGTGGGTATTTTTGCTGTATCAAATCTTCTGATCTAACACAGCATTTAAGGAAACATATTTTGCCTAGAGGGTTTTCAGAGCATGAAACCTCTTCCAGCACAGTGCAGCCATGGCAGAGCAGCCCCACTGTGACCAGCAGGCACATAGTGCAGCTGTGGACATTCTCATTTCCTAGCATGAAGCCTGAGCTCCTCCCTGCGTACTCTTACTTGGTCGTGTCCTCTGCTGCTTCCACGAGCGTCAGAAGCTGGAGGTCAATTAAGATACATGCAGCATAACAAGCCAGTAAGAAGTTGTGGTGCTTCTCTGACAATTTAGGAGCCACCAGTGCTGTGGCAGGACGACACAAGGAATGGCATAAAGGGGAAGTAAAAGCCTCCTGGATTCTACTGCAGGGCTATACTGTGTGCATTGGGTGCGTCCATGTGTGTCTCCCTGTGACAATGAATGATAACTCAAGTGCAGACTAGTGCTTTCCCATTCCTACTGCTCCTTTGCTTCCATACACATCTTGCACATCTCCTACAACTGCTAAAAGTAGTATCCATGGCGTGAATGGCGAATATGCTACCCCAGCAGATTAGAGTTCCAGTTAAAGGCAGATTAGTCAGATTTGCAATGCATTTCATAAAAAAAAAAAAGAAATTTTGCAAATACAGTATATACAGTAAGGTTCATAGTTGCATCTATTGAATGCAGGAACACTAGCACTGCTATATATCTTAATACATCATTAATTATTTGTTGAAAGTTCAAAGGAATTAGTTTCATAGAATCATAGAGTCACAGAATGGTTTGGTTTGGAAGGTACCTTAAAGCTCATCTAGTTCCAACCCCCCTGTTTTGGGAAGAGACACCTTCCACTAGACCAGATTTCTCAAAGACCCGTCCAGCATGGCCCTGAACAATTCCAGGGATGGGGCATCCACAGCTTCTCTGGGCAACAACTAATTTAGTGTGCTTTTCAACTAAAGAAATGCATTCTTGTATGTTTAAATATATGTCATCATCTCAGAGAAAGATTATCTCAGAGAACAACCAGTACTCAGTTTAAAATACAAAATGAAGACCTATAGAATGCAAATAGTGTGGATACAAGATTACAGTCCAGGTAAATGTAAAAATATTGACATAAAGTATACTAATCACAGTAAACTCCTATTTATGCTGTAAAATAGAAAGCAATCTCTTTTTTTTTTTTTAGATTTTTTCTTGTCATTGTTAAAGAATATTTGTTGATTAGTTTTTCCCTCCCAGAAGTGCAAACTTCTTCATGTCAGCAATTATGCTTGCTTTGCACAGTAGAGGACAGCATGCATTTTTTTCTTTTACTGCTGATTCTATCCACATTTTGCCTGATATGCTTTTCCATCCCCACCTTCACCTTCTACACCCTGTGAACATAAAAGATAAAAAATAGATTAAATGCAAGGGAGCTGAAGAAACTGAAGTGATCACACAGGTTTGATTTGCTGTGCTCAAAGTAATACTGTCACTTTCTCCAGTAAAAAGAATCTTTCACATACACATGGGGCTCAAATAGAAATGTATCATTACATTACAAAATGCAAGTCCACGTTTGGACTGAGTCCCTTATTATGAAATTATACTAACTTCAATTAAAAGTAACATTTGACATGAATAAAGAGAGCAAAATATGACCCAAAAAATCTCTGGGACATGCAAATTCTGTGTATTGACAATGATTGTTATTTGAACAGGCTGTCTTAAGATTCTTCTGAAATAATTGTGTTTTCTGCAATTATCATTTTTAGTGCTTGTTACAAAGCAAACCTTTATTTTGCCTAGAGAAAATATTACTCTTTTGATTCCAATCAGTTTGATACCCTACAGGATTTCTTTTGTTTTCGTATTTTGAAGTTCAAAAAGAATTATTCCCCCTCCCCCAATATACTTTCTTTCTTATCATAAAAGAAGTAGAAGTATCTGTCAATATACGTTTTGGCACAGATTTCTACTGGAGTGTTGATCAACATATTGCTGTAGGACAGACATTCTCATCGTGTCCATGTATGTGTGTTTGCATGTCTGAGATAGAGACCTTTTCTTTCTCCTTCTGTCTTCTCTCTCCTCGCTCTCTTTCTGGCAACCTGAGCAGAAGGATCTATTTTTTGACAGGCTGCCACTCTCAAGAGGGCATAAAATCTGCATTTCCTTTCATCTATCTGGATTAGTGGATTATCCTGCAGTCTGCTTGGTGACTGAGATACTTTATATCCTTCATCTTTGAGTTCTTAAAACAAGTACAACAACAACAGGTGTGTTTCTAAGAGTTGGCATGTGCTGGAGAGGGAGAGGTTTTATAACATGGATGATTGGTATCTAAAAAATCACATTTTTTTTCACAGAGACCTCATTTTGGCAACCAACAGTATCATAATAAGGAAGTCATGCTTTTTATTTTTTGCATCATTTTGTGATAAAAGCACAACAACAAAGTTGGAAGCCTGCCTCTAATATTTGATCCAGTTTCAGAAGGGAGGAGTGATGGGAGATAAGAGAAGAGAAGAAAAGAAGGGAGTTAATTAGAGCAGCAAAAACTGTGTGTAAAGAGAAGGGTTTGCGTGATGGTCTCAAGTGTAATGCTGTAATATGAAACAAAATTTAATTTTAAAAAATACCCCAAAACTTTAGAAGAAAGCACTGTTCCAGTCAACTGCCTCCCAACTTCCAACTTCTAAACTAATTGTAACAGGTCTAAACTAAAGGTCTCTGCCTTGCCAACACCCCCACCCGGCAAACAGAAATACCAAAGCAACTGGAAAGGGCAGCTCAGGCATCCTACCATTCCCCACTGCCAGCCATGCATCATTCACCCTCATCCTCACCTAGAGAGCCTCCAGCAACCTGGGCCAGGTTTCCTGAGCTGGTAGAGCTGTGGTAGAGCTGTGGCTTCTCCTGCAGGTATTTCAAGGAGGTACCACCAGCAAGTGGCCAGAGATAGTGAACAAACAAACAAAAAACTCCAATCGAAAGAGAAAAATGAAGATGAGAATATATAATTTTACCTGCAGAACAGGATTATACAGTCCTATTACAAAACTGGCTCTCAGGAAGGCTAAAATTTAAGTGTTCTGTGGAGTTTTAAGTATGAGCTTTCTTTCTCTGTGTCTTTATTTTTAAATCAAACCCTTCTTCTAGTTTTACACTCAGGTGTTAATCTATTTTATCAATAATTTATTCTGCCATCTATCACAGAACGTATGACTCAATAAACTTTTTATGTATGTTTCCTAAATACCTTATTACTCCATTTTTTTATGTCCATATAAACTCTAATGATTCTTAATCTTTTCAAACTGCTCTGACACATATTTAATCCTTTCTGTATGTCTTTCTCGATAAAGATCTAGCTGGTTCTCATGCCCTGCATTTGGAGCTCATCTGAGATTTATGTAACATTTATTGTGTGTCTGTAACTGTGAATTTCATTCATTATGGGGTAGGCTGAAAGCCTCCAAGATTTTTTGGGGGATCTTATTATTTGTTTCTGGTAGTGCCAGCAATGTATGAAGCTTTTTTATATACTCCAGACTATACAGTGACTACACAAAGAAAATGACAGAGTCTATAGGGAGCAAGCTCAGAGGACAAAAACAGCAAAGGGATGTTTGTACAAATCTTCTAGTTCTCTGCCTAAGGGAGTAGCAAGCTGTAGCATTCTGTCTTCTTAAGCTAGGGACACAATAAGTAAGGAAAAAGTGCTATCTTATAATTATTCTCGTTGCATTTTGAAGTTTGTTTTTTGTTTCACTTTATGGTTTTTATTCTTTGAAACAGTTAAATATTAATTTTTGTTCTCCGCTTTGTCAAATGGAAAATGATAATAAATGTATTGGAAATGGATTTAGATATTGATGCTAGAAGACACATAATTGCTTGCTTAAATTTAAATGCTCTGAGCATAACTGAAACACAGATAAAGGTTTCAGTAGCAGCACACTCAAGAATAAAGAGAATTTCTGGAGATGGCGGTTGTGCAAGCCAAACAAAATTAAAATGGCTGATGGGGAATGAAAACCAATTTTTTTAAGCCTGGCAAGACCAGAAACAAAGACCATGTGTTTTAAAGCTCAAAATAGATTGGTAAAGCATGGGTATAACATATGGCATGAACAGCAGCCTAGACAAGGAAACAAGACACAAGACTCGAGCAGGTGAAATGAGGGAGAACTAGCTGCAATTCACTAGTCCTTATGTTGATAACCCAGCTTGAAACCAGCAATAAGACATCTGAAGCAATGAGAACAGAAAAAAAAGTGAAGAAAATTAAAGAACTGAAACACTCTGTAAGAATGAGAAAGAGGAGAGGACAGAAAGTCTCCAGCAGTACAGCATGAGATAGCAATTCAAATAGTGAAAGCAAAGATCTAGAAATATGTCTCCTTTGAGACAGTGTAGAAGCATGGACCACTGGCAAGGGAGTGAAAGAAGTACTGAGGTCAAGTAGGCTAAGAAGAAGGAATAGTCATCCACTGCAGCTGCGGGATTTAACACTTGGCAAAGTCCTGTGTCACTCACAAGAGAAAGGCTCAAATAGCCTACAGGTTTGCACCTAGCAAGATGGTTTGCAAAGTGACTGTTACACTTTTGGGATAAAATAACATAGCTCAAACATTAAAAAGTGCATTAATTTGACAGTATGCGTTTCCTTGTCATTGCTGCAATTTAATCAGCATTCTGTGTCAAGATCAGTGGTGGAACCTTGAGCACACCGTAGTGCTGTGACACAGATAACAATGAAAAGGTCTATTTTAATAATACAGAATACTCACTATTGTTTTTTTAACTATATCAGCTTTATCTGGCCACGGTTATCCCAAATTTGCTTTATATTATACAGATTTAATATAAAATCCAAATGTAAAATAAACAGAAGTTATTAAATTAGGAGGTAGGTCCTTCCATCAAAGATACAAGAATTGTGAGAAATAAGTAGCTGTTGTCAGGCTAACAAATGTCTAGTCCTAGACACTGCCAACATCTTTAGTGCAATAGTGGGAACTACAAGCTATGTTGCATGGCCTGGCTGTAGTACTGACTGTTCCTCTTTTAATCTTCCTAGGTTAGCAGACACAGTATGCTAAGTCAACAGAGAGTAAGAAAGGTATCCTACATTCTTTGGGCTTATGGAGGCAATCTCCTGGAAGGTAAAGGGTTTCTTCTAGAAAAAGTTGTGCTTTACAAAGGCAGCTAATGTAAGGGCCTAAGACACAAGGTAGCATGTTGTCATACCTGGGGTGTGACTTGAATTTTAGAGAGACTTCATGATGATGCTGAAAGGTCCTGCAGGAAGGTTTCAAGCAGGAGTATATGCACAATGTTAAAGTGTCCAGAGCAATTCAAATAAACTTTCAAGAGCAGCTAACAGAGCAGCATAATGTCTAAACTTTAGCCCCTGAAATTTCAAGCTTGCAAAATTTAAAACATTTTGATCTTTCAGTTTAAAAATAATGTTTCATTCTAAACTTTACTCTGACATGTTTAATACTTTTGAAACCAAACATTCTAATATATTAAAAATTCCTTTTCTTTCAAACTCGGGATTGAATTAAAAATGAAAACTTCTCAAATTATCTATTGTTATATCAACATTTAGGTTAGGCATATAAAAAAATAACAAACTCTCAAATCCACTTTCATTCAGTTTTACTCTAAGGCCTATTCCAAGTCAATGCTTTCCACATAACTGTTCCCCACTCCATAAATATGATGTACATTCCCTTTTTCTTGTTATATGACCTTGTATATGTTCAAATTAACCTTACCATCTCTTTACCAAATGAAGCATAGCTATCTTTATTACTAACCTGCCTCTACTATTATTTACTGCTCTACCAATGTACATGTCACCCACAAATTTATCTGTATTGACTTTATAATATTTTCTTCTAGAACATTGATAAAGACACTGAACAACACTGGTCCCCAATGGATGCACATAGTAGGAGAGTCTGTAAACTCTAAGCACTCTGTTAAGTACTTACGACAAATTATAAGCACTGAACTAGGCAGTTTTTAATATATTGAATATGGTTTTTGTGAATTTTTTACAGAGTCATATTAATAACATTTTGTTTTGGCATCTTAGGACAAATGTCTTTGTTTTTGATTTCTAGCTACAGTATGAAGTCCTAGTTACTCTCTTAAGCCAAATGTAATCTCATCAGAAAGACACCATTTGTTTGATAAGATTTGTTTATTATAAAACTATACAAATTGTCGTTCATTATGCTACTATCTTTACTGATTTTATCCCGTGTTATTCTCTGCTGGTGCCTAAGATGAAAGCCAACCTAGCCTAACTAGCCTATACTCCAAGTTCACATTCTTAAACTTTCTTAAATTTTTGTGCAACAAAAAAAAAAAACAACAAACAATTGTTCTAATACTTTGAAAAAGTAAATAGTAGAGGAGTGGAAGGAACATCTTTGGCCAGTTCCAGCTGTCACAGGCAATCAAACTATGCAGTGCTTCTGTAGGCATATTGATATCCACTAAAAACCAATTTGTGATTTTTTTCCTCAGTATTTTTATTTGAAGTTTGTGCCAAATTTCCTCCATAGCCAGCTTGTATATACTTACCTTTAGGCCAACTTTATCATTTATTGTCAATGGTCAAACTCCTTCCCAAAGTATTCACCCTACTTTCCTTTGAAGTATTCGTACTGTTCTAAACACCACACTCCTATGTCCTTGATCTTTTCTTTTGCTAGGCTCAGCAAAGTATCATTTGATAGTCTAATAAAGATAAATTCCCCATTCTGATGATCAGAGTATTAGCTTTTCTCTCCACCTGTTCCATGTTGAAATACATTTTCTTGTGTGTGACCTAGCTATGCTCAGTATTTAGCAACGTGTGTACTGTTTTGTATTTTTGTTGTTTCAACTGGAAATACATGACATGAGCTGAAGTTTATATTTATATTTTTCTTCCCAAGAATCACTGAATCTCTGGCTCATAGACATTCTATGATTGACTAATACACCCATCTCTCTCTTTTTCTGTGTCATTTCAAATGAATGAGGCCGGTTAGTAGCTCTGATTCAAGATCAGTAATTCACAGCCAATTCTATTCAATGATCCAGTCCTGTGATTTAAAAATGTTGAACTTACTTAATAGTTGCTGTTAATCATCCTGTTGAGCTACTAACAGAAAAGAACATATTTCATTTTCTCTTGAAGATATGAATATATTACCACACTTCTTTGCAAAGACAAAAAGATGTTCAATCGAATGTTTCAGACTTTTCTGTATCATGGGGGTGATCATACTTGTCAAGATCTTAAGCAGACTCCTCTCCAGAACTATGAGGGATCTAATCCTCCTGACGATAAGCCTCCATAGAAAATACGAGATAATTTTGTCATCTTTTTATTTGGGTGAGAAAACACACTGTGAAAAAAAGGGTGGAAATCAGGTTTCATAGAACTGCGGAGTTAAACAGTTGTAATTACCTAATGATTGAGCTTTAGACTCGTACGTGTCAAGAAAGATGAGGAATGTGAACTTTAGAGCCTTTAAAAAAAAAAATCCCTGTTTTAGGTGTTTTAGTGTTTGGGGTTTTTTTCTGAAATAAAAAGGTACATCCCTGAATCTATTAAACTTGCAACCAATTTAAAAAGATTTCTTGAGAGACATTTGGGACTTTCCTTACAGACCTTGGAAAATGTATGTGGCGGCAGTAACAGGGCGGTGGAAAAACAGAGAGGAGCTGGAAGTGAAATATTATTTCTGTTCCAAAAAAAGATGTGTTGAAATTTGATTATAAAAAGTGGCAAAGAGATAAGAGATCAACATTTTTTTTCTTGAAAGTGATCAGTCATCGAATTTAGAAATACACACAATAATTAATCTGTATTTGTTGCATGGCAGAGCATAAAACTATGATACCACTGGGATGGCAGCTGGTCTCCCTTTTTAATTTGCCACTCAGGGACTATTAATCAGTGATTTTCTTCCTCTATCAGACACATTTATGAGCTGGGTGACACCTGGCTATTATTATATATATATATATATTATTACTATGGCTTAAATTCTCATTCCTGACAAAAACAAGAGGTAGAACAAGACTAGCTGCACTGGACCAGCCTATTGATGCTACTAAAAATATTTAGGCATTCTTGGTGAAATAATCCATCCCAATAAGAATATCACTGCTTACTGAAAGCTGCTTGAAGCCTTAAAAGTTGTTGCCTTCATCTGAGAGACTAGTAGGTAGCATCCTTGAATCTGCTCCTATAGGTGACAAGCACTCCCAGGTTTTACGCAGCGAACCTCTCCAGACTTTTTACGTGATGGAGAGGTTCTTCCAAATACAACAGAGAAACACTGCAACAACTCTGGTAATGAAGGATTCTCGGACTGGAAAATAAAACAGTACCTTGTATTTAGTACTGGGATTAAACAGTGAAACACCAGTTCAAGCACATGACTGTTTACTACGGAAAAGATGTTTTATAAAATTCATGTCTGTAAATAAAGACTGTAACATGATATACTGAGGTAAATTTGTTACCAGTTCATATTTGAATCATTTGGTTTTTGAATACAAATCATCCCTACAGAGTAAGCTGTACCTACTTTCATTTAAGGATTTTGGTGCCAATTTTCTCTTACATGCATGAGACTCTGTGAAATGCTCATATAGCTGAGGAAGATAAGCATGGGTCTTAGGAGAGACTTCCATGTCAAAAAAGGAGTGATCTCAACTAGGACTAATTAAGACAGTAGTTCATTTTCCCTTCTTCCTCTCCTTACCTATTTTGAAGTGTTTTGGAGATTGCCACTTCTTTCTTCACATCATCCATTTACTTTCCTTCATCATGGTTTTGGCCATGGATGAAGGATGATGGGAGTAGACATGAGATGCACAAAAACAATATCTGAGGCTCAAGTGCTGCCATTGCTGTGCACAGCCTAGTGAACGTAATAAGCTTTTAGTGTACTCACAGATCAGTTGGTGTCTTTTCGCTGTCCAGGTGGCACTCACTGCCACATATATTCCTTCTTACAGTTTCATTTTCCAAACTAAAATGAATTAAAATTATCAGATATAACAGCGGTGCTCACCCACCCCAGGCTGCTAATGCAGAAGGCACCATTATTTTCTCTGTCTTCTGCATATGTCTCATGATATCTCAAATTTTACATGAAATGCGTGGCCTCTTTCCAAGCAACCATGGATTGGAAACCCTGTTTCTTAACATATAACCCATGTTCCTTATAATGGACATAATATCTAATGAAGGTAGTCACAGGTACATGCAGAAAATAGCTAGAAAAATCTTGCAGGGTAGTTTGAGTTTCACTACAGTTTGAGAACTACATTACAACCAAGTTTCAGGCTCTTCATTTGAAACATTTGGCTATCATGATTTGCATACACATCTCACTGGAATTTTAGGAAACATGCACTATTCTGTCAAGTTCTGCACTAGCTGGAGCAGTCAGCAATAATCCTGTTGTGAACCGTATCTTAATTGCGATACTTCACTTCGACATATGGACTTTAAAAAACTTTCGAGGATACATTTGCAAAGAGATGTGGACTTCTATTGTTGAGCATTACTTTTGGACAGCAAACAACTCTGAGATGGCAACCAGTGTTTCCTAAATAAGGCGCAGCTGGGATTCACATCCTTAGGAAACCCAGCAGAGCTTTCTGTGATCTAGACAGTTGAAAAAGTCACAAGGAGCGAAGTGAAGGACATTGAAGTGCTCTAGACAGCAAGAAAGTACCTACATGGTACTCATAGCCAGGGGTCTCCTAGTGGTAGGTGTCTGACAAGGTCAGTCTTTTCTCATACAAGCTGCAGACAAGGGGAAGATAGAAGTTATTAGTCTCTGTTAGCCTCAATGATGCCTCATTTACCCCAGGACCAGATCATTCACCAAGATCGTGAAAGACCTGGCTTCTTCCTTTGTCTGGTTTCATCTGACAGTGGATGTTTTCATGTCTCATAGGAAAGCAACAGAATTGTTGTCCTTTTGATGAGGGGTGGCTACTAGACTCCTGAGCAGAAGATGTTCCACTTCCTACAAACAAGTAGCATTTGGACCAATAAGCAACAAAAAGACTGTGTAGGTATCACCAATGCACGGAATAAGGTAACATCAACATGCTTGGGATGAAGCATCACTGAATTTGACTGTCTCCTGCGGTTTCTAGTCATTTACACAAAAAAGAAATGTCTCCAACATAAGGATGAGTACAGTTTGTCCCTGTGTGCTGAGTATTTTGACAGTAAAACTTTCCCAGCAAACAAAGGACAAGTTCAAGAAAAGAACAGAGAGATGGATTTAACATCAGTTCTTACCTCTCGTTTTATTTTTGACTACAGTGACAGTGTGCAACTGTGGATGGGGACTAGGCAAGAAACAAAATACCGAGGATTTTATCAAAAGATTGGTATAACTGTTCTGAGCTGTGTGAAAGGCTGTATGAGACAGATTGTTTTTTGGCTGCCCAGACTTTGGTGGCACTGCTCAGCAATGGCATTTCAGGCACCATGCAGCATTTTACTTCTAGAAATCCAGCTGACAAAAGACTGAGTTCTGGGCTGGGTTGCACTTGATTTAGGGTTCTGGTTTTAAACCATTAGGAAGACCCTTTCCTATCCTTTCCTCTACTATTCCCTTATTAACCTAGTTGTCTGCATTCACATGAATAACAGAATACCTAAAGATTTAAAGGATATATTATGTTTTTCTTTCTGTCATTTTATCTTTATCCTGTGACAGCTCGGATAAACTGTAACTTGAAAAAAAGTGAATCAACACTTCTGGAAGCATCTCTACAAGGAGATGGCAGTTTCAGAAAATTTTGATTCAGGAGGTTTTGAATGCAGGAGGAATATTTTATAAAACCTTTTTTCTCAAATATGGTTACATCTAGAAAAAGAGAAATTTCAGGCACAATGTTAGACAGTTTTTAATTGTATCTTGTCTATTGCTGTTCAAGAATTCAAGGCATGAGCAAAGTCAATGGAAGCTGATGGTACTGCTGTGCAGGGCTAAGTATATAATCGGTTGCAGAACTTAACACACGAGCCTATTATCACACAACCCTGTATTACACAACTCTCGGTATAAATGTATACATTTCTAACATGAAGAAGTATGGGAATTACAATTGATACCGACTGGTATAGTTTCAGGGATAATGGATCTTGGAGGATCTGATATTATTTCACAGAAGATTTTGACAGAGGTATCTGCATCATGGTAACAAAATTAACTGCGAGGTACTCGACACAACAACAGAATATTCTGAATTGTGCATGTTTAGGACTTTACACGTTTTATTTTTTCTGTTCCATTTATTTTTGGTTTTCTTGTTGGTGGTGGTGTTTTTTTCTGACCACCTTTTTCTGACCACTTTATTCTGTAATCCAGCTTGTCTTCCTCCCTGGTATTTCAGAACATTTTTTCAAAAGTTTGCATGCTTTCTGAAGCATTCTCTCTACTAAAAAGAGTTTGTAAACTGAGAACCCATGTGACCCTCACTTTCATGAATAATTCACAGTGATTTAGACATAGCAATAATTGGACCACAACTGAGATATGACAAGTTTTTTTTACTATAGTTCTCTCTAGGACTAGAAATGGTTGCTGTTACCTTTCTAGATCTTTATTTAATTAAATTTCACAGTAGTCATATGAAGTGAAAATGGAAAGAAGATGAAACATTTTTGCGGTAAGGATAATTAACACTGAAACAAATTGTCTGAAGATGCAATAAGTAGAATGACCATTTAGAAAATATGCTCTATTTCAACCACAAATTAGTACATTTGCTAAAAGAAATAGTAGGTACTAGTCAATGATTAATCTTGGGCTGATGGACAAGTTGATGGTGAACAAAGAATCAGAGGCTTTCAGAAAATACACCTTTTAAAAATATTACAGTGGTTGTGGGACTTTGTATAATTTATATTAAAATCATACAAATACAAATAACACTAAAGAAAAATCCCCAACAATATATGCATCTATAGTCATGTCATAAAGTTCAGTTCTCCTCTTTCTACTTTAAAGCAGTCTGGAGAAATAGGTTGACATTATGGTGTACCAGAAGTCACGTGTGCTATCTGTGCTTTAAGAAAGGTCAGCACTTGACAAGGTTTTTGTACTGCTAATGGCCTGCTACTTGAGAACTTCCAAACTGTGCAGAAGTGGTAAAAGTAACTACACTGCTTAGCTTCAGCTAAACATAAAATCTCATGAAGAAACATGTATTCAAAGTGTGGTTGTTTTGGGTGGGTGAGGATTGTTGTGAGGTTTCTTTATCTTTAAAGGAGTTTTTGAAATGCTGAAGCAAATTTACATTTCTGAAAATTTTTCCTAGGAATTCAGATGTTCCTGATTTCAGCACTGTACGAAAGGGAAAGCTGCTCTGATTTTTAGCTCTTGTACACATTAGCAAATGAGTGAATCTAAATCAGTTTATCTGTACTTGTAAAACTCCCTTGTTTCAGAATACGAGCCACCACTCAACTAGTACAAAACCAGTTCAACAGCAGTAATATCATGAAGTCACTTCCGAGGCATATACGCACTTTCCTGGTGATATAAGAAGTTTCCTTGCAGCAAATGCTTAATCCATGACCTATCTATTTCTGCAGAAACAACAGAAGTTTGCTGAAGAGACTGTCACTGCAGTTTGCTTTCGACCGTAAGCAGCCTCCTCACATTTATCATGGGGCAGGCTTTCTCCCAGATCACTGGGGTGTGTATTTACTCTCGTCAGCTGAGGAATTTACAAAACCAAGTCAATTCTACATCTTCTCCCATAGCCTCCAGATGGAATAGCTTATTTATCAGCTGGTCTCTGCCATGCATGGAGTATGGTGTATAGGTCCCTGAGCTAGCAGAGATGCAACTCAGTAAATCCACATGGTGCAGATCAGCTCTACGGCTGACCTAACAAGCTCTGCTTCGCAGCTATCTTTATTAGCTTGAATGCACTGCTGCACAAATGTGGCTTAGCCTGCAGTCAGACCCAAGCTGATTCACATCCAGGCAGCTCAGGGAGTTCTGCACCATGCACCCGCTTCTTCAGGTTCTGGCTATCATTATCAGCCCTGGGTCAAATGTGTTCACACCCATGCTGTAGACAGATTTAGATGCCTATTTGGAAGCTCACCTGAACAACACACCATTGAAAAGCTTTGCATTCTAATGCAGATACAGACCAACATTTCAGATAGGCAAAGATTAATATTTCTTGGAAAATTTGATATTTGAAAAAGTTACTGGTAGTTTGTTTTTCATTAAATAGAAGTGATCAATTAATAGCAGGGATTATTAGGTAGTATTGATTTGTATCTTCAGTGTAATATCTCTGACACTAATCCACTGGCAACCATCCCCTTAAAAAGAGAGAACTTCTTTGACACAGAACACAGAAAATTACAATAGCAGCTGCTTCTCAGCATGATTTTAAGGCTCATTTTTAATGTGAACTTAAACTTAGAATTTCTAGGAATCCTGGACAACAGGAGGTTAAAACTAGAAAGACCTACTCTTTCTGCATAATTAAAGCCACCTATCCCTTTCCAATCTACATAATACCCATAATTACATGCAAATTATGTGATTTTCAACTGTTTGTAGAATCTGTTCCTATAATTAAATGCAGCACAACAATGTTTTTAAGAGCTCAGAGACATCACTGTGAATCATATGTATCCTGCAGAGCCCCATTATCACAATCAGAACTCAGAGGACAATGATTTTGCAGTAAACATTGTAGTTTGATACAATGGTTCAGGAGTGAATCATTTAAGCAACCATGTCAAGACCTTGTTGATTGCTTCTTTTAACATTCTAAAGAATAATAGTAACACAGGCCTTCATTAAAGGCCTGTATCCCTGGAGAGATGGCATTTAATATGATTGGAAAGGAATGAGCTGGCATTGGTCCAGCCTGTGAGTTTGCCTGCTTAAAACCCCTACAATTAAATTGGTTAATGAGAATCATGTTAAACACAAAGCAGTTCATGCCATAAAGTTGAGAAAGAATCATCATGCTCCAAGTTAACAGGGGAGAAAGGGGACAAATTAATCCAATTACCCCTTTTTTTAGTTATTCCAGCGAAAAGCAAATTTATTCACAATCAGTTTTTGAGGCATTTCCCTAATTAATGCAATTTGATAAAATGAAACAATTTCATGATGTCATTAGATGAGTTGTGCTTAATGAAGTTGGGCTGTATGAAACATTGGGTGCAATACTGAATCCATTTCCTTGGACTGGGAAATATGCATTTACCATTTCGGTACATTTACTCTGGAAGTTCCAATCATGAGGCCTTATCACCATAATCATCATGTCCTGATAAATCTACATATATTAACATTTTGATCAATGTCATCATTAAGTTCAGACTCGGAAGAATTCTATTGCTTGGCAGCATGGAAGAAGTTAAACAGGCTCCTTGACAACCTGGGGTCTTTACAAATCATTGGTAAGAAGTTGTCTGATGGACAACTGTCGAGCAGTAAATGGAAACAAAGGTAATTCTGTTATCAGCTTTGTTCAGCTACTCTTTCTTCCACAGAGGTCCGTATATCTAAGTGGTTTCTGTAATATTGCTGTTTGTACAATAAAAGGCATATAAACTTGTGTAGGTAATGAAGAGTATTACCAGAGGGTACATTTAAGAGAATGAAGTTTTGATAGGGACATCCATGTGGGAAGGAGTGACAAAAATCTAGCATTGCCTCCTCTGCTGTTTATCTGTTTAGGTTTTTTTTTATTGGGACTATGCTATTCAAAATACAGAAAACATTCAAGCCTGCTGACTAACACTGAAGCATTTGTTCTTGTGAGGCATCCTTATTTATTAAAATTTGATGAGATATAGTACAAGCAAAGATGAACACAGTGTCATTCTTGACTCAAAAACTTCAGTGCCATAATCTTTACCAAAAGGGAAACATCAGAATGATGGAAATTCTTTTCCTAATACTAAGTTATCCTGTATACCTAATAGAACAGAAGAGATGAGAGAAATCATATTTGGAGCTTTGCAGAAGAGAAGGGAAGAAATATTTCCAAGAACAGGCCCACAAAGGGTGCTTAAAATTAAAATGACTAGAGAGAAAAAATTATATGATTATGGGATTGTTATTGCACTGATAGGCGTTTAAATACTCCTGTATCTTCGTTTCTTAAATTTTTACTGGTGTAGAGCTGCGGAATTTCAGTCTAATGATTTGATAAGACACCAACACATTAATTTGTTTTCATACAGTGAAATTGGTCTGGTGAAAGAAATTAGCCCTCAGTTGTACAAAAATAAGGAATGAACTGCCAGTGTTCAGGTTATAAGCAAGCTCTATAAGGCTTTATATGGCAACACTGCAAGTTTTATTTATTAATTGACCTCATTTAAACAATTGTCTGAGTTTAATTTTCATGACAGTTTAATAATGATATTACAAGGAAGAGATCATTAAAACTAAAATTTGAAACTGTATGTTTGGCTTGAACAAATCATTGACAACAAAACACCGGAGCCTGATTAATCAAACATTTGCATATTCTTTATGCTGAAAGGGTAAGGGAGGCTGTAAGCATCAATTCAAACTTCTTGCATTAATCCAATACTTGCTGGCCTTTTGGTAAAATCAAGTGTGGAATACAAAGTCACTCCCAGGGAGAAAGCTGTTGATCAGAACTTACAGGTTCTTGAAGTAATTCAGTCGGTGACACTTGTTTCAAATTTGTGCATTGACATGTAATGAAAGAAATGATTTGTAGGCAATTTCAATCTTCAAGTTCAGTTTGCCATGTAAATTTTTTGAATGTTAGGTGGGTCATATTAGAGGGGGAAAAAGTCTTTCTGTCAGCTGATAAGGTTTATTTCATTAAAAAATATCTAGGTAATTTTACAATTGTCTTTTTTTCAATATTGGAAAGTGAAACCAGAGGAAATTTTCAAATCCAAGATCACATAGTTCTGAAAGTGATTAGAACATTGCTTTTCCATTTTTCCATTTCAAATAAAATTTAAAGAAAAATCTCTTGGTGTAAACTGACAACATTTTCCATATTTTCTAATATGAAAAGAAGAGCTTGTATTATCTGTAAAGTTTCTTATTCTCTGGAAAAAGAGAAATTCCAGTAACCGCTGCCACAAAGTCAGGCTAGGGACAAAGAATTCCTGGCGGTATCTTTTCCTTGACAATGACTCCAGTTGAGTTTTGTAACACTTCTTGTAACACTTCTCTTGACAGTCTGTTAGTAACTGTAGAAAAACCAGCAGTAACAGTCACAACACAGTTGTTATTTCATTTAAATATACTCCTTGAAAAACAAATGTTTTTACAGTTCTACTGGTAGTTTGTTCCATTTACTTGTAGCTAAGCAACCAGCATTTTGACAAAATTCTGCTGTCACTGTTAATGTCCCCAAACATATGGTTTTCCAAATCTATAATTACAATTTAAAAGTGATAAAACAAGATGGCAACTATCACGGGACACAGCCTCGCAGATCTTCATGCTACAAATTAATCCAGTGGTAATTACATTAACATTGCCAGAAGCAGCCAATCGATTTTCTTACACAAAATCAAATGCTCAACTATATAGTACTAGGATAACAATTTTAACAGTTATTTGCATAATTTTTAATGAATTGTATCAAGTTTTCATAGCACTCCTACTGAAGTATTTTAAAAAATATTAAGCATCATTTAATAACACTAATCCTCGACACCTGCCAGTTTCATATACTTAAAATCATCAGCAAAATACTGCTTGGTTCTATTCTATGTACAAAGCTGGGATATTGTCCTGGGTTCGGCCAGGACAGGGTTAATTTTCACCTGAATCCAGGATGGGGCACAGCTCGGGGGGGCGGAGCTGACCCCACCTGGCCAAACGGGGGAACTCACTTGCGGCTCAGGAGCATAAGGCGGTGGACGGGGAGAGCTGCTCTCTGGGTTATAGGGTTTGTGCTGTGTTTTCTCCTTATCTGTATCGTTGTTGTTACTGTTCCCCTTCGTTTGCTGTTCTGTTAAACTGCCCTTATCCCGACCCACCAGTTTCTGCCTGTTTCTTTCCATTCTCCTCCGCACCCCAGCAGGGGGAGTGGCGGCCGCGTGGCACTTTTGTTGCTGGCCGCAGCCAAACTATAACAGATCTGTAGTACACATTCTTCATGATACCTGCTGTGCTGCAATAAATTGTCACAAGCGGCTCCATGAATCTTTCTTACCAGCAGGCCCACCCCAACATTTAGTATAGTTGTACTTTAAAACATTCAATTTGTGTTCATTGCTTCTACCTGAAAAGTAAAGTCTGTTGTTTAGAACCGTAGGTGGGTTACCATTTTAGTGCAGATTGCTAGCCAAAATATGCAAGGTGAGGGACTACTCCAGAAAACAGCATTCATTCAGATTTCTGTTCAGTTGAACCTGAGTGGAGCTGAATATTCTGCATATGTGGCTCGTACATATTATCGTTAATAGGATTATTAGTTTAAAAAGGCCGTTATCACAGAGCTGCAGGTTATCATGAGCTTAACTTCAAGTGTATGACTAAATCCTAGTGACTTCAAAGCACACAACAGCAACAAAAAGAATCACTATCATGTTTAACTTCTATTATAGTTTTCTAAGGAAAAAATACTCTTGCAATTTTCCATAATGATGATAAAATATTTTATCTCTTGACAAGGACAAAAAAAATAACAAGCACTTTTATTTTTATCAGGCATATGATGTCTACTTTGAGTATTTTAGCTTTAAAGTTTCACAAAAAGTCTTCTGCAGTTCTACCTCTTTGAATACGATTACAAAACAAGAATTGTGTCAGAGCTTTATGTAGTAGTTTTTCCAGAACATCAAGTAAAGTATTAACTGAAATAATGGTAGAGTTCTAAAGAGTTTATGCCTGGATTGCAGGCCTTACAGCTGACTGCAAATTCCTAACATATGTTTTACCTTTACTAATCACATTTACGTTACATAGAATAGTATTACATTACAATTTGTCCAATTTCTTTTAAAAATATTCTTTGCTAATAGACACATATTTAATTAAATATTTCTTCTTTATAACATTATGACTTGTGCTCTTGTTCTGCCTTCAGTGTGAAAAACTGATTTTATATTCTATCCTGCATTCCCAGGCTTTGCAATTGTTTCCTAATGTTTGTTGTTTGGAATATAGCAGCATAATATGGGAAATGGGGAAAACACCCCTTTCATTGATTTAATTTTAATTAGAGGTTTAAGAATAGTTGTTCCTTCTCTAACTTTCCCCATTTTTAGCCTCTCTTCTTGTTCTTTGGGAAAGGAGGAAAGTAAAGAAAGGAGAAACCTTAATGTTTGTGTTAAACCCTTTAGGCTAAAAAGCCAGGATAAAACGAGGTGAAAATAGAGTTGATATTTGAAAATGAAAAGGGTGCTTTTTGGTTTTTTTTTCAAAATGTAATTGCTGTAAGAAAGTTCAAGAAATTAAATTGTGTTAAGTATTAAATCTGGATAAGAATAACTTTTAAAAACATGTGTGGAAAGAAAAGTGTCCCTAAAACAGAGAGTGAAAAAGTGCATTTTACAAGCATGAATATAGTGTCCATTCCTCTGTTACTGTGCCAATAAAGGACAAATCTCATATCAGATTTAAGTATGAACTGGATTAAACCTGTATTATCATTAACAATTATAATTCTATCATGATGAAATCAGTTTGGCCCTAGTTATTGCCAAATGCATCAAGTGGCACCCTCCAGCTATCTTAAAAATCGGGGAGAGGGGAACGAAAAGAAAAGTGACAGGAAAGTAAAGAGCTTCCCTATTAAGAGGCCACTGCAACATTTCTTTGCATTTCTGTGCTTCAATGAAGCTCGCAGGATACTTTTACAACTTTCAATAGTAAAATATTTCCAAAGAGACAGGAATGATTTAGGAAGAAGAAACTCTGCTAATGAGAGAAGGAGAGTAACTGAGACATCAGTATCACTTAACACATTCGCAGCTGTGGGACGTTTTTGCAAATAATACTTCTATAAACCTGTAAAGTGTGTATTGCATGAGATATAATTCTAACATTGCTCAGCTGACCCTTTTGTGTTTGATCTAAGATAAGCAGATGGATTCCCTCTGCTAATGAAGAGAAATAAGCCTGTGTTAGTGGACATTGCAAACCATCCAAAAATCGACCTCTAAGATGTGCAGAGTGAATGTCCCCACAGGTGCCATCTGCATTGTCTACAGAATAAATTAGTACCTAGTTTATAACAGATGCTTAACCTTTTAGAGGCTGAAAACAAGTGAGATGTATCTACTCATATTGTGCTTATTGCAACAACATATTAGCCACAGTTGAAATCCTGGAAAAATACAAAGTGATTTGTTATAAATTCTGTGTATATGTGACCCATTTCAATGAAAGGCTGAATTCTTGTGAAGTTAAGCAGTTAAGTGTATAAAGAAATAATTTGCTGCATCAGGACCTTGACATTGTTTGTTCTGAAAAAGGCATGGTTCCTAGGGACACTAAGTGAAATATAGGAAGAAATCTGGTTTCAAAATACCAAGGTTATATTATAAGATCATTTTGTAATTGCAGGCTGTGAGTTACACTTTAGATCTGTTTTGAACCACTACATTTTAAATCTAGAACCAAGGTGTGGAGCTCCATACACATGCACACAAGTTTGCAGGTGTTTTCTACATGTTGGATTAAAAGAATGCTTTCTTCTGTCGCTGCCTGTCTCACCATTGCTCAGTGCGTAGGTACCATACTGTGACTAAAGTGTTTATTTAAACAGCTACAACTGAGGCTTAATTCACCACAGACATAGCTGTTAAAAACAAACATTTAGATGTGAGAATAGCTCAGTGGCCTGCACAGTGCTGGTGAGATGAGCAGGAGGAGGTAGCTGCAGAACATGCTGTGCCTCTTTGAAGTCCAGCCATTTGCAACTGTTGTGAAAACACTAGTTGAACTTGTAAAAAGAAAATAGTCAGGCTCCTGCTCTGGCCTTGTGGTATCCATGAAGCTTTGTTTTCGCTTACACATTATAAGAAAAATGCTAAGAAATAACAAATCTTTACTTGGAATTTAGCCAATGTACTCACTTTTCAAAAGAGACTGGTTGAAAATAGGTAACAGACACCACTTACACCATTTATACAGTTGCCTATATTGCTTGCTTTCCAAGCTTAGTGTGTAGCTCAGGAGCTCTCAGCTCTGTTTGGTTTTAACTGGCTACATCTGGAGTAAATTAAACACAGAAGTCTTTCTTAAATCTAAATTTCAGTGGAATAACTCCATATTGCTCGTGTAGATAGACGACCTTTGCAGATTTACCATCTGTAAATGCTCATAATTTATTCTAAGCTTACTGTTTACTTCAAATTATTACCCTGACATTGCAACTTGGTTTTTTTTCAGGAGCTAAGAATAATTTGTTATTAGGTATTGGTAGAGTTTTGGTACACATAGGTATCAAGTTTGTTTTGAAAGAGGAGAATAAAGTTATAAAATTGCAAACAGATTTTTTGCATATTTTGCTGTGATTTTATCTCTTCTTTGAGAAAAAAGACCACTTAATTATTTTATAGATATACACTTTTTTATTTCTGAAGACTTTAAATTCTTCCTGTGACAAAATAGTGTCCTAAGAACCTTGATGACTAAACCAGAGTTAAAAATTTCATATTATTTATGGAATTTTGAAAAAGTAACTAAACTATTTCTAGTTAAAGGATGTGATTAAATTCACATGCTTATGAAAATTTTGACAGTTTTTTGAAAAACGTTTCATTTGTAAAGGGGAAAAAATGACTGATGTAAAAAAGCAAAGAAATAGCATACTCTTTTAAAGTTAAGCACATTGGTTAATACTGAAAAAGAAACCTTTAAATATTGAAAATTAAGTAATCAGAATCAAAATTAGACAGATATTGTTACCTAGTAATAAATATTTGTAAATAACATCTTGTAAAAGGCATTGGATGAAAAAATTTTTGGGATTTAAATATGCAGATTATTTAGGAATGTGTATATTTTTCTACTCTTCAGCTGACAAAATCAGCTAGTGTCCAGAGAATAACAATAGATGATTTCTTAGAGCAACTATGCCTGAAATCAGTTTTCTCTATAGCTTAATCTGAGACGAAGTAAACTTTATGAAAACCTCAAAATGAAACATTAAAGATCCCCAGGCAACCTGACTATTTTTTCTGCTCATGTCCAAACTCCTTTTTTTATCATTTTTCCTCAGCAGAGTGGTTAAAACCAATCAGGCTTTGCCAGACAGAACTCATTTGCTTGTGTCTTCCCAGAGGGCTGCTCTGGAAGGATTTTCTGGAGCGTATCTCAGCAGTCTGTCACCACAGTAGATGCTGGTGACCACATCTACTTTGTATTAATATAAGCATGGTGAAGGCTTGTGCCACAAATTCTCATTTGTTAAATTATGCAGTAATTAGAAGGCTCATCCAAGAGAAAGGAATGCCAGATTCATTTTTTCTCCTCGCATAAAGGGACTGAAACACAACACCCACTTTACTTTTACCTTAAGAGCAACACTACATGATAATGTCCGCCTCTTCTTTAGGAACTGCTCACATGTTCCGGAAAGATGAAAGCAGACTGAAGATTGAGTGGGCAAGCTGGCATAATGGAAGCAGACAGACCTGCAAGTTCTTTACTACAATTTGTGCTTGGAGATGGTGACGTGGGGTTTTGAATCCCTATAACAAAAGGCGAACATCTTCCACCAGACAGTCTACCACCAGTGCCTCTGCCCCACCTCCATCTCATGGCAGAGGCTGGTGGAGAGAGCACTGCTACACCGTCCCATGAATGGTGTCATTTAGCCTGGTTTTGCATCTGCTCAAGATACAGATGGGTGCCCTAGTGCAGATGTGCTCTTCCTCTCTATTGGCTTCATTCTTAGGGTTTTCCTTCACTTCCAGATAGGGTTCTGGATACTGAGTAGAGGAAGATGTTTCTCCATACCTTTGCATAATGCCTGAGATCACAAAATCACAGAATGTTTGAGATGAAAGTGACCTCTGGAGGGCATCTGGCCCAACCCGCCTGCTCAAGTAGAGCCGCCTAGAGCCTGTTGCCCAGAACCCTGCCCAGACAGGTTTTGAGTATCTCTAAGGAGAGGGAGATGTCACTCCGGCAACCAGTGCCAGTGCTCAGTCACCCTCACAGTTAAAAAGGGTTTCTTTACGTTCAGACAGCATCTCCTGTTTGTCCCCATTGCCTCTTGTCGTATCACTAGGCACCACTGAAAACAGCCTGCCTCCATTTTCTTTGCATCTTCCCTTCAGGTTTTTATATACTTCAATAAGATCCCCTTTGGCCCTTCTCTTGACTAGGCTAAAAATGAGAAGTAGTCTGAAATGAAGAGAGAGATGTACTTTCTGGTATAGTTTTTCCCTCAGTGAACCACAGGGTCTTTAGTCAATGAACAGCTCTTTCTGCATACATTGTTTACAGGAAGACTACAACAAGGTATGAAAAGACTGTACAGAGAGTACAGGCACTGAAATTTGAATTCTTTCACACAACTATCTCTTAAAAAACAAGCCACATCACACTTCATTAGGATCCATAGACTCATTTTACATCTGTCCCTTCATGATTGTTCATTTGTTTCAAGAACCTATTAGAAGGTCAAGATATTCAAAGGGGTAGATAAAACGGTGAATTGCTAAGAAACAGCAAGGTGATTATTTAAAGACAGCTCGGTAGAGGCTGTGACCAAATGTATAGTGGTTAACACAACTACAACGGCAGAAGACTAAAAAGAGCAAATCTGGTTTTTGGCCCCACAGAGCCAAAGTCACCTTATTTTTAAGTAAAAGCACCCTGTGTTTGCAGTAAGCAGCAGTAAGCAGCAAGATAAAGGAAGCTCTTAAACGTAGGAAGACATCCTTCAAAATATTGAACTCATGTCCCATTGGAAAAAAACCAAACACAAATGATACAAGCATGGGTGACTTAAGTGTAAAAATACAATACAGCAGATCATAACAGATTTGATGAAAAACGGGTGGAAGGCGTAAAAATTTACATTACATCCACTTCAAATGAAATAGCAAGCTTGCCAGACAATATATAGAGTGAATAGGTGATCAAAATGCGAATGACTGTTAAAGATAAGGCTGTAGCTGAAAGGCTAAATCACTTCCTTGCATCTGTATTCACAACGGAGGGGCCTAAAGGAGGTACACAGGCTAGAAGCCTCGTTTGTCTGCAACATACTGGAGGATCTTGTCTACCTTGAGGATGTTGTCTACCTTGAATTCAGCAAGGATTTCGACACAGTCTCCCATGATATCCTCCTAGGGAAGCTGAGGAAGTGTGGGCTGGATGAGTGGTCGGTGAAGTGGACAGAGAACTGGCTGAATGGCAGAACTCAGAGGGTTGT
>Ga0065711_1032327_pt1 | contig 27542 bp, 21 predicted proteins | sample Hoacrofraction12_FD_59098 | JGI IMG/M metagenome (GOLD analysis project Ga0065711, IMG submission 59098) | Hoatzin crop microbial communities from Cojedes, Venezuela - Epithelial fraction 12 v2 (version 2) | ecosystem: Host-associated > Birds > Digestive system > Esophagus > Crop | place...
GCCCAGGGAGGCTGTGGAGTCTCCTTCTCTGGAGATATTCAAGCCCTGCCTGGACAAGGTCCTGTGCAGCCTGCTGTAGGTGACCCTGCTTTGGCAGGAGGGTTGGACTGGGTGACCCACAGAGGTCCCTTACAACCCCTACCATTCTGTGATTCTGTGTGGTCTAAATGTTCCCTCTTTTAGTTTAGAGCCATTCCCCCTTGTCCTGTCACTATACACCCTTGTGAAAAGCCCCTCTCCATCCTTCCTGTCGGCCCCTTCAGGTCCCAGCAGGCTGCTCTAAGGTCACCCCGGAGCCTTCTCTTCTCCAGGCTGAACAGCCCCAGCTCCCTCAGCCTGTCCTCACAGAGATGTGAAAATAACACATTTTGCTTCCTACAGCATAATTCAACTACTTTTCTAAATTTGAAGTTGAAATATTTTACAGATTTAGATGCGAACTCATGACAAGGCAGTTCAAGACAAACAGGTTCTTGAAATCTTGGTTATTACACAACATGCCAACGACCAATCAAGCTACAAATATGGTATCAGATGAAACCTCCAAAGTGGCATTTCTTCCAGAATAAAATATAACCAACCAATGCTGGATTTTGTTACTACAACACGTAAATACATTTCACTCACCTTCCTTTTCCATCACCCTGTATATAAATGTTATGTTGTAGCATAAAAGCCACAGAGTTAGAACGGTCTGCGGTAAGAATTCTGCAACCTTATGCTCCTGCCAGCTGCTACTATATCTGCAGCAAAATTAAGAGACTTTACAGCCTTTAGAACGCACCATCAAGTGGCTATTATACTGTAGTTTTACCTTCCAAGTCAGTGATGTAACATACTAAGGCGGCACCCGTGGAACATCTAATCTGCAGTTTCAGTCCTAAACCTGATTACACAAAAACTACAACTCTAAAAGCAACATGGGATAGACAGAAGCCTTGTTCATGACTATCTTGCCCCAGACTATTTCCTCTGAGCCCACAGAGATTATATAGATCAGAGAATATACAAATGGGCTGAACTTGAAGAGAGCTCGAGTCAATTTAATTGTTTCCTCCAAGAGGGCTTAAGGAAAGCAGTAAAGAGTTTCCACCTGCCAGGTGAGCTGCTGTGAATGCACTTGTGGTCAGCAACCACCGCTTAACAGGAGTATTTAGTGAAAGATCAACTCCTGGCACAATGTGGCTATTGCTTTAGCTATGTATACCTCTACTCTTACAGCTCAAGATTTTAGGCAGTCTTGTAGCTGCATACCCTGTTACACCATGTGTATTTACTTCACAGCCTCTGGCAGGGAAGCTACAATCATACCAGTTTTCTGTTAAAAAAAAAAAAACCAAAACAAACCCAAATGGTTTCCTCTGTTAAAAATTGCAAAAAAACTCAGGAGAGAGTAAGAACCGAAGTCAACTTGTTCGCTGCTTGAGACTCCATGCTTTGGGCCCATAAACCCACTTCCATTGATGCCTGCAGATCTACCATACCACCTTCAGAAACCCCAACTGGAAAGTAGGTTTTCAAGTAAAGGAGCAAAAGTCCTCCTCTGAAAGCTTTGAAGCCAAAGCCCATTAAAATGCTGAGGCAGACTCTCAATTGCCAACCGAGCTTGACAATTTCGCCAGCAATCGAAGGCTGTGTTTTACAGCAGCCCAATACTGCACTGCCAGAAAGAGCCTCAAGATATTAAAAAAGATGTGGCAGGTTAGATGTTTTCAACAGAGATCAACACATCTTATCGCCACTGTATGGAAGGTACATTGGGGAACACTTTCTGAAGAAGGGTGTATAGTTCTAGTCCTCTGTCCAAGCAAGGACAATTTAAACTGAAATGATGAGTCCGGAATATGGGCAGAGGACAAAACAGCTTGGAAGAAGAGGCCAAAAGGAAAAAGGTAACTGCTCTCTCGGGAGGAAAAATCGCTACAGGCTCCAAGGGTCAAAAGAGCACAAAAGCAGCCACTGCTGTCCTTCCAAGGATTTATCTTAAAATAAGACCGATAAGCACTGACACAGGAGCCTCAGGCAATGGTCCATAACGGGTATTTAGGAAAGAACTTTAAAGACAGGGCAATATGATATTTCCCTCAGCACACCCTTCCTCAAAGGACCTGTAGCTTTGGGATTTCTCGAGGTGGAAACTAGCACTGTATTTACTGGATTGTTCTTAATTTGTCAAGTTTCCTTCTGAATCCATTTGTAACTGTGGTCTGCCCAGCATCCTGTGACAGTGAGTTCCACAGCCCAGCTCTGCCTTGCATGATGGAGTCTGGCTGCACATTGCATGGCACGCTTGCTTGAGGGAGCAAAGACTTGAATCAAATGAGTTATATCCATAAAATGCCTTCTAGTAATCCCCAACCCAAGATAATCTCAGTTTTTGGGCCATGAGTTCTGAAAGGTTATCTGAGCGTACACAGGCGCTCTGACACTGACAGCTAACAGTTAAAGGGCTGTTCAAGTGAAGACCAAATATTACGCTTGAGTTTTCAGGACACTGAATTTAACTCCATTTTCACACCGACACAACCTCCTCACGTTCAGGGATGGACACATACAAAATGACCAACAGTTGACCGTATGTTCTGAGAAAGGCAGTATTTCTAAATATGATTTTACTAGATGCACTTTGGAAATAGTAACTATATATGATAATATTAAATACATATTTAAAAAAATACTGAATATCAAACAACGAATTCCGTTCTCCTAATTTCCTTCTATCAGGATAAAAAACAACCCCAAAGGCCAGGTTACAAGGATTTCCACCCTTTGATTAGCTTCACTTACAGCCTCAGACCAGACGAATGCTCTGTAACTCAGTTTCCTCAATGAAGAGGTTGGGAATGAAGCTGTTTCTCACAACAAAAATGTTTTCCAAGTAAGGTAATGTACTTGCTTTTGACAAAGCCCCTACATAGATTGCTGATGGCAGGTGCTATGTAAGAGCAATGAATTATTTCCTTATGTTTCTCCACTTCCTCCTCTGCAAAGGAGGGAACTTGTCATTCTTCCTTTTATTAGCAAATGCAGCTGGGAGCTAAATACGTTGGTGACTCTGACTGATTTGGTCGTGTTTATGCAAGTAAGCAGCAAGAAACACTAAATCAGAGCATAAACAAATCTTAGGCTAAATGTGCAGATGAAAACCTAACACATACTAAAAATTGTATGTTCTTGAAATTAGTATTCAGCTGGTAAAGATCTCAATTTTATTTTCCGGTTTAATTTTCAAATAATTTCAGTACTAAAGCATAACTGCAGACTGCACAAGGAAAAAAAAACTTGAAATGCTTATTTTCCCCAAATTTAGAAACCATCTGTTTTGAAGTTCTGTTTGGCTAAGCAAATTACAGGACTCGCAGACCAGCTAAGTAGTTAAACAAATACAGAATACCTTTTCATCAGTGCAGGAGAAAAATGTCTTCAGCTTAGCTGTTTTGCATGGCACCTCCAATTTCTCCCTTCCCAATTCTCTCTGGCATCTGCGTTGCTGGCGAGAGGCTAACAATCACATAAGGGTGCTCCACAAAGGTTAACGCAGGCAGTAGCCTGGCAGCATATGTTGTGTAAGCAAACAGGACTACCATTTCCCTTGTATCTAAAAGGTCAACAAAACAGAACCTAACTCACCTCTTTTCTACAGGCCCGAGGGCAGGCACACGACAGAAAAGCTGGCAAGTTCATTGTCAGTGCTACAATGCCATAGGAAACATAACAGACAGATTTCAGCACTGCAGGTGAAGTGACATAAAGGAACAGAGCAGGGAGCAGAGGCTGCTAATGAACTGGGGCTTTTCTTTGGTAATACCGTGATTATTTTTTCCTCAGTGAATAGAACGATTTATGTAGAATGAAGACTCAACCCATAATTTAATTACCACAGGTTACTTTTGCATTGAATGATACACAAAGAGCTGATATTAAACTCAAGCTGCTGCAATAAAAATCCCTTTAAATTAATCTAACTACCAAATGTTGTTACTGTGATTAATAATTAGCAAATGGCAGGTGACAAATCAAACAGAATTATAGCATTGCTGAGATTACATGAAGCTCTTATCCCACCCTGCTTTTCTAGGGACATCCTTGTTTGCCTCCTTGTTCCCATCAACTTCCAATTTTTCAAACACATGCGTTCTGTCCCAAGTCACTCTTACAGTGGGGGCGTACGACATTCACTCCCGTGGCTGTCAAATACTGCATTGTAAATGTCTTATAGGCCTTAACAATCTACAGGGCAGAATAAATTCACAAATCTTGACGTTAGCTTCAAGAGATAGGACACTGCAAAGTTGAGAAGAAAGCCAGGAGTGGTCACAAGCAATACAAGAATGAAGAGAAATGGTGTCTCCTGCACTTCTTTTGAGCAGTGGATTCGTGGGCCTTCCCCATATGCACTTGTGAGCTCTCTCCTATTAAACCCACCTTCCCAGCTGCACTTGTAGTCAGACCCTGAACCTCAGCTGGAAGAATTTTGGTGCTCAGCCCGTTGATATCAATGGCAAAGTTCACCAGTTACTCATCTAACAGCTCTGTGGTTATCCCAGCCTGCAATATTGGCCCTGTACACTCTAAAATATTACAGTTTGAATTCATATTCGATACATCATCATTTTGCCTACAGGCTTCATCCTCGCTGAGGAAGAAAATGTTTACAACAGTATATAATGATAAACATATAAAGCCATCATCAATCATTCATCAGTTACAATTACCATTTGCATCCATTTATCTAATCACAGGCTGCAGTAACTGCCACACTTAAGCAGTTCAAAACCACTTTAAAGATGGAAATGCTGAGGATAACTACAACATAATTACGTTCGCATTTTGCAGCACTCTGCTAACTCATATTTCTGTCCCTTTTCAGGTTTAATATATGTTAACTAAAGAGGAGTTATTATTTCCATACACCTCCACTCACCTACACGCTCACATATACTGACTGTGACAGTGCCAGTGAGAAATGGCAGAGTATCCTCATAAACTCTACTTAACACGCAACTTCAGCTGTCTCCAACACTCAGCCTCCTAGTCTAGCTCTGCTGCTACTTTAAATACATTGAATTTCACACCTAGCTACAAAAAAAACCCCAAAGACCCCTCTCTCTTTTCCCCTCCTCCTCCTCCGCAAGATCACCTGCCAGAGAAGAATTTCGTACCTGCCCTGGATGTCAGAACTCATTCTCAGTCCTCCCTTCCCATTTCTCTTTTTCAACTCCACTAATTTGGAGACGCCAAACAGTGGGTCCTGAGCTAGTAACAGCTTCAAGGTCAGATAACTTCCAATGTTCCGAAGCTACACAAAAGAGGACAGACAACAGTTTGTTCTGCAGTGACGACAATAACTTAATTTGCTATATTATATAAGAAATGGACTCCCAAGAGTGGAAGGAGTGATATTTGTGTGTTCTTTCGCCTTTTCTGTCTTCTTCAAAAATATTATAATACTCAGACTTCTGCACCAAAATTAATATTTGCCTGAAGATCACTCTAAAGATTTGGGGGATTAAATCCAACTGTCCCTACAATGGCAACCCTGTTGCGCCAACCAGCGAACCACGTGAACACACAACCGCTACTCAGCACTTGTCTCTACAGCGTGTGCTTAGGTAACCAGGCGAGAGGACACCCTCCCCTTCTCCCCCACATCTACACGGACTCTTCACAGAGAGGACATTTGACAGGGTGCCTTACTATACCTAATGTTCGCAACATGATCCCAGAGGGACGTTTTCCTCTCTGGTCCCTTCCCTCCTTTTTCCAGTTCTGTGTGCCTCTCAGACTGCTTTAGTAGGTCACGCACTTGCTAGGAAAGCTAGCTGCAGCATTGCTAGAAATAGTTGTATTAAAAACACCCACAACCCTCAGCAATTTAGGCTTCTAAGAGAAAGTTAATAATAGGTGTTGTTGATAAAGCCTGGCCTGCCGACATTGCAGATTACAGCTAAAGCAGGTGGACACACAAGCCACCTCCCATTTGGGTATCCTGGGTGACAGCATCAGCTTCCCAGGCGGCAGCAGCTGAGAGCAGGAGCTGCACCCCAGCGCTTCAGCAAGGGCTCAGCCAGGGCCCTGGGCTCTCCAACTTTCATCCTCCAATTCTGCAGCCATCCGCTAAAAGCTTCTAATACACTCTCTAGCCATGAATGTCAACTTTGCTGTGACAAAAAAGAAATAAATTAACAGAAAAAACCCAACCAAAAAACCCCACATAACCTGCACAACCTATTCTGTAGATGGCACTGTATGTTAAACAATGATTTTCTTCTCTTTCCACAGTACAATTTCTGAGGATAACAACCCAGATGCAGTCTCTAACACATACAGAATATGCATTTATTTAAAATCAGGCATCATTCCATGGTATTAGCTTTCAGTTGTAACTCCAGAAGTCATCTAATTGCAATTAAATATGTTTATCCTTGTAGTGAGAACCAGGCAGGATAGCACGCACTATAGAGACCCAGCATAGTAGCCAGTCCCTGCCCCAAAGAGTTAACAAGGCAAACAGTAGGAGAAGAGAGACAGTATACTAATGAGAGCTAATGATGTGTTCCAGCCGTGCTGCTGGATCCCCACCCTGGTGTGCTACCCACCGAGTCAGCAAGTGGTGCTGTGCCACAATGACAATTCAGTTTTTCGGGGTTTTTCATTTGTGGTTTGGTGTTTGTGTTTTTTTTTTTTGTTTTGTTTTTTTTTTTTAAAGACTGCCCTTCATTATTAGTAACTTCTGAAGGATTTGTTGAAAATAGCATTGGAGGAGGTAGACCACAAAATTGGCAGAGAAATTCAGGAAACACGGGTGCAAAACCAAGATTGAGAAACATCTAGGGAATCATTAACCCGAGAAGTTAGAGAATGGCAGAGACTGAAAAAAGTGAATTTCACAAGAGATGTAAAATTGTTCTGAGGTTATTTCAGCTAACATAATTGTTGAGGCATTAAAAGGAACACAAGCTAATCTAAAGACTCCCTCATAACAAAGTTTGCTTGAGATATCTGGGATGTAAAATTACTTTAGCAGCAGCAGAGCTCCCAAAAATCCAAGACAAGTCTTAAATGGTCCAGGTCTGTTCCAGAACTATGCTACCATAAACACAGAGGGTAACAAAAAGGAGCAGCAAAGAGAAAGTGGCACGCATAAGCTCTGAAGAACCAGCCAGCCTTCCCCACTGTACATCACAAATGAGCAACATAAATCTCTACGTAAGCTCACAACGGAAAGCTGTCTTTCAGCGTATTGCCAGCATTTGTTAATTTGCACTTGCCAAAAACCAGTTTGGAGGCTTTTAGAATGTTAATAGGTAAACACAGAAACCCTTCATATTTGAAAATAAAAAAGGAACAATACTTAATTATCCCAGTACAACTAAGATTTATGGTGATGTCAGTATTTCACACATTGCAGCTTGTAACTTGATGCGGAAAATTTTCCCCGTTGCCTAGTGAGTGCCTTGCATTGGCTGCACACATGGTTTTAATATGGATTGAAAAATCTCGCTTTACATATTGCAGACAAAGACACAAAAGTGTGGCAAATTTTTAGCACTGTAAAAAATTTAATTCAAATCCACTGTGGTTGATTCAGCCTAACCAGAGTGTTTTGTTCTCTTACAACTATGCAGACATGTATCATATTCCAATGCTTTTGGCTCTTTTAATGAAAACTTTATGATCGTTTAAAAATTCTGGTAGGTATCCATAACTCATTTTTCCAGAATCCTCATATGAAAAATTTACTTGCTGTATGGACCTGACAGCTGTATTGGTAGGAAATCTCTCTGTTGAACTACAGGTAAAGAAGCCAGATGTGAGAAATATTCGTGTCGTTTGTCTTACCATGTCTCCATACTTTGCCCAGACATTCAACAGTAAAATCAGGAGGAATCCATGTACATTACTACAGCCAACCAGCAATACATGAAAAAAGTGCAGAGCTAGAAAAGGGAGCTTTACAACATTGATGAGTGAGAAGAGATATCTGAATAGGAACCAGCACTGACAGCTAACCCCAGAGACTGGGATTAAAGTCACTGCCACTTTATTTTACATACAGAAAAGCCATTTCAGGCATTTTTGAAGGTTATACCTCCCGCTGCCCAGTTTGACTTGTAGTAAGTACTTCTGCACATGTTTAGCTCTATGCACTGAATAATCACTTTATATAGCACAGAACTAGTGACATGTATGAAAATACATGGATGCCTAAATCTTCTGATGAATCACGGGCTGAAGTTACCCTAGTTCAGTGAAGGAATGGACAGAGGCACCTCTAGATTAACATGCTAATATTAAACTCAATGTGCAATTCTCTCATTAATTCTGCAATCTTGGTATTAAGCTCTAACATTTTAATAAAACATGAATTCTTCAGCATGCATTGGATATACAGACCACGGAATGGCAAAGTGTGCTTACTAAGGTTTTACAGTGATTCTCGGGGATAAATTTGGAAGAGGTTCTTTCTTTGTGTGTACCAAAGCTATTCATAAATTGTGCAGATCAACTGAAGCTCATCTTGTAAAAACCTCTTAAATCACATAATGAATTGTTTCCATTCCAGACACACTTGACCAAGCTTACATGTGTTCTAGATAACATTTTAAAAATTAAAGCTATTCTGTATATTACAGAACAAAAGAATGAAATAGATAGGAAGAAGGCAAGAAGTAATTAACTATTCCTTGAGTGGGAGAGAGGGCTGGCTAAATTTATTGGGATGGAAACTAAAATTTGACATGTGAAACCAATAGAATACTGACTGTGCTTCAGCTTCAACTGACTAAACCCAACAAACTATCTACAATATCAAATCACATCATTGTTATTAAATGATGATTGGAACTATAACACCTGTTACAAACCAGAATGTTAAGGTTTAAGCTATAATCATCAGATTTCAAAATACACAAAGGAAAGGCCATGAAGAATACCAACTCCTTCATGCCACAGCTTTTAATTCTACACCGAGCTTTTAAACACATAATCCAGATTCATATCAAAGCTCTCTATAATTGTTTTGCCTTGTTGTTTTTTGTTTCTTTTACTGTATCTATGCTTTATAAAATGGAAAAAAATCCCTGATATTTCTCTTTATAACATGTTTTTTTTTCCTGGTTTATTTTTACAAGCAAAACAAACCCTATCTTTCTCTCCAACTCCTCTGCTTTAAATCAAGAAGCAAGCTCCTGATGAGTGTTCACGCAGCTGATTAGGAAATTGTCTTATAGACAGCAGCATTAAGTGGCACGCCAATCAGCCGTGATACAGTGGTATTGCTGGTGCCTGTGTAAATTATAGAGTTATGCCCTATGCTTAGGAACCCTAAACATACAATTCTGAGATTTCTTATTGGCAATTACATTATAAATGCTGTGTTCTAATGTTTAACAGCATGAGAATATATTTATCACGTACTGTATCCGCAGAATACAGAAAAAAAAAATCTAATTGGAGCAGACTCTCTGAAGAAGCTGTTATGAAGGAACCCTCAACACTGAAAGCTTATAAAAGAGGAACCTTTCTTAGGTTTTTCAGCAGTGATGCTATAAGTAAAGCTATATGGATTTTAAGAACTCTTGACATCCATTCCACTCCCATTTTTTTTGGATTCACTATTTGTTTTAGGACATGTATCAACACCCACTTAAAATACACTAAAAATATATGGACTTGTCTGAAAGGTTTCATTAGTTTTATCAATATTTCCTTATGAAATAGAAGGAAAACCTTCAAAATTTAACTAACAAGAAATGCACTACATACAGTTATCTGTTAACAGTACATGGACCCACTATCATTTGGATACAACACACATGGAAGATGACTCTTAAGAAATGCGATGGCTATAAAGTCATGGACTCGAGAGCTATGGGATGCCAGAATTAAAGTTTGCCTATGAAATTTTAATTCAGGTTCTTTAGTTTTAATCCTTTAATTATATATTTACATTAACCAAGCAGGCCAGACTCTTTCAGTAAACAGCATTCTCTTCACTGGCACATTTTGAGCCCTGATTCATCACAGGGCTTTATGCCTTATTTACTGCATAGATTTAAACTGCATTGAATGCCTGCATTTTAAATTCCTCATGGGCTTCCGTACGTCGCTCATTACCACAGAACTGATAATGCCACTGCACCTATTAATCTGTTCTAGAGCAAAGGCACAGACACATCAACGTCAAAAGTGGGTATCTTAAAGATGATACCACAACTTTCATTTTGCAGTATTTATAGAAGCAAGGCTCTCAGTAATGTCAGGGCGCTGTGAGCTCAGCTCGAGGGCTAAGCGAAATGAACGTCTAACTTGCAAGGAGCTGACGTACTTACATAGAGTAAAAAGTCCAGACAATGAACTGCCTGAACCACAAGAAAATCCTGTGTTTCAGCAGTACTTCACCCTATTCCTCCCAGGTATCTCAGTTTCTGCAGTGGGAGAGGCTGAAGTTGTACGCACCTATCTGCGCCTTCAACTATGGCTCCAGATTCATTCCCAGACAATACACCTGGGACATGTATGATACCGGTGTCCTGAATCTAGAAGTATGACCACATCCAAAAACGCTACTTAATTTTATTTCTCTGATTCTGGTTTTCCCTAATATCAGAGTCTTGGACTAGTAGCCATACGAGTGCAAGTAAAGCATTTTCCTTCTTCAAATCAAATGTCTAAAGCTATTTTTTTGCTGTTGGCTCAATAGGTAGATCCCGTGGACAGGCCTGCATCACTTGAGGTGACCAGTTTACTGACAGTAGAAGTAGGGTATAATGCCTAGACAGCAGTGGAAAATGAGACAGATTCCTAACTGCAGAGAAATGACAGGACTGAGAAATTTTGGTCTCAATTCAGTGCTTCAAAAGGGAAGATGTTCACTGTCTACTTAAAACATCTCTGTTCTCATTTTTTCAATCTCTATATTCATACCTTCCATTATTTTGATGTTATCTGCCCTTTTTTCTCTCCAAAACACGTTTCTAATCCCAAATATTATCTACTCACATCCCAGTTTTGCCACTCCATCTCTCTTTTTTCTCCCCCTTCCTGCTGTTGCCCGACTCCCCCATGTGTATTTGCTACCCAAAAGAAGCCACAGCTGCTATCAGAAATTTGTATTTTCCAATTCACCTAAAACCAACAGATTTGCTTAGGGTCTGTAATAGGTATGTACGTCTAAAATTAATAATTCCAGAGCACACTCACTACAGTCAGTTGTTAACGGCTTATTAATTATACATCAGGATGCCATAAACAACTTGCAGCCAAAACATAACTTTTTAGAAGCATACAACAAAAGCCAGTGCTGACACGCGTCAGACTTTTGTCCTCTCCAGAACTTTGTAGAACAGCAAGAAAAATTCCACCTCTTCTTTTCCACAAACATCCAGAGGCTAAAACTGGGAGAGAGCAGGGTCCCCTCAGATACAACATTCAGAATGTTTACAAAGGGAGCAGCAAATGAAGAATTGAGACACTGTAGAGGGAATAGCCAGAGCTGTTCGCCATTAAGGTACAGGAATAGATCACTGCGGAGGAAATAATTTCCCTCAGTGTCATGTTTTTGGGGAGAAGAGATCAATCACATACACCAGTACGAACTAAAAAAATGAAAGGAACTAAAAGGTCTATAAACAAATTGGAAAGGAGGAGTCAATTCTTAACGGTAACGCCTACCTACTTGAACAACCCCCCAAAAATCTAAAATAGCAGACTTGTTCATGAACTGAGTCACCACAGACAAACACATCTCATTTTTTAACTCTAGGAGACGCTAGCCAGACGTGATTGATTTGTCCTCCTACCGGTCCTTGCCCTTTTGTGGTTCTGCGGAGACACTGGGAACTGGCTATAACTCACCGCATGCCTCAGGGAGCTTTCTTGTTTTTGGAAATCTCTTGGCAGCGTGACATTTACATTCATTATGGCTGATTCTGGGCATTTAAATATGAAAACAATTAAAGTGTATTTACAAGGGATATGACAAATCAGCATTTGTACTCTGGCCATTTTTTCACTGACTTTCATTGAAGTACACCGTTATGTTTCAGCTTTGTCCCTGCAATTGTCTAAATGAGATGATTTCCCAGTATTCATACAGGCAGGTTGACTGATGAGAATGCCTTTAGGGTTAAATGTCTTTAGTATAAACTCAAAGGTCTCTTTCTTGGACAAATTCTGCCCCTGCACCCACTGATGAAAATTCAGAGCCACCCCTGCAATCCACAGCATCACTTTCGACCTCCACCAATCTAAATGGTAGTGCTCTGGCTGTCTGCAGATCTCTGTCTTCCCCAGAAAGGTGCTTGGTCTTCACAACTCATACCCTTCAGTAGCAGCAGGTTGCTTTGGAGTTTCATGCCACTTTAGTATTCTCACCAATCTGCTGCCACCAGAGAGGAGGGTTATCTGCACCAAAGCTGGGCTGAAGCAGAACACCTATTTCCTCACACCTCCAGGTCACATTTCCATTAGCAGAAGGAGAGGCTGAAGTAACAGAGGGGATGCAAGGGAAAGAGCAGCGTTTTGCTCTCTTGGCAACCCTCTCACCTCTATATTAATAATGAAATTAGTTTCCGTAGTTGCAATGTACCATGGAAATGCAGCTAGACATAAGTAAGCATCTACATTTTACTTCAGGATGGTCTCACTTAGGTTCTGGAGAGCCACCCGCTCTGTGCGTAGCTGTGCTGGAAAAGTCTCTCCAAGGTTTTTTTATCCTACTCCTTCCTGGCAATTACTGCCTAACACTGCTGTATGGAAGGATTTTATATACACCCCCTATATCCTGTTAAAGATGGCCATCCAGCTGGGCCAGACTTACTGCTGGAAATGGTTTGAGCTAGTTCAGAACTAAGGTACTTGCATGAATCTTTCCATAAGTGGAGTCCTACAACAGTAGTGTTGCCCCAACAGTGTGATCTGGAAGAGCATATCTGTTTATCATGTTCAAGCAGCCTTTCCAGACTGAACGTCAAGACCCTACTACCCTGCTACAGAAGAGCTGGAACCAAATTTCGCTCCCTCCAGTTCCAAACATTCACTGAAATCTGTGGAAATGGACTGAACGCGTGACCTCAAATCCTTATCTCAAGCCCCTTCACAAAGTTTGACTGAGTTTCCAAGCTGCTGTTCAGGAAGAAAAGCAAATACAGCTTTAGAACCCCAGCACAACTGAGCTCTGTGCTCACCAGTCCTTTAATGTATGCCAAATGGTCTTTTTGGTTCAAAATCATTTCATGCAATGCTAAGCAGTGCTCTCGTCGTTGCTTTTGCTGACTTGCAGTAAACCAGCAGGATGCCAGGCTGCCACCATCAGAACATCTGCTTTATCAGAAAAGTATTTCAGCGGTCCTTGCCTTGTAACAAATGATGCGACCCTGGAAGGCAGGCAGCAGCACCCCTGCAGGCAAACAGCTTGCAAAAGGTCAAAAATGCCTGGAGCCTTGGGAGCAGCAGCATCATTTCTGTCACCTCGCCCTATCGAGGGTCTTAGAGCTGTAGTAAGGGAAAAGATACATCACTGAAGCTCTGAAGATGGATCCCGGTTGATGGACTGGGAGGTTCCTACCAACGAAGAATACGAGAAGAGAGGGAAGAGAGGAAAGCAGAGGAGAGGAGAATCCAGCTGTGAAGCTTTTTACCCTGCCATGGAAAACAGAGCTACTCCTGGGAGCGCCACTTAGTTTCCCTCAGTCCGAATGACCTGGGGCAGCAGAATGTGCCATATAAACTATTTTGGTTATGAAACAGGTTACAGAGTGCTTATACAAACAACTTCGCTAGTACACAGATACTTGTCCATTGTCCTAATTTACAGCTTTTTTCCAAAACAGTGCCTCATCCTCTGACGTTTTTTTAAGGAGTTACTCATTTTTGTTTGTCTTTTTGACTCTGCATTTCTCCTAAGACTTTTATAAAACCCCACCGCTTTTTGTAATCTTTCTGTTCCATTCACAATGGAACGTCAATAAAAACCCTAATGAAGTAAAACAGTGAAAAAAACATTTCAGTTTTACCAACAATGTAAACAGCATCAGGAAGATTTTGGATCCTGTTTATCCACCTGTGAAGCTCGTAGTCAGTGGATGCTCTGTTGCTACAGTTAGAGAAAGGTCTTGCTCTTGTTGTTATTGTTATTGCCTTTTGAAGTGAAATGACAGTGGTACTCTTTTGAATGGTAGCATTTTACAGCAATTTAACTTCCTGCCTGAAGAAGCAAATTTTCATGACAATTATCTGGAAAGCACAATCCCATACACACACAGTTTATATATATATATACACACACACATACACACACCGGCATTTTCAGTACAGGTGTGATGTACAGCATACCAAAGGCCATAGGGATGAACAGTAAATTAGTTGGCAACATTATTTTCTACAGTAATTTCCTAGAAAACGAACCATTTCCTAGAAAAGCCTACCAACCTCTTCTGTGATGAACAGTGCAGCTGATCTCTACTTTCATTCTCACTCACCTTCCACGAAAGCATCACTGAGGACCTACTGAAGAATGCTGGGTAATTCTGGCATTATTGGATTTTTTTGTTATTTATTTATTAGACATGGGAGCTGTTATCAGCAAGCAACCAGGTGAGTCCAATCAGATAAAGCATTATCTGATTCCTGTGCTGTAAGTCAGATTTTAATAGAGAAAAGATCTGTATCCCTTTGGGAGTGGAAAGAATATGTTTATAATGTGTTCTGAATGTGTGTTGCACAATAGCAAGTATGGATAAAAATATTTTCTCTAATCAATTTCCCACTTTCTTCTCCAAGTTCTTTCACCCACAAAATGAGAACTAAAATAAATGAAAGTTCTGTTTGTGCCAAGTGCTGGCAAATAACTAAGGTAAGATAAGCATGCATAAAAGCATGTACACACATTACACCTTCACACAGACACACAAAAAATACTGAATTCTACAATATTAAGAATATAATCATGACATCATTGTTTCCCTGCCGGCAGAATGGTTTACAGAGTTCAGGTTTATCTAATTCAGCCATTGAAACAAGACCTTTGGTAGCCTGCTCTCAACCCCAGTATAGCTTCTGTCTTGGGTATTTATCCTTGACTTTTTCTGTTCAGAGGCTATGAAGTCTCATGACAGGACCTGCAGATTAGACACAGATAACATTTGACTATCTCTTAAAGGTTTTACAAATTTTAATCAGCGGAGTAATCTAGATATGCTCAGACGGATGTCAGCATTAAACATTAAAAACCTTGATGCAAAGCTTGCTCTTTCTTGTACAGCAGTGTTACGTGAATTTTGAGTTGCTGGAAATTATTATTTGCAAAAATGAGGGCCTCCCCTCTCACCTAATGCATCGTTTTTGACTGTTCAGACAGAACTGAAATTCTGGAATTAGTTTATCACTAGACACTTGAAACATATTTTGAGGGCTCAAAATTACTTTTTAAAATCAAACTTGTTAGGTCATATTCAATTAATTCCATAACAAACCAGAGAAGAAGGCCTTTCATATCATGTTAGGCTTAAAAATGCCATTTCTTTCATGGTTTACACATGAAAATGAATGTATAACCAAACCATTTCATTGAGGATTGCAAAGGTGTGTGCTCAGAGTGCCATTAACGAATGAACAGCAAACACTCTGCCACTGCCAGCCATCAGCAGCAATGCTGACATCCATATCACACTTCAGTATCTTTCATTCCCTTTTTTCCCAGGTGAGCCTCTGCCTCTCCATCACAATTTACAGGAGGACGGACATTTTTAGAAGTAACCACAAAACTACAGGCAGCACAGAAGTCATGAACATAACGAAAGCTAATATCAAACTTGGGTTATCTGAATTGAGGCTTATTTATTAGGGAAAAAAAGCCAACCAAGTCACCACTAACCACATCCTGTATTTAAGATATTGGTTTCCCTTTTGGGAGATGCAACTACACTTTATCAGTATCTGAACAGTAACCTGCTTCAAAATTTGTATTTGCATGAGTAAAGGTTAGCTCTAATCACCCGGGCACAAGAGCAGTTTCAGGTTGTAAAGACTTTGGTGTCTCTGACAGATTAAATGTCTTCAAGGAAGACCAGATCATTTTTGGTTTTATGTATCTGTGATGACAATGCAGTGCAATTACTGAAGGGGCTAAAACCTGTGAGCAAGATGAATGCTGAGACTGAAAGCGTAGCCTGCAACGGGGTGCAGTGTACACATCACTAAGGAAAACTCTGTCAAGGTCTGAGATTTCCTCTTGGACACAGACAGCAACAAGGACTGGGAGAAGCAGAGGTGGTGGCGTCTTGCTAACATGAAACAACTAGTAAACAACCACTTCAGTACATTTTGCCTCCCAGAAAAAGAAGAAAAAAAAAAAAAAAAGACTGAATTAAGCGCAACAACAATCCCCGTAGGTCCATATCTAGCTATCCCTCTAAATAACCTGAAGAAGTTTACTACAGCACAACTAGAATGGTGAACATCAAAGAAACTGATATCTCAACCCAATCCTAGACACAAACTTCCTATTTGCTACCATTGCACCGGCACAGCTAGACTAGTTTCCCCTTTCTCCTTAGCTTCAGTAGATCAGGCAATCATAATTTAGTAATAACAAAGCCATGTCATTTGTGGGAGCAGACAGATCATATTTACACTTACCATCTTTCTAGTGAGTACCTTGTAAATCTGATGAAATTTATGTCATTAAACTCAAAAATATCCTGATGCATCTGAAAACTAACTCTTTTTTAAATGGATAATCAAAACCACTAGAAAGGACTGCAACCCTACAGCATCTACCACATGTTGGTCCACACAGTAGCCTTTTGCAAAGCGACATACGCTTTAGAGATGCTCCCTTCACTAACACGAGGCTGGTTTGAGCTTCCTTCACCTCCCTCTGACAGGTAGAACATTAATGGAGAAACGAGTAGTCCCTCAGTGCAACAGGCCACAGAATTTATTGCACAACGGGAGATAAGCAGATGAAGATTCAGTACTTTACTTGTCAACTGTACTTACCAATACAAATGGAAATATTTGACTCTTTCAAATTAAAAGAACATCCCTTACACAATACATTCAGCTCTTACAATCCAGTTTAAAAGGATGAAAACATCACTAGCCCGACAGCTCTTCACCTGGGAAGTCTCTCATGTCCTGAAATTAATGCCATGTGCACATCTTTTCTCATTAATGAGCTCCTAATGCCTACCACCTCCTTAACTGCACATGCTCATATCTTCAGTGGAACGAGACACTCCCTGGACTTTTACCCTTTAGGGGTAATCCCTTAGGAATTTTTCCTTTAGGATTTTTACCCTACCATTCGGTGATTCTGTATGTGCTGCTGGCTGGCACAGTGGGTCAGCCTCAGATTAATTATTAGCCAACGAAGGCGCTGCACTGCAAACTGTGAGGACCACGTGCCCTTTCTACACGGGATGGCTCTCAAGTCTGGCCATACAAATCAGACTGTAAGACCAGAGCCCCTCAATTACTGCTTCGCTTCCCTTAGGTTTTAATGAATCTTTATCTAAAATATCCTGCTATTTTCCTGCGTAAATACAACCTGAATGACTCATTGTGGGAAGAGGGGGCAGAAGGATGAAGATTCTTTCCCTTTTGGGGGGTCAAGAAATCTCCTTTCTCTACAGATAAATGTCCCTGTTCTAGATCAAATGCACCTTTTGCCACTTCAAAATAAGAAAAAGATCTGTTCATTCAGAGCTGACAAACAGACAATATACGTGAAGCATTTGAGGGGCAGTGAGGAAGCTTTAATAATCTGTATCACATTATTATTTGTCTGTTGTAACTTTATGGCTTATAACCAGAAGTTTAGGCACTCGCAGCTTCCCCTCCCTGGAGGGCAATGTATCAAGATGGTAATGTATCATGACCTCAACAAATGCTCTATTTAAACAGCACAACGACTCCCAAATGGAAAACACGTTTCTGCCTGCGATATCTCAGGTTTAAATGTATTTCTCTTTCTTTTTTTTAAACTTCATTTCTAGGAAAAAGTGGCCTGGCAGGGATTCAATGCCACATTCTGCCCTTCAGCACTGGTGAGGCTGGTGTAAATGTGCGGTTAGGATAACGTCAAACCCGCTGTCCCGGAGGCATCTGACTTACTGAGGTTCCACCTGAGCCCCGTCGTGGTCACGCTCTCGCAGGAGTTCCCGATGGGGATGAGGCCACACCAGTCACCTTCCAGTCCCGTGTCCACACGCAGCTTGTGCTTGCCCTGCAAGAGAGATGGGCCGCTGGAGTCAGTGATCGCCAGGGACCCAAATGGCATTTGCCAACAGACCTTGCAAATAAAAAAGAAAGTACTTAGATGGAGACAGGTCCAGAACGTCCCCCAAAGGCTGAGGAATATTTGGCTGTAGGAATTCAGGTCATTGACATTTAGAGGGAGGAGAGATGCGTGCTTAGGTTCCACACCACAGGGCTTTCAAAGAGTTTGTTTCTGCGCTTTTCTAAGCAGAATCTGGCTTTGCTCATTCTTCCCTGGCATTTTTTGAAGAGGCACTTCTGTCAAAGATAGGCTCTTTATTCCTGTGAAATGAAGGTGTCCTGACCCATTCCTTCATTTTTATTCATCACCTAAACCGCTATGTTTCACTTCCTAAACAATCCTAGTCAAAGCACCGCTCAAACTCCTTCACTATTTTGATGCCATCTGTAAAATTCCATGTACTTCTCCAGACACGTACTCTTCCCAGAAGGAAGAATACCTGCAGAAACTTCACTAGGTGCTAGAGAAATTAAACTAAATATTTAGAGTACCATGCTTACACTAAGTAAGAACAGCAAAGTGAAATTAAAACACAATTTTTGCATATCTAAGATTAATTTATCTTGTAACTATCAGTTCATGGAATGCAGGAGAAGCAGCAGCTATTGACGATGACGGATTTGTGACCAAGCTCTTAATTGGTACTTACAGACCCTGTGTGAACTTCTTGCCAGGTATGAACATATGAACAGTTGCAAGGAAGAGTAGATACTGCAAATCTTTTACAGAATAAAATTTAAAAAACCAAAAAGCTGAATGTTAGAATTCTGGCACAACCTGTGCTCTGAGTAACTAAGAAAGCGTTTACAAAAACTAGCCACAAGAAAACAGGAAATGCAAAACAGTGACAAGATCAGGGGAGAAATCATCCTCTGGTCTCTTCTAACAACTTATTCTTTCAAACAAACATGGGCTTCATCTAGGAGAAGGTTAGGATTCTTTGAAATGGAGGTTTCTTCGGGGTTTAATGCTCTTGAGGATGCACAGGCAAGTTAAACCCTTGAGTATGTCTTTTACACACAAATTCTTCATCACGACAAATAAAATCGGACAGGCCTATTTATGAATCTACCAGAATAAAAGAACTCTCTGAAACCCAATGAGTATTCAGTGAGTACTTTGTTAAGCAAGAAACCAAGGTCTTCTACCAAAAGAAAAAAGAACAGTTGAACCATAAAACTCACATAAATGTCCCAAGCAGCAAAAGTACTTTCTCACAAATTTTCTTTAGCTGAATGTATTTAACCTTTTTATTATGTCTTCTGTCCTGTCCTGTCATATGCTCATTCCAAATGCCCTTGCAAATATAAAGTTACTAGTTAGAAAGTCAAAACTGGAGGCAAAGTATCTTATTGCTGAGATGTTGAAGTCTGAGGCATTCGACTGCTTCTCCTGTTAATGCCAAATGCATTATGAAGAAACAACTTCAATACATGTCATGCTCTCAGTTAACAAATGAACCTTGGAAAAGCTGTCAATTAGGGAGTATCAGATTGCATAGCTTAAGCCTGTTTGATTGTTTGCAGAGCAACAAGAAAACCAATCCAATATCATCTGTCTTCTCAGGGTGTCCAGCTTCATGTGGCGATGAGCCATGTACTTCAATAGTGGTTGGGAACGCTTGCCTGCCAGATTCAGAGGTGTAACAAATTCAGGATTGATAACCTTTTAGCTATGCAATACGCCATGCTACTTCTCTCTCGCAGTACAGCGGGATGAGGAGAGGGAGAACAGAGGTACAAGTACAAGCACAAGCTCTGTCATTAGGCGACTGCAGATATTGCCTATAATGAAACCGATGATGGATAGAACGAGGGGTGGGACTGTCTGTTCCCCATGAACGTACATATTGCTGCTCAGAGCTAACTGGGGAAAGGAGCAAACTCACTATGTTTTCATATTCCTTTACTAATTGATAAAAGAGAGGTAAATGTAATCAGGTTCTTTGTTGGGCCAGTTAAGTCCAGCATTCTCACATACTCTGCCTAACTACTACTGGGTTTCCACATCCTACTTTACAACCTTCTGGCCCAGCTTACAGATAGGAATTCAATTCAATAGACATTTATGCAGAAAGCTGTCTTTCTGTGCTCATGAAATAAATCTTTAAAATAAAACATGGCATTACCAGAGACTTGCCAATATCCAGGATTTTATCAGGAGTCTTTCAATGTCTGATACTTCCCTAAAATCCCAGTTCACACATCTCGGTGATTATGTGAGAATTTTGACTTTCTTCCCTAAAAGGACAATTTCTAGCCCTCAGTTGTTAAGAGAAATTTCAAAGTAGAAGCCCAAAGGGCTAAACCCAAAGCGGCAAGCAAACAGGAATTGAAATATTAAAATGCAAATTATTTTTTAAAAAAACACTCAACTGTTAAGCCAAACTCATGGCTTAGGGATTGGTTCACTTATATCACACAAGACAGTTTTTAAGACTTTTCTTTAAATAAATCAATAAGGGATCTTAGTATTCTTTGGCACAGTAGGGACAGAAAAGGGAGATGATCATTGGGAAAAAACAACCAAACAAAAAACTCCAAATAACCCACTCATTTTTACCAAAAAGATTAATCAGCCAATGCATTTGTACAGTGAGGTTTTAAAGTAAAAGCACTGTGTGTCTGCCATGGGTCAAATTAGGTGCCCAAGCTTATCTTCAAATTTGCAAGTACAGATCTTTCAACCAAGCAAGATGGAACTGCTATTTGCAGGAGGAAGGGAGGATCAGAGCTTGTAATTTTCAAATACAAGTAATAATTTGTTCTATTTAAGTCTCTGTGATTAAAGGAACAATTATATAGTGGCACTTAAAATATGAAACTGTTTTCAGTTTCTGCAGAACTCAAAGTTCCAAAATTAGGTTTAAAAAGAAAACCAAAGTTTGACTAAATGACTTCCTTCTTAAGTTTTTTTGCTTCTGTGGGAGGTAACTGAAATATCTTCACATTTAACTGAAGAATCAAATATTACCATGTTTGAATGATACCAGTGATAAAATAATAGCAAATAATACAGCTGCATTGATTTTTATCTTATTAAGTCTGTTTAGAAAAACATTGATCAATCTTCAGCATTGATTTTTTTTTCTTCATTTTGTCTCTGAAGCTGGGAAATAAGATCAATTTCTAAGTTCAGCAGTACGAAGAAAATGTCAGAAGATATTTTTAAGAATGCTTCATCCATATAGGTTAAACTTTTCTTTTCAATTCTAATGTCTTGTGTTATAAGAAAGCATTTAAGCAACAGTGGTGAAATATACACCCACTCCCATGCTGGTTTTGCTGAGGAAAGACCTCAAGACAGTTATTCTCCGTCACATCTCCTAACTCCAATGAATAAAAGTCTGATTGCCAGGAACTCATATACCTAACCCTATTCACGGTCCTAAGATGCTAAACTCATTAGTCGAAAATTTGCAAGCTGAAAAGCATATGAACAGTATCAAGATAAAAGTTGATAGCTTCTATGCATGCACAGATACCCCCCGGCACTTCATAAAAATGTAGAGAAAATTACTTCTTCACGTGCTTTCCAGATCAACTTGAATAAATATATTGCAATAAATGTATACTCTAAAACAGATATTAAGCAACAAAATGTTATGAAAGGCAGAGAGAATGGGGACTGATCTTCAGTAATGCATTCTGAAGTTATCTGAAGGAGGGAAACCTGGAACCTGGCAGGTTGAAACTGGACACAGAGGAGAGGCGTGATGCCAGTTAACAAGATGCTGGGGAATAAAGAATTAAAATTAACCTTTAAAAACAAGTGAAGATAGATACAATAAACAGATCTTGGAAACTGCTGAAGGACTAGGACACGTGAAAGGTAATGGGGAAGGAAGAGGATTGAGTTAGAGGATTAGAGGACAAAGCAACCTTATTTTAATTTTCAGACTTCCCTGGTAGTTTGTCCAGTATAAATAACTCTACTGAATAACTTAACTCCTAGAAGTCGCTGATTCTCTGACTGGTATACTTTCACCTGCACTTGTTGTGACATCTGGGACTACAGAGTAACAAGATTTCTGAAGACCTGGCCAACTGCTCTATGATACCTCCTCCACTAGCTAGATCTTGTTTTCCATAATCTTTCGATAAAACATCTTGTATCAGCTTTATTTCAATGCTTACTCCATAGATGGCAGCACACGCTTGAAAACAACAGCAGCAAAAAACTAAATACAGATGTCACAGCGTTACTCAGGGAAAAAGCAAAAACCACAATCTGTTTTAGTACATAAACATCTGTGTGCAAAAAATGGTATATAGATAAAAGACTCAGGGAATGGGTGGAAATCAACACGAGCACCAAAGACTGCAGCAGAGAGGAGGAGGAAAGAAACATGGATGAAACTAAGCTTAGATTATTTATACTTAAAATCAAATATTGTGATTGGCAATAAAGTAAAAACAAAGTTCCAGAAATATTTCTACTGATCATTAGTTGTGTAAGAGCTTGACTTGAAAATAATAAAAGCTTTTAGGCTGAGATTCTGAGTGTGATAAATACAGCCAATTTTTCTAAAAGGATGTATTTAAGAAGTTATTTTCTTATAACCTTAAAATATGATCAATTGTATTTTCACCCAGATATACATAGAACCAAGTTGCTACTACATGAATGCTACTCACGGAACGTTATTTAAGCCAATAAGTCTTTTTGTTGCTGTTGAAGACAAAAGTATCCACAGCTCCAGTGAAAACTCGGAAGTCTAAAGGCTCTTACGTATCATATCAATGACTGCTTAAACTCATATGGAAAAACCAGCAAATGTATTGTACTTCAAAATAATATTAAAAAATGTTGGACCCAACCCTGCTGATCCTTTCTATCCAGCGTTAGTAGCGCTCCTGCACTGAAATGGACACGCTTCAGCTTATCAGTTATTTGCAAGACAGAGGCCCAGCAAGCCTACACTTCAAGAGCAGCACTTCATAAAATGACAACTCTATAGCGAATAAAAACCCAGGCAGTAGAGAGCAAATAAATTACAACCATTATTAGACCCAATTAATGAACACATCTGCTTCAAACCAATCTATGACAAGGGTATAGAAAGAAATCCCAGTGGAGTAAGTGCCACTAAAATGAAAAGATTTACTATACCCCGAGGTTATACATTTAAGTGGTTGCTACTGTATATCTAATGTACAAATTATGCACACAGAGCAAATGATCCCAGAGTTTCACACATTCGCACACGAACTTTTTCTGCAGGCCTAGCGAAACCCTCCTGAGAGGACACGTCCCATGTAATAGCGATGCCATGTTTTACTGAGCACAGTAGGTGCGTCCCTTGTTTGCCCATCGCCTGTTGCAGTGTGAGCAAATAAAACAACTCTCTCTTCTGCAGTCCAGCCCACATGACAAGAAAACAGCAGAGGTGCAAAAAAATGCAAAAGTGTATTTCTCTCTGCAGACTGCCAGCAGTTAAAACTGCCAGCAGCGCAGACACTGCTAACACGCACGCAAATGAAGTGAAGAACAACTTTACCAAGGAAATAAGATATCTGGGAATACAAAAGCTACTATAAAAGGGCGTGTTGGGTGGTTTAATTTTTTTTCAAAGACATATCTTGAAGAATGACAAATGCCATAAATATTAATTCTTCTTCTACTCTGAATACTACCCTAAAGAAAAACTCATTTTGTTGAATCTTCCCACTCGCAAACAAAGTTTCACAACATTTTCTTCAGTCTACCATAAATCAATGCAAAATACCCCACAAATGTGTGTGAAACTATGATAATCAAGAACTCGCTGGTCCTTCTCTAAATTCAAGCAAGCCTTACGCCAGCACAGCATGACATTTTCTCCTTGAGCTTATGCCTTTGATGCCCTATCCTCAGCAGGCCCATAATTCTAGGTTTAATTAGCATTTTTAGTGATGCTTTAAAAAAAAAAAAACAGGACCATTTTCTTTATATCCATTTACGAGACTACAGAGTATAATAGATTGCAGATAAGATCAAAAAGTAGACAAGCCGCTGAAGATTTCATATTGCCTATATAATTATTATGCAATGTTGCAGTTAAATTGTCAATCTAAAGGGGCCTTTACTAAGGGCACTAATATTCTATAATTCCTAAGTGATGAAAATTACAGCACAAACCTTCTCATCATCCACCAGTTCATACTACATTTAGTGTCACTGCTCGTTCTTTGTTGTGCATTTCTACAGGAGAAGAGTCCGGAGGATCTCTTCTACTTAGACTACATTCTCTTCTTTTCCTTGGTGTTAGAGAAGCGTGGGAGTTAATTTAAAAGACAGGATATCGTTCACCTAACTTGTGGCAAGAAACAATTTCTTCTTCATAGCACTGAATTACGAAGTATTACTGGAAGGCACGTTATACTATGTAAGAACACACAGAATTTTTGTGCGAGTATACAGTGCTAGGTTTTGTTTTGTTTGAAAGTGCTGAGGCTCTGTTGCTACACAAGAAAAAAAGTATGGTTACCAAGCCTAATGCATATGAACGTTTACTAACATATGCTGTACAAGAATACTTGATGTATTTTTTTTCTTGTCTGGGTTGCTCTGATCACATTGCTTTCTCTATGCATCTTGCTTTCTCTTCCCTAGTGCGGCTAATCTGTCTTCCCCTTCACACAGTACTTCACAGTCCATCCTGCGCTGGAGCACACCACATCCTGTTTAGTGGGAAGAGATTAATTGATTAATTTTTCCTTTCATCAACTACTGTCCATCTGAATCTTGGCTGGTTGTTCTAGGTACCTTTATGACTTCTTCTAAGATTAAAATCTGTTTATCTGTTCTCAGAAGTGTTCCCAGACACACTGGGAAATCTCTGTAGCTCTCCTCCTCCAAAATCTGACTTGGAAATCTTCTCTACTAGACAAGTAAGAAGAACGATCAACAGGCTGCTGGTCAACACCTTCTGACAGTTTCTTGTACTCCTCAATCTACATCCATCTGATGCCCTTTTTTTTTTTATGTGTATATGATGCAGAAAATCATGAGTCTACAAATACTCTTACATACCACCATCCTTTTAGTAGAACTGGCTTCATATTTGGGGGCTTCATGTTCGGATCAGGAGCTTCATAAAAGCCTGGTCTTGGTGCACCACTTCTTCAGTGCAAACAAACTGATGGACAGAGTTCTTTGCATTGAGTGGTGGAACCTCACAAATCCTCTTTTCTGCCTTTCATTCCTACCTGTTACGTTCACATACCTCTTAGTAGGAAAGCGAGAGGCTTGAAGCAGTGAACAATGAACTTTTGAGACAATTTTCAGCGCCCCTACTTGATCTCTGTTACAGGAAGGAATAATTTGCTGTTGTTATAAAGATGTTCATTGACCTAGAATACGAAACCATATCTATTTTCAGTAGAAAGGGAAATAGTTTCTGCTTGATAACTTTTGAAGAAGTGATATGCCCCAGCTCTTGTGCTAGCAATGACTAACTGCTTCTCTCTACACCCGCAAAATTCAAAGGGTGTAGAGAGACTTAGCAAACGTGTTGCTAAGGTCAGGAAGACAAATATAATTAAAGAAACTTCAAGATGGCCATTCAAACATATAATTGTTTCTCCTTTTTTTTCCACCCTCTCCCCATCTTCTTGTATGGCTAAGTAGCCAGTTGGAGACACAGTCCACATAAAAATTCCTTCTTTTCTTGGAGCACATAGTGCGTGAGCTGAATCTTGCACTACCCTGGACTCTGTTTTCCTCCTTTATGAATCACACTTGGATAGGGGTGTGAAGTTTATTTGCAACAGCCTTTTGTAATGGATCTAGCTTCAGTTTTGTTGCATTTCAGTGGGAACTGCACCCACATCATCAGTGTCATTAGTGACAGATTTGGTCCTCAGAATACAGAGGAATATTCACAAGCACACTCAAATCATTCAAAGTAGGCCAACCTGAGTCCTAAATATTTGACAGTGATTTCTTACCATAAACAAATGCAGTCAGCCTGGCATCTTTTCTCACAAGGCTTTCAAGCTCTGAAAGCTGAATGCCTCTTTCCAGCACCCCATTTGTCATCACAGTCACAATTCTGAGGGAGCATCCCACAAAAATTATATGGGTATATTTAAACTGCCACCAAAAGGTAGGAGAAATTGTATTGTGTAGCAGACAACAAAAGAACAAAATCCCCATGTGGCATTTACCTTTTGCCTTCCTTAGACCTATGTGGAGGACCTCTTCTATGCCCCAAATGAGTATTCAAAATTATCAACATGCTCATAGCATACTCAGCCTTAGCATGACCTGGTTGAACTTAAGATTCTTGTGTAATAAGAAAAAAGGTCAGCAGAGTTGCTACCCTGGATTTCAAGACAGCAAACTTTCAGCTACCAAGGGAGCTACTTAGCCATGGGAATCAGCTTTTGAGGGCTCAGTGGTCCACAAGTGCTGGTCAGTTTTGAAGAGTCACCTTCTAAAAGCACAGGAGCAGGCAGTCCCATAGAATCATAAAATGCTTTGGGTTGGAAGGTGCCTTTAGAGGTTGTCTAGCCTACCCTCCCTGCAGTGAGCAGGGACACCTTCAACTAGATCAGGTTGCTCAGAGCCCGGTCCAGCCTGCCCTTGGACAGTCAATGCCCCATCCCATCGTGTCGGAAATCAAGCAAGAAGGGACAAAGACCAGCTTGGCCGAACAGGGAGCTCCTCTTGGAACTTAGGGCAAAAAAAGAAATTGTATGATCTTTGGAAGCAAGGTCAGGCTTCACAGGCAGATTACAGATCCATGGTTTCCATCTGGAGGGAGAAGACACAAAGGTCCAAAGCTCAACTAGAGCTGAAACTGGCCAGTGTTGAGTCATGCAACAAGAAAGGCTTTTTTTCAGTACGTTAATAGCAAGAGGAGGTCCAAGGAAAATACTGGACTGATGGTCACCTGACTATTAGGGATGAAGAAAAAGTGGAGCCATTCAACTTTTTTTTGCCTCAGTCTCTAATACTACTGATAGACACACAAGAACGTATTTGCCTACATCATACCTATTGCTCACAGGCACCCTGTGATCTGCTCATGCCCCCAGACTATTTCTACTCAGTTCAAGAATTTCAACATTTCGATGCAAGCTCAGTGTGAAGAGACAGGCTCTTGAATACATCCTTAATATGCTTTAACTTTTGGTCTGCCCTGAAGTGGTCAGGCAGTTGGACATGATGATCGTTGTAGGTCCCAACCAACTGGTCTATTCTATTGTATTCTGTGAAATCCTTTTATTTACTCTTTGGGAATAAAATAGAATTTGAATCCATGAGACAG
>Ga0065711_1005177_pt1 | contig 27541 bp, 20 predicted proteins | sample Hoacrofraction12_FD_59098 | JGI IMG/M metagenome (GOLD analysis project Ga0065711, IMG submission 59098) | Hoatzin crop microbial communities from Cojedes, Venezuela - Epithelial fraction 12 v2 (version 2) | ecosystem: Host-associated > Birds > Digestive system > Esophagus > Crop | place...
GGGCCACGTCCCGCCGATCAGGACCGCGCCGGTGCCCGTGGAGCTGACGGGTGAGCCCCCGGCAAAGCGCCCTGCTGCCGTCTGATCGCCAGCAGGGCCCTGCTCTGCCGCAAGCAGCGGTGAAGCCTACCATCAGCCCTGCAGACTGGGCTACAGCTCGTGCTGCTGACACAGAACTGTGGCAGCGCCGAGTCTTGGGCCAGCTGGGTCGGAGGCCTTGAAGTTCCAAATGTCCGTGTCTGGAAGGAAAAAGAAATAAAAATCACAATAGTTCTGATAATCTGTTGGCTGCCTGCATCCACGAGGGGTGGGCAGCAACGGCAGAGATGGCACAGCATTAAGAACAACCCTGCATTTATTTTCAGGGCACAGATAAATTTGAGGAGGCCAAAGCTGGACGCGCAGACCTCGGCCATGGTGCAGGCCAGCGTCTGCTCCTGGCAGGTGAGCGTTCAGGTGCGCAGGCCTGGGAGCCCTGGGCTGCAGGCACAGAAGGCTACCATGTTTTTCACCGGTGAGGGGTGAAACCCTCTCAAGCCCGGTAAGAAGCTGTTCCTGGGCAGCAGACCCGGAGGGTGGGCGGTGAAAGGGGAGAGGGAGGCCTGAGCACAGCTCGTCCCAGTGCCTTGTGCGGGGGCTGTGGGCAGCGTCCCCTCCGCACGCTGTGGCACAGGCTGGCAGAGACAGGTCGGCTCTGTTGGCATCTGCCGAGGGCAGCAAGGCTGTCCTGCTCTGACACGGGTCTGGTGGGTCAGAGCTGCAGCTTCCTGCAAACTCTCCCCCTTCACTTTTCATTAATTGGCAGCCTCCAAATAGAAGCAAGAATTATGCGACCTGTGGAAACCGAACGGCCTGTTATCCTGAGAGAAAGCTTATCCCTCCCTCTTCAGATCAGAGTTTAAGCAGGCTGACCAGGCAATGTGTGTTGGGAAACTTGCCCGGCTAATGAAAAAAGGACTTCATTCCTCAAAGCTGCCAGACCACTGCCTTTCACCAGCACTGGGAACAACCACACTACTTGCCACAGTAAGCATTATTCACGTGAGTGTTTTGCAGGACTGTTTTTAGTACTGCAGCTACTTCAAATTATCAGAGAGTGTGGGGTGGGTTTTCCTCTGCTCATTTTGTCTGTTAAAAGACTGCTGAAATTTAGTACACCTGCCTTAGCTATACAGCTGTCATTTAGTGTATCTTTCCCCCATTTTCTAAAACGAAACAAGTTTTCAATTTACTTTCTTAGAAGAGAACGAAGAGGAGGGGGAAACACAGAAGGCTACAATAGGACAACATACGGTAGAACTTTGGTTTTCAAAAGAAATTTGGGGGGGCAGACGGGACACACAGAGGAGTACACCCAAGTGCCTAGAATGTCTGAATCAATGGAGAAGAAAAATTAATTTTATGTTGTTTGACAACATCTCTCTCATAACTCACTAGCAATAAGAACCAGCTAAAGCAGGACAGACTTGTAGCATGTTTGTAGACTTGTAGCATGTTTGTAGAGCAACAATCTAAGAGCTTTGCTCGTTTGCAAAAAGAGAGGGTGCCCAAAAAACCTGACAGCGTTGTGAGACAAAGAATGGGGTGACAGTTCATTTAAGCTTTATCTAATGGAGGAAAACCATCACGGCTTTTGTCAAGCTCCCTCTCTATGAAGCTGCTTTGCTGAGACATTTCCTGGGCACAGCAAAGGTCTTCCTCATTCTCTGGTCTTTTTATTCCTAGCTTCCAGCCCATACCAAAATGGTTCATTAACTTTGATCACAAAGCTTGTTTAAACAAGTGAGATGACACTAGCAGCAGAGACAGGTACACTAAGAAACTTGAGGAGAAATGTTTGGTTTGATTAAAAAGGGCTTTTGAAATAGCTGCAGATGTTACCTGCAACAGATTCTACCAGAAGTAACAGTAACGGAACAAAAAGTGACAAGTGTCTCCAAACATTTCCTGTTGATTTTGTTGAATCCATGTAGATACAAAGATTAAGAGTTTTAAAAATTGTAATTAAAAAAGTCACATGAATCTTGTGTGATTCTGGAGTAGACAAGATGTTAAGATCATACAGATGCTTTTCCCGAGCACCAGCACAGTGATGGGGCAAGCAGCAGAAAGCCATCTTGCGCACCACCAGACAGTACAGAAAGCACGCTCTCCTGTGGGACAGGCACAAGCTACACAGGGCGCACACACGGGAGAAAACTGTAGTTCACAAGAGATGGTACAGCACCCATTTGCCGTAGTGTTCATGGTCCACTAATATGCAAGCATATTTTGAATGTGAGGTAGTCAATAATGGTCTTCTGCAAACACAACTAACACAGCTGTTGAAACACCCCACTTTAAAAAGAATGCCCAAGTATATTCCTGACCCAAAAGAGTCTAATAGCCCGCGTTCCCTTCTGTGGACCGAGGCTACAGTGGCCCCTGGCCACACCATGCGCGTCAGAAGTGGACTGCCAGACCTTCCTAGGAAGCTTTAGCAGCTACAGTCTCGCAGTTGCAGAGAACATATTGCTGCAGAGCTGAGTATCACGAGCGCAAAGTTTGGATAACAGCGCACAGAGCTGGTGAGATATCAGGGTGGCATTCCCTGTTCTAGGTGTTCCCTTGGGACATTCCCCCACATTCTGCCAGTGACAGCTCCTCCTCCTGCAAAACAGGTTGCCAGGGCTGAGGCACGTCTGCCGCCATTGGACACGTTCCCCTCCCTGTGGTTTTGATGTCTTTGCAGCACAAGGGAAAGCAAAAGGCCATAGGTTGAAGACATTCAGAAGAGTAAATTTCGGAGTCATGCAAGTAGTAGGAAGTCCACTAACTCTTCAGTGGAGTCAGCTAGTACAATTCTGACGTACTCGTGCTTATAGACCAATCTTGAAAGAAGAATTTAAATCACACACATCTATTCTTTGTAACCGTATTCTGTGGCACATCTTTTAATGGTTTACAAAATTTTAGTTAATTAAATTTTACAGCAGGACAGGGAACCACTTCCACTTGAAACACATACAGCCTGTAATACCCGAAAACAACTTTCTGAAAGTTACACACCCCACTAAGCTTCAACAAAAACAGGCAGACTAGTAAGCTACACGGGTAGAACCTGAACCAATTACTGAAGCTGAATATTTGGCAGTAATTAAATTAGATACTACTGTAACAGCATCTTGTCTTGTTCTAGATGAGAACAAAATAATAATAATAGGAGAGAAGTGAGACAACTGTGCTGGAGGCACTGTGACTGGATGCAGTTTCAGTGGACCCTTTCCCACAGCCTTTATCTCTGAGCAAAGTGGAAGGCTCATCAAACAGTTCATCTGGAACTTATACTCAGATATAGTTTTGTTTGTTTTAAAGACTGAGGAACATTTGTTGACTAGCTAGCACAGCACAGATTCAGTGCAATCTCCTTCTTCCTGCTGCAAACTCACAGTGTAAACGATGAGCTGCTTTTCATTGTTTGTTAAGCCTCTATTTCCACTTTCCCGACATTTGGATTCGTTCCTTACTGGATTTTCTACTTCTGAAACTGAAGTGGAGGAGCATACAGCGTATGAAGTAATGAATGCTTTGTGCTTGTCTGTACAGCACTATGTCTGCAATCAGCACACCCTGATACGAAGAGAAGGCAGCAATAGCACAGGCCAGTTTTTGAGAACCCAATGCTTTTTGTGAATGAATTAAGGCAAAAGACCCAGAGATATCTGTCTTTCTCAGCATGCTGTCTTTGCTGCTGTTTTCTTGTATATGGTTAGAAAAGTTACTGAATATTTTCTTCTGTCAGGATGAACACCTTTCTCACATTCCATAAACTTGCAGACAACCTCTTCCTCCCACAAAGGTAAGCTAATTGAGTTAGAGGAGCAATTCAGCCTGCCCATATTCTCTGGAGAGTTGAAGGGAAACAGGGAAGAGAGAAATCTGATCCAAAGATACATTTTTCATCTCAAGAAAATGGAAGCTCTTTTAGAGAAGATCAGTAAATGAGACACCATTTCTGAAATCTTGGATCACTCCCTGTCCGAAGTGCGTGTGGTTGGTTTTTAATTAACTCTTGCTTCAGTACCTTCTTAACTGGGTTTTTACTCAACAGCTGTTCCCTCAAATACCACATTTACTGTAGAATACATCCTGTATATCAGACTGATAACTCATGTTTTTGGTGCAAAAATGTGTTTCTCTAGAAGTAGTAGTAGGTTAAAAGCAAGTTAAAACAAGGAGAAAAAATAGCTTCTCCTTCAGAAAGAAACATTACTACTGATTACATAATCTTTGTGCGTATGCCTTCATACACATAGTTGGTTGGTTGTTAGAGCCGTCTTCATGCTCCATAAAGCACCAAAATCCAAAATAAGCTTTGCAATTTCTTTTTAGCTTTTTTCTTCTGGTGATGAAGAATAAGATGGGAAAAGTACCTTTTTATCAAACAAAATATTTAACTAGACCTCAAATTAAAAGGTGCATTTTGCACCTTGATTTTTGAACTTGTTAAAAGTGAAGTTTAGATATGCTTCCAAGTAAAATTACATTTTCCTTTTAAGAAAAACCCAACTTTTGAACATGTTTAAAAGAGGAGCATCAATCTTGCATATTTTCGAATTTCTTCTTCAATTAAACAATCACAAAATGAAGTTAATTAAATTGACCCAACTACAGATTTTTCTAGCCAAAAAAAGGCACTCAATTTTGGATATGGTAAAGCTACTGATAGTTTTTGGTACCCTTTGTACAATCAATATGGTGATTCTTACACAATTTCAACTACAGAAGTACACATGTAATGTAAAGTAGGCTACTCAGTAATAGCATCAAGAGAAGCTCTCTGTATATCCTAACCTAGGAGACTCAGCTATCCCCAAAGCCATTTACATGTCCATCTGAACAGCTAGGTCTGCCCACAACATTGAAAATGGCTTACGCCTCTAGCACAAGTGCTGCGAGGCCTGGCTCAGTGCTAGGCCGTAACAGCTCTCCCAAGACAAGGACTCAGACCACTGCGGGCTATTTTCGCACATCACTGGCTGAACATCCTGCTCGTTCCATGGCTATGAATGCACTCTGCTCACAGGATGGATCTCAACAACCAGCAGCTGCTTTCAACAATGCCTGTTGCCATACTACCAAAAACATCATAGAGTCATAGAATCATTAAGGTTGGAAAAGACCTCTAAGATCATCAAGTCCAACCATCAACCCATCACCACCATGCCTGCTAAACCGTATCCTGAAGCAACATATCTACACATTTTTTTAACACCTCCAGGGGTGGTGACTCCACCACTTTCCTGGGCAGCCTGTTCCAATGCTTGACAACTCTCTTGGCAATTTCTGTCTCAAACCACCGAGACAATCTAACCAATTTACAAACAACAAAATAAAGAGGCTATTACAGAAAGATTGTCAGAACTTTTATCAATTAAGAGTCAGAGATAATGCTGGAGGGAAGAAACACGTTGACGTACTCAGTCCCTCTCTGTAAAGTCAAGGGAGAAAATATAAATAGGCATCCAGTCTCAACAAAAATTATTTCAAGGGTGGATTTTTTTTTATATTTACAGCCATCTTTAAATTAAATAAATTGGACAGGATTGTTAGCTAAATAGCTACTCTCTTCAACTCTTTTGCCAAAGGTTTTTATTTACGTCTTGAATTATGCAAATTATATATCAAAACATCAGATTTTTTCCTTCTTATTCAAAGAACACAGAAAAATAGCAAATTTCAGCCTAAGTAAGCTTGGCGATGCAAGATCCTAGCCCTCTATTTCTGAGTATTTCCAAGCATATGAACACAATATCAACTGAGATAGGTAAGGCATTTCTTCTCTTTTTCTTCTTGAAAGATCCTTTACTTTTCTTTAAAGGAAAGCTATTATTTAAAAGCAAAACCAGGCTACATAAAATATCCTCACAAATGTATATAGACACACTATATTCTCTCATTTAGAAAAATAATTGCCTGACAGGTTTCATAGTCAAATTAGGAAACTCTTTGCTATGAAAGTCTGTTTTAGTTGAGGTTTGAATCTTGTGACTAGGAGACTTCACGATAACCCACACAGTTATTCTGAAGTTTAAAGCAAGAATAAAACCTGCCATACTCCATAGATTCTTAGAGTACGCTTCCATTTGAGCTTGGCACTTATAGCAAGTTTTACGTAATGTTTCTTTCTATCTTTACTGTGTTCCATAATGCATGGGACTCTTATAAATCATGTTGGCAATCCCCATTGCTACTGTAGAAATTTGACCACCATTTAAAAATAGCATGAAGCAGCAACTAAGGCGAAACTACTAAGGATTGAAAAAAATAATCTAGGGATGTAAAATGCTAGGTGGTGAGCAGCTAACATGAAAATCAACTTCACTATATAAAACAATATATTTTTTTCTAGTTCCTTCATGAACATGTTTCCATACGGACACATTAATGACATGTCCACAGGACTTTTCCCAGTTTCTTTTTGCAGCTTCCACCATGTCTCATCTCTGCAGGACTGCCGTTAGTCACTCAAAGTAATCAACACAAACTTTCACTGGCAACAGTATGCTTTTTCTCATCTTAGCATCATGTCAATCATTCGCCTCCAATTTAAAAAGCAAATGTAATATTTACAGCACTAGCTTTACAGTAATAGAATTTTACTCTCTTCAAATTATCTATAATCTTTATAATACACTGATATTTTCCTGGTACATATACCGATGAAAACTGCTGCTGTGCCTCCCCCTCCCCCCGGCTGAGGCTTACAGTTTGATAAGACCTTTATAGTGGTGTTCAGTTACCGTAAGGAACAGCAAGACCAGTGAACAATTTTCAAAGGAAAAGTGGTTCACTTTAAAGTTCCTTGCTAGTCTTCATGGCTTTTCATAAATCAATAAAAATATGCAAAAACAATGTAGTAGCTCTACTTAAGAATTTTTGATTGCCTGAATGTAAAACTGAACTCAAATAGTAGCTTTAAATTCTCTTACCTTTTTTTTCCTAGTGTTGCAATATTTGTCTAAGGGGAAAGTGTTTGAAATTGATGAGTTTTGATTTTGAGAGCAAATAAATTTATATTTCTCACAAAAAAAAAATCTTAAAATATTTCATATCTACTGTTCACCATTGTTTTCCACCACCAAATTTTAAGTCTTCCCCACTTTCTATCAACACCTCAAAAAATACGAAAATCTAATGAAACTAGAAAAAAGAGGTTTAAAGAACAAGAAACAACTAATACATTTTATCACTAGTGCTTCATGCCCCTCTGCTTCAGGTAGACAAGAGGGAAGAAGCAGCACATAATGATCATCCAAAATGTGTGGTATTAGCTGTTTTATCATTTCAGGTTCACCAACAAATCCAGAAGAGCAATTTTCCAACAGTGAAATAGCTCTATTACAAAATAATGTTTTCTGGGCAAAAAGATCAAGGTGAAATAAAGTACAACTGTCTATTCCAGTACCACTGAGTTTCTCGAGTTTGAATCAAAGCTTTAAAAATAGGGGGCATTTAAAAAGAAGAAAAAGTAATAGACCAAGCCCTTAGCACTTTTCCACCTCGGAACCTTCCCGCTCCTTTCAGGGATCTCGTGTTCTTTCATTTGGCATGCTGGGCCCCCGTCTGGTCAGCTGTGAGCTTATGTTCCAACACCCAAAAAAAAAAATTATTTTAGGCATGCTCTTTGCATTGGTGCTCAAGAGCACAAGCTTCATGGGAAATAAAGTTTATGTTCCTTCTAATCTGATCTCATAACTCTATTCCATGGGGACATCTTTATCAAGGAACAGATTCTTGGCCTAGGATGCTGGAATTAAAAATTCCTTACTAATTAATTTTTAGCTAGCACAAATCACAGTCTTTTTAAGTTTAGTAGGAACTGTAAGTCTATTCTTCTTGTTTAACCACTTATAATTAAAGACAAATAAATAGCTCAGCTCTGTTTTTTCCCCAGATGAATGTACTGATTACTACGGTAAGTTTTTCTGCAGAACTCTGGTTTGTAGACGAGATTTTTCAGGAGTCCAGCTCTCCAAATACTGTCCCCCAAGAAAAAAGGGGATGAGGGGGGGACACTTCTGAATTTGATCATAAAATTTTCCAGAAATGTTTTTTAAAAGCCCATAAATATTTTTATTACTCAAAGATAGGATATTTGTTTAAATGACCGCGCTTACACATGCTTCTACAACCCTTTTATAAACAAAATTGTGTACCCTGCATGCACAGACATAGGACAACTACACATTTGCTCAATATTTTCTGTATCAGGTAGTGACATCTGCATGTCCCTTTTGGCTACACACAATCAACAGAATGTATACCTCGGACTCTATGGGCAAGCAAAACATGTAGAAAGCAAAAACCTCAGTGCCAATAGAGTTACATGTATTTATACAAGTAAAAGACTAAGGTTTTGGAGAAGTAAGGCTTGGGAAAGCATACAGCTAGCAAAGAGTGAAACTAATCACATGCTCTATATGATACATCCTTAAGTGCTTTGCTGAACTAGGGCCTCATAAATGCCAGGAATACAGTCTTTAATACTCTGGATTTGAAAATAGACTATTAAACTACATTTTTTTCAAATTGTTGAAGGTTCCTTCTGAGAAGCACAAAAGCCTAAATTAAAATATAAGGTCTATTACTTTTTCTTCTTTTTAAATGCTCCCTATTTTTAAAGCTTTGATTCAAACTCAAGAAACTCAGTGGTACTGAGATAGACAGTTGCACTTTATTTCACCTTGATCTTTTTGCCCAGAAAACATTATTTTGCAATAGCACTATTTCACTGTTGGAAAACTGACCTGCCTTTTTTGGTTGGTCACATGATACCACTTCTGTTCCCCTGACAGCACCCATGGAATTATGAAAAGGAAAGTTAGAAGCAGCCATGACAAAAACAATCCTCTATATGCTGGTTGCATTCATCCTGGAATATAGTATCTGTCCTTATACACACGTATGTATACACTGTGTAATCCAACTGCTCACTGTATGTACTTGGTGGTTTAGTTTCTGGACCACCAGGTACATGGGAGAAGGAGCACAGTGGTTTAAAACAAGCCCCTTGCTGGAAATGCACAGGGAGCCATTCAGTGCATTCAGTATTAGCTGTGAAGAATGTTAGGCCAAGTTACAGTACTTGTTTTGCCAGTACAGGGAAGCAACAGATCAAAAGGACCACAAATAGTTAAATAATATCTCTGTTCCTGTCAGACTGACAGAGATTCAGCAGCCTGCTTGAGCTGTGAGGAAGTTAGACCAGGGAAATGGCGAGCCTCTGGGACGACAGACCTGTTCATCACAGCCCTTCCACCGCACTAGCAGCCTATTCTCCCTCTCCTTTCAGTTTTGCTTTGCTCCATTTCTGCTGTTAAAAACCAACATCCCAGTGTAGAAGAGCTGCCTGAATTGACCTACAGCTGGGAGAATCTGGAGAACCCCCTCAGAACTGCCAAGGCCCCACAGCTGTAGCAGTGCAGTGAGAGCACTCGGTCATATTGAGAGCCATTTAACTACGATATCAGTCAGCTTTTTCAGAATCCTGATTCTTTCCTAGATGCGTCAAGGTGGTGTGTAATACTACAAATACATGTATTTTGGCTTTTATCCTGATGCTCCTTGGTTTGTGACTGTCTTGAACTCACACTGTGCCCATCTTCTAAAGTGCTTAAATGGTGGCTGAAAGCCACTAAAGGCAAGCCGAAAAATGAATGAGGACACGCATGGCTGAAATAAGTTTATTTTTATGTTTAAGTGAATACATACAGAAACTTGTGTGTGGTATTCAGTGATTTGCACTTTCTGAAGCGCTGTTCTCCACAAATACAGAAATTCAATAATTAGCTTTCAAGCTATTCATTACATTCCTGGGGTAGATAAATAATGAATAAGAGCCAGCTATTCATTAGTATGCAGTACCTGAAAACTATCTGTTATCCCTTTCAATGAATCTGACCCAAAGTTTCACTGCTGTTGGAAGGAACTAAAATTGTAGCTGACCAAATAGCGTGCTTTACCTATACAGAAATAGAAAGAACAAAATGAGTTTGTTACTCAAATACGCAAGTGGTTTACCTCAAATTTGTGAAAGTGATGGAAAAAAATTCTTTTTAGGAAAATAGTTTAAAGCATGCTACTGCTGGTCTAACATATCCAAACAGCGTGCAGGCCTTCCAAGACACAGAACAGGTGTCAGCTGTTCACAAGGTACTCAGCGGCAAGTTGTCGGCCTAACCTCTTAAGTCTGTTGCCCGTGAACCCTCCCTGGTAACAGGGAAAGGGCCAGGGGCTCCTGCATCAAACCCTTTCCCTCTTTTCAAGACTTTGGTCCTGACTCATCCCTGCCATAGACTCGCTTTTGATTACAGAGGAATTGTTTTGTTTGATTTTCATTTCATTCTGAATTGGAACACCATTATTGTTCCCAGGAAGTAGAACGGGTTAGTCTGCAGCTATTTTATATTTAAAGGAGCTTATGCTTAATGCTTGCAACTTCAGTGCCACTGCCTCCAGAGAACCTGTGATATTTCAGTGCTTGGTCACTGCTACTTTCTTTATCTCCCCAGGTTCCCAGTGAAACAGTTCATATACTGTTATGCCAGCTCAGCTGAGCAAGACTGGGAGTTTTGTGTTTGTACTGCCTGCATCTAGCTAGAGTAGCAGCTATTGATGAACATTCTGAAAAACAAGATCTCTGAATGCTGGAGCAAATAGTTAAAGCAATTGGCTCTCCAAAAAGAAGAAAAGATCCGATTGCAGTGCAGTTCAGAAAGTATATGAAACCCATTAATAGCAATATGTTCTCCACACATTGAAAAGATGAAGCTAATTAGTAAATTTCTACAGTTCCCCCCCGAGAAGCCTTGCAGATTACTAAATGAGTCCACAATGCTACTGGCATCAAAGATGCCCATTCACATTTGATCATTTACCAGAGTGTTTCTCACAATTCTCCTAATTATGGACTGAGAGCCACTCTTCTAGACTCCTAAAAAAGAAAAATCTGCAAACTCTGCATTATCTCCCTTCCTACTTTAACTCCAGAAAGAGCAATTTCTGGATGGACTAACTTGGGCACACCTCTGTGTCTCCATTAGGAAGAACAGGACTCCTGCTCCTCTGTCCCCCTCAGGCTTGCTCAGGAGAGGGGCAATTCCAGTCTTGTTCTGCAAGCAGGACTCCGCCGCCTTTTGCTCAGAAGAGGCCTAATTAGCAGCAAGGTAGGAACCACATCGCTCCGAAACCATGTGGCAGACAGTATTGGGTTTTGCCCCCCCATACCCTCAGAAATAGAGTTACCACATCCCCATGCTCCAGCTGCAGAGCTTCAAGGGTAATTTTGAATGACACTTGGACTTCAAGAGGTGCTGACATAGTGTAGGGCTATAAGGCATGTAGATTAATGGATGCTTCAAGACTAAGTGTAAAGTTTCCTATGTTATTTCATTCTCTATTTATGCTTTAACTCATTAGTGGGTTTAATTATGCTGCACAAGCTGGAAATGCAGTGCTCAAGTTATTTCTCCATATAAGGGATTCAAATGATTTTCATCATCTCTGGTGGGGGGTCTTTTATATGATATGATAAAATAATTACAAGCTAGAATAACAGCTATATATTAAACTGTAGAGCAATCCCAGAAAAGAAAAATCACCTCCTGTTTAAAGATTCTATGCACCATTAAAGAAGCCAGAAGAGGCAGATGGAACTGCACACTGTACTGGAACCTTCGGAAGATCTCTAGGGGGAAAAATAGCAGGTTTTAGTCTGCATAAAGTGAGCAAGGGATTTAGAAAACAGATAAATAAAGAACTAAATGCCACTTTCTAGATTCTGGTAATCATAATAAACACCTCATTTTGCTGCTTTTTTTAAGTTTTTACTCTTGCTGCTTTTCTTAGATAAAAGTAGCTGTGAACATCTAATTTGCATCCATCTCGGCTATACTGAAGTGACTTAGGAAAATATACTCTAGTCAATGACCATATATCAACTTAATACAGGCTATGTTATGCATCTAGAAAGTTGTAACTTGGTAGTAGTATGGTGAAGTATGCATAAAGACACAAATGAGGTTTGATACTCAGTCAGGTTTTCAATCAACAAGAGCTAAACATCTTCATAAACATCACCCAGGTTTATGCAGTTCTAGAAAAAACGGATGTCCTGAAACTCTTGTTTCTTAAGGGAATATTCTGAGCATTTAGTTTTCTGAGAAATTTCAATTATGTCTGATTTACTACTAATAAAGGTTTTTCTACCAGCTTATCTGGATTTTTCTCAAAGGCGTAGGTACAATGTATGAAATGGGAAGATGAGAATAAAAGACTACTTGCAGAGGTCATATCAAGATAGAATATCACATAATACTGAGAATGGTTACACTGGAGCAAAGCCTGAGAATTATTTTTGGATAGTGCTGATTGTCTGTAGATCATGAAGTTCAAGTCCCTTTTCAGTAGAGGCTCCTGTATCACCTTTGAAAATCAGGCTTAGAAAAAAATTATGTATTTTCAAAAGCACTCAGGAGACTTTGGAACAGAATTCACAAAAAGGCTTCCACACAGTGGCACTAAGCTTCACAATGTCTAACTCGCAGTCAAATGAGGCTTCAGACAATCCCCAGTGCCCACGTAGGTGCCCAGGGTTTCTCTAGAGCGCAGAGGGAGCATTAGGCAGGGATGAGGTTCAGGCAGAGCAACAGAGGTGTCTTAAGGCTGCAGACACCAGGTGAGCAGTCCTCGCTGCAGGGAGATGGCTGCCCCCACTCTGAGCTTCCAGTACTGAGGCTCTCTATCATAACACAGAGGGTACACCTGTGTTATAAATAGCTGTAGGAAGAACTCGATCGAATAGCTCAGCAGTTAGAGCACTCTCAAAAGCTTTAGGACACCTCTAATTCCTCCTCCGCCCAAGATCCACATCTTTTTACACGGGGGAGCATAAGGTAGATACACTTACAACTTCTGTTGTGGAAGCTCTCCACCGTCCAGAGGACAAGAGGGAAAGAGAAGGGTGTGAGTCTATAACCTAGTAGTTGTGTACTGCTCTGCAAGATACATACCTACAAACCGTTTCCCATTATAAAAGCAGTGAACAACAGACTTGATTAGGTAGTGAACTTGTTTAAAGGTGCATGAACTAAGGTGCAGATGTCACTGATAGCTGCCCTTCTGGGCAAAGGTGTACGGAACATGCACAGAGAGCTGCAGTAACCATTACAGTTTGGCTTGCGTGTCACCGTTCAGCCTGTCCTCCCAGCCGTCCAACACCAAAGCGTGCATCCTGCAGCAGTGCGAGCCTGCAGCTCCCATGCCTGCCATGGCTCAGAGGCAGCCATTGCCTCCGCGGAGACAAGTTTGCTGGCTGGCACCGTCACACCTTTGAGTGCCAGGAGCTCCCAGCTCTGTCTGAACTCTTAATAAGCAGAAACTATGAGTAGGAAGCCAGTGCCTTTTCAGAAGCAAATTAACTTGCTTCTGGGATGGGCAACAGCCTCCACATCCTTCTGTGTTCCCAGCTTCTGTTGCAGTTAGAGTTCAGTGAGAGCTGGGAGCCAGGAAATGCTGTCTCGCAGCATTTCACAAAACCAGCTGCAGTATACACAGGGGAAGCAGAGGTGCTGAGACGAACATGGTGATAGCCCCGCTGTGTGCTGACCCCAGCTAGGAACTTCAGAAACAAGCTCTATAGAACAGAGGAACTTGCCAGGTTTACGTGCAAATTATCCTCCCAGTATCACCCACCTAACTAGTGTCAATTTGACCATAGTTCAATCCATCTCAAGAGGCCCCTGACAAGCAGAGGAGATTTTGCTCAAATCTAATGGATGTGCCCTTGAATTGGCTTAATTGCTCAGCTCTACTTTTAAATAAAATGGGCCAGCTTCAACTCATTACACTCCTTTTTTTGGGAACTGCCACAAGGCTCCTAAAAATGCTCAAAATTTCTAGTCTACTTCCTTGTAAGTTCTACACAATCTCAACCCAATAAACGCTTCCATCTCTGTCCAGTGATTGCAGCTTACTTGCAATTGGTATTTAAACTGTTGCATGGGGTTTTGCGTTGAGTGGCACTTGCACCACTTGACACCAGTTTTGCCACAGATACACATAAGAAAAAGGCTGTGCTCCACATGGCTCCTAAAATAAGTCCTCCCTGCAAAAAGATTTTGCTGCTACTGCTGACACTAGCTGCTGCCTGCTGAAACAGTAACATCTGAACGTCCGGGTTCAGCCCTGGAAGCACCCTGCAGCTTCCTTCCCAGCAGCCATGGCTATAAGGATAGCGCACCTCCAAGCTCAGGCAGGAGTTACAGACATCCAAGCATCTTAGAAAGTCTTCTGGGTTCTTTTTTCCTGTTTGTCTTGTAACTTAGTCTTGCACAGTTGCACTGGAAAACACTCTCTGTAATAATTCCGTTGAGAACACACAAAAAGTAGCATATGACTCAAAAAATCTAAATATTTGCTGTTGATAATGAAAACCATTGAGCTGATAAGTATAATGTTCAGCATTTTTATCTGACTCAATATGTATCAATGCTACTTTTTCCACACACAAAAGAGGTTTTTAAAAGGTACATTTGGGAGAACTTTCACACCTGAAAGTTTATAGTATAAGACAAGATATAATGTATTCTCTTTGCTGCTTTAAATCTCTTTCAGTTGAGGAAATTACAATGACAAAAGTATTTGAAATGTCAGACAGAGTATTAATATCGCAGGCACTCTAAAAAATCAAATAGTCTTTTAATTGAAACTTGTTTTAAGTTTCTTGTCAAAATAAGAAGGTAGGCTGTGTCATAGCTGTATTTAGGCAAATGTAAGCAGAGTTCTCAGGCCTGGAGAAAATGAAGTTTAATAAGAGTTTGGTGCATCTGGTCTGGCCATTGATGTGTCTCATCTGATTGAGGTCTGGCCCCAACAGATGCTTGATGACAAAAGCTCAGCTGCTACTCATTTTTACAAGTACTCCAATTCCTGGAAAAAACTTAAAATCAAAACTGGGGAAGGTACAAGAGAAAGCAGAAGACAGATCACATATCTTTTCCCTTTCTCTGAACTAATACAGAATTAAAAGGCTTAACTTCTTAGAAGCTAGGCATATTGATATACCTGAAAATTATGCATGAAAGTGCAGTTTACCATGTCTAAAGACAGCTACCTAGGCAAAGCTAAAGTTCTGAAGAGAACTGCTGACATGTGGGTGTTTCTCACAGGGCAGAGGCAATTCATTCTTCTCACCCAGACTCATATGAAATACATTAGCCTAGCCTCTGCAGTGTTTCACAATTGTTCCAACCTAAAGCTTTCGGTGGAAGGACTGAGAAATACAAAGACCTTGCCCCAGCTTCCATCTCACCAACCTAAAACTTCTACAGACTTCAGAGCTGTGAAGAAGGGTTGGTCTGTTTCTGTGAGCCAGGCAACCATGCATGGCTCTTCACACCCAGGGTGAATTACAAAGCTGCCAGTCATGTGGTTGCAATGTATTATTTTGCTGCACACACCACCCTGACAGATTTCACGCCCACCCCCCTTCACCCATATTCCTCAGGCTTTAATTTTACTCCATACTGAAGTTCTGCTTGTTGACTAGAAATTTGCACCAAGAATTCACCTTTACTCCCCTCCCCCTGTGAGTTTTGCCTTTCAGTTATTGCCCTGTTGGCATTTTTGGGCAATGCTACTCCAGGAACAGGTGTGTTACCAACCTACAAGTTAACACACACTACCAGATGGTAAGAATATGTCTGACTGATTACTCCAAAAACAAAATGTGACCTCGTTCATAGTTCTGTTCATTAAGATTTGTAAAGGCTTGTTTAGCTCAAGATCACTATCAGCTATTCGGTAGTCAGATAACATTACAAAACCATTACTAAGCAGTGAGTTGCAGTCTAGAAAATACCCGTTCAATCAGATTACAAGAAAATTCTCATTTCAAAAGTTGTCACTTTTTTCAGCCAGTGTGCTGTACAGCTTACGTATCACCCCTCCCCTTGTTTTTGTTTCTGGAAGTTCTACATGAAGACTACCAGTATGGGAAGCCATTTGCATTGAGAAGCTGGTCATTTTACATGCATTGTTTTTAAGTTTTATATGGTAGTACATGATCATCTTCTCATCTGAGCTTGTATCCCACAACTGGGTTTAGCAGATTGACTAGAATCAATCTGTGTTTTGGCAAACAACTTGGCAGGATATACTGAATACATTAGTCTGAAGATACCTGAGGTAGTTATGTACAGCAATATTAAAACTGAGAATTTATGATTTGTCTTTAAGTTATTCACAAGAAGATTTCAATGTCCTTAATATATTCTACTGTAAGAATATTTGCTAGACATATGCAGTAGGTAATTCTTAAAGCTAATTAGTATGGATATGAGCCTATTACCTCTCCAAAGCTCGTTAGCTAGTTTAACACATTTTCAGACAGAAGAATCTGTTTAGATTGGTAGTTTGACTTTATTTTTTTTCCAGCATTCACACGTAGCATGCTCGGTCTAGGGCAGATACAGATTGCCTGGTCCAGACTTCATGCTTTCCTATTTGTCTTTTTGTTTCAATCCTGACTGAATGCAGGATAAATACTTCCCAGATCTCTTGCTATTTTCATACACAATTCGCTTACTCCAGTTAAGAGCATAAGGAAAACAGAAATTGTATAGGTGTTATCCTCAATTGATAAGTTGTGAGCATTCAGTCCAGTCCTAGAAAGAGACTGGGACCAAGCCTTCAAGGAATGAAGTGCTCTCAGCTGTTATTAAATTAATGGACACAAAGGCACTATACTTACAGTACTGAACAAGTCTTTAAAGGCAAAAAAGGGATTTTCCTGCTCCAGACTTGAACTTCAGAAGTGTTTTAAGGAAAATAAATGCAATATACAGTAACAGAGGTCATAACAGTTCTTCTCCAATTAATCCTTAACTGTAAGCTAAATTCCTTTTCTCTCAAAAACCAGAGATAAATAAGCCAAACAGATAAACTTCTACACATTGCATAATTTGGACTGCTCATCCTGTCCTTCAGTGGGAAAACTTGAATACAAAGGCTTTTGGCTCTAGGAGGTAAAACTGATCCCAAACACAATTATTTGAGTGCATCTACTTTAAAAGATACACTGCAAGAACTAAGGTTTTCCATGTTCTCCAAAAGTTGAGTGCAAACATCGCAGCACCTTGTCTAAGACATTCTTCAAAGAGCTTTAGAGAAAGACACAACTTGCATTCTTACCCCAAGGCATTAATGTTTCTTTTTCCTTGTGCAAAAACAATTCCAAATCATTACACACACACTGTAAAAACTTATCGGACTCTTCAAATGAGTCGGCTTTAGATCAAGCCCTGATATACTCAGGGCTGGTTTTTAAGCAGCACCCATAGCAAGAATTTTATTTGTCCTACCCCCTGTGTTATCATAGCCTCATCTTCTATTCCCTGTTGCAAAATTAAATTCCATGTGATTTTCATACAATATAGACAAGAAAAATCCCTAAAGGAACTTTTTACTGATTAAACTTCTAAGAAATTCCTCTTAGTCATTATATGAATGAATAAAGACTTCCAAATTCAGGCCTACAGAAAGTAACCCCAGAAAATCTTTAATTATAAAAATATTTTCATTAATGCTTTTCGTCATCCTTTTTGCTTTAAAACTCTTTTCAGATTTTCTTAAACATCAACCTTCTTAAATGTATCTTAAATATTTAGAGATGACCTTGACACGGATTTTGTATCAACATAAACTTAGATAAGGGTGGGGTTTTTTAGATTTACCTGCTTACCACAGTGACATGACCGTACGCATACCCATAGAATTGAAATCATACTGCTTGGTGTTACTTAACCTACTCTGAGTAAACTGAGGGAGATAAACTGGTTTTCAGAAATACAATAAACTTCAGTGACAATTTATAATCAGCATTCTTTTCAGAGTCTTTAGTTATTTCAGTATTTGGTTTGCTAATACTACAAAGCAACACTTATTTACAGCAGCTCCTCCAGGATGACTTTTAAAAGGAGTCTCTAAATTTCATTTTATCAAATGCAGTTTTAGCAAATACTTACCTTGAGGTCAAATGAATATTAAGTTGTACTGAAATGCAATACCAGATTTTCATAAAAAAGTAGGGCAGTAACACCAGAAAAACTTAAACTGAGCAAAAAAGCAAGCAAGTCAAAGAAACATCAAAGAGCCATCAGTTTACTTACTCTCATGAGAAAATATTGTAGCCTTTGATTATACAATAACATACTATTTTTTCCATGGGATTCCTACCTCAAACAAGTAAAAATTATGTAATTTTCATGCAATGAGTGCAATTCCTGCCTTACGTGCCATGTAGTCTACCAACTTTAAAGAAACTCTTAGTTTTGCATTTTGTTAGTATTTTAACCAATTGTCCCCACACCATCACCACTGCTCTTTTTCAGTGCCTGCTTCAATGGAGATGGTAGTTTTATAAGCACATTCCTGCATACACATACAACTATATAAGCAAACAGGCACCAGAAGAGTGCAGTAAACAAATGCCAGCAAAATTGCAATGAATTTTAGATTTTAGAAGTATATTCTAGATAATCCTTACACTTAAGAACCTTGCTTCTTCCATATTTCAGTACAGTTTAATTACTTCAGTTATTTTCAAGAAAACTAACTTCACTCCTATGTTCTTCCTTTTTGGTGTCTCTGGTTCAGCCTTTATTTCTTATAATTTCTGTTGCCACTCTCCATTTCTTACTGGTCCTCTTCCTTCTCCAGTTATGTTTAACACATTTCATTCTCCTGAAATATTTTCTCCGTCTCACCTTTAGTCCATCTCCTATTTCTGGCTCAGCCTTGAAGTTTCAACAGTTGTCTTAGTTTCACGATAGAGTTTGTGTCACAGATCTAGCATCATCTCAGCTGCACCCTTTTCCCACCCTTTTGATCCCTGCAACCTTCATTGTTTCTCTAAGCAGAAAGCTTTGAAAAAAAGCACTGTATTCTGATTTTAGTCAGAGATGCTGCTCTTCTCTTCCTCTCGAAAAAGTCAACAAGAAAGGTCCTGCCCTGCCCCCCGACTCATCAAAACTTAGGGAGCAATGACTAAAAATTAGGAAGTTTAACTTGGAAGAGTGTCTTTGTAGCTCTGCTTTGAATTTTCAGGATGTAAGGTAAAGCTGAGCAAAAAGCAGTCCCCAGGAACGCACACATCTTCTACAAAATGCAAAGTTTGAAATGCCACTGTATAACTGGACTTCTAACATCCACTGCTTTTATTACAGGACACCCGTAGCTGCCCTGTGCCCTTTGAAGCAGGCCCACCCTTGCCTCTTCAAGATTTCACCATAGTTCATGGGGATACTTGAATGTGCTGCTTAGTGCAAGCAGTACCTAAGGAGTTGATATGAAATTCCGGTGTATGCATAATTGCATTTTGATCTGTTTTCTATCTGTAGAAGAATGAGCAGCTCGACATGTTCACAGATTCCAGGTTCTCCCTTGCAAGGCTCTGTTTCTATTCCAATCGCAAGCACTGAAGGAATGTGAAGAAACACAGGAGGATCCAGTTCCAAAATAAGATTCATTTGCCTGTACTTGATAATGGGAAAGGTAACCTCTTTCTGTCAGGCTCTGATGCAAGGCTTGTGTTCTAGAGACATGCTTATTCTGTGACAAAGGCCAGCTCTTTGCAGACAAAAGCAAAACACATTCTCCAGCTTATTACTTCAGAGATTTCTCATAAGGGGCAGTGCCCACCTTCAGCTGATTTGTAGTATTTCAGTCCCTTCACTCTATATTCCTCCTGTGCACGTACTTGGCCACAGAGTTTCAGTGCTGCTACTCCTGTTACCAGAGACTCCCTTAAAAGTCGAGAAGAGTCCCAGGGGACACACATGAGAACAGTAATTGCCAAACCAGGGAAACCTACTGTGCAGAGGAATCTCTCACCTGCCCAAGGCAAACAAGCTGAGAAAGGCAAAGGTTTAACACACATTTTTTCCTTCTAATCTTGAGCTCAGGGCTGCTACAGAATGGTTCTAGTGGAAATGTGATTTACAGGTTTGCAATTATTTTCTGTTTGAAGAATGAAAGAATCTACAAGTAAGAGCCCTTTAAAATTACATAATGGAGTAAAGCATTTGGTTGATTTAGGGTTAGCCTTCAGAAAAGTCAGGATGTTAAGATCTGCAGTGAATACCATAATTGGAGTTACAAGAGAACCAGTCTTGGGTTTTTTTCCGGTCAATATGCAGCTCCAGATTGACTTTGTGGTTGTATAGTTTCAAGAGCTACCTAAAATTTTTATTAACAGTAGTAGAATATTAGAGGTTAACTCATCCTCAGTAAGGGTTTTCTTTTGTAACTTTTGTCTTTTCCTTTTATTGTTCATTTAAGATGTATGGTTTCCCTCTTCCAGAGGACTACAAGCATCAAATTCTTACTGTGGTTGCAAGAGACCTTACTGTTCTATCAGATAGCGTTACACTCCTAGAAACTCAGAGCATTAAATAGAATTTGTCTTTTCAAAGACAGCATGAACAGAAACTCTTTCAAGCCTTTTAAAAATCAGCAACTATGAGTTTATGTTGTCCAAAGTTCATCTCAAAGCCCTGCATGGAGCAAAGACCACCACCTAACGTTGCTCACTGTATAAGATTCAGTGAGTCCCTTACATATGCTACAGAAGCTAGAAAAGTTCCACATTAAGGACATTGTATGTATGTCACACTGTGGCCCAGATGATTCTCTGAGCAGGCAGTATGTAAGCTTGCTCATCTCTAAAATTCATGTAATTCTTACAGACTCAGACCAAATCATGTCAGCAGTAGCACTTTGGTGGACGTTCAATCCCCTGTGTCAAACTTCCCTTGAACAAGGCAGTCATGCTGCCACTTAGTTGTGAAGCTCAAAGGAGGTTACTCCTCCACCACATATTTCTGCAGTTTTCCATCAAGTGGAGAATCATGTTAGATGACAGAGAAGTATTTCATCTCCACTACAGCATCTTCTCTGGACCATTTGAAAAGGCTATTGCCAAGTAGTTGTCATTTCCATCTCGGGAAGCCTTTGAAAAGGCTATTTACACTTTTGTCTTTCTTCAGGATTAGATTACTGTAATTCTTTGACTGGCTCGCACAACAGGGCTCTGCACAGTCTCCAGCAGGCACAGCCTGCTGCTCTGGTTTTTGTGAGAAAGGGATGATTTGAACATATTGTGCTGATTGCAAAGCCTTTCCATCAGTTGCAACAGAGTCAATGAATCGATTATAAAATTGTTCCATTTACTTATGGCACTTATGCCTTTTAGCTGGCCTGTTTAATTGGAACTAGTTGAATCCTTACAGAAATTCTTTACTATATAGTACAGATCACATCCGTTCTTTTCCCAGCATCGCATGAAAGCTGCACGAAGCAAAATATGGCAGCTACAAGCTCTTAAGACCTACCACTCTACACCTCCCAGGATGAATGGGGTGTATCTTTTTAAAATTGAAGTTGAAAACCAAAGAATTTCTGGCAGCTCCTGGTGTTAAAATCGATTTTATGGTGGGCTATTTCTCTTCAAGTACTGATTTCTGTGTTTTACTAGCCACATTTTTGATTCCCTGCTTTATTTACTTCAGACTGCGGGATTCTGATGATTTTCTAGCCTCTCTGTTGTTATCAAGATAAATACTCAGTTGCATGTAATATAGCAGGAGGCTGATCCCACTCCTTACAGAGCTAAACTATCATTCACATTTACTCTGATAATCCAGCTAATGCTTCATTTACTGCTCTGAACTAAGCATTGCTCAGCTCAAACAGTTTCCATCTAATGAATCTAGAAAAAATATTTACTGCCCTAGATAGGTTTTTAGCATCAACTAGCTATCAAATTATTTGGTATTATTATTCATTCCGTTAAACACAATAAGGCATGATTTCTCCAGAATTGTAAGGCTAATAAAGAAATGCACATCAGACCTATATATTAGCCGCATTGAGAATATTCATCAAAACTAATGATTTAGAGAGCTGTGTTGGATTAGCAGAGCAGAACTGGGTCTCACCTTCCGCAGACCTGAACCTGTGACTAGCAGTTAGCCTTTCCAAGATCACCACAGGCTTTTTCCAGCACTGCTTCCTATTTGCACCTTCTTGCCCCCAGAATGTCAGGCTGTTTTCCACAAGGTGCTCCAAAAATTATTTCTTCTGGGTCTTGTTTTATGAACAGACCTCTCCTGCCTGCAAGCTTTCTAGATAATTATAGCACATTCTCAATGTTTTTCAGTGTTCTTCAATATTTGATAAAGCAACAGATGATTCCAGCAAGACATCTACCTCAAAATTAATTTTCTTGATCCTTAGCCTGTTTTATTTTGTTTAGATCTTCGGTTCTGTGCAACAGTGTCCTTTTTGTGAAGTGTAGCACACGAGTGCGCATAGCAAGGGAGACTCAACAAGCCAGGAGGACTCAAAGGGCCTCAACACATTTGCAGTGAAAGTTTCCTGCAGCATAATAGGCTTGGTGCCCACTGACACCCACTAGAAAGTTGGCTAGTGACTATTTGTTATTCTAGTCAGACTTGTTCCTAGCCACTCCTGACATTCAGAACAGTAGTAAGAAAGTATATTTTTATTATACTAAAAACATGTTTTTGAAACAGATTCAGAATTGCTGGAGATCTATTTATGTAATTCATCTCAGCTGAAACTAAAGAGCAGTTTGAGGCTTTTTCTTCCTTTCTGTGTTTGCATATTTGACAGTAGCTGTTTCTGTACACTTAAAGAGTGATGTCTCTGTCGGTTGTTTAATTCTCCTCTCAAGCACATTAGGCTGAGCAAGAGACAGGTCAATTACATACTCTTAAAAAGATGCTTTCATTAAAATCAAGTTTGATCAAGAATCAACATTATTTCAAATCTTTTCTCCCATCATACCTAAGGCACCTGGAGATTTGCACTGAAGTTTTAGCCAGCAGTGGCGAGATTCCCTCACCTAACATTTGTCTGAAGAGAAAGACATGGCTAGCATTTACCACTGTAGTATAAATACATCCAATACAAAATGTTGTTAAAGAGAAGATTTTTTTGGTAGGCTGGTACTAGCTATTCTGGCTAGATTTTGATCACATTCGAAATATATAAAAAGACCACCAAAATATTCAAAACAGTCATAGGAAGATTGGCTCACTTCCGAGTCAAAAAAGTATCTTGCAGAACTTAATCCACTTCCTGAATGAAGAAAGTTTTCCCAAAGCTTGTGTAACATTAAAAACCTTTAAGTATCTGTGGCAAAAATAATGGCTTCCCTAAAGGTTGAAAATAGTGGAAAAGATTATGACCTGCAAGAATTACTTGGAAAGAAGAAAGAACACATATTTAATAAAGAATCCAACCAAATTCAATTAACACAAGCTTAGTACATATGCTTGCTCTAAAAGCAAATGTCCAGACAGAAACCACGCTGTGAGCAGAGCTGTGAGATTTTGGATCCAGAGTAACAGACAGGATGACAGAAGATCTAGTCCCTTTCATTTAGCTGGTAGTTCACGACCAGACTGCATTACCTTCTACTTACCTACTTTTAGTGAGGATACCAGAATACATTTTCTGTAAGCCTAATTTACGTTTTCAGTCTGCTCTCATGCATTTTTGAGAAGTTTTAAAAGAAAGAAGATCAATGGAGGACTTTAAACAGAAGATCACCTCCTCTGAAGGTGAAGCAGAAACTGGGACAGTTTCCAAATGTTTAACGAAATCATCTAATACTACTGGCAGCTCCAGAGATCATTAGAGTCTTAAATGAGAAAGTAAATCAGGGAAACATACCCAGGGCATTTGATAAAAAGACTAGCTATTTAGAAAATTAAAAATACAAGTGTATCAAAAGAATATTAAGTGCTGAAGAAATAATTATGCTGTTGCATCTCTGGCACCTAAAATTATTAGAACCAAATAAGAACAAGGAAGACCCTGACCCTGTACTAGAGCTCCACTCAGCATGGAAATTGGAAAAAGGAGTGGTGTCACATACCTGGTTACAGCTCCTTACTTCTGAGACAGGTTGCCCTAATTTATTCTGGCTCCTCTAGGTTGGTCTGATTTATGACATCCATGAATTATGAAGAGTCACAGGCCAGAGGACGATCAGCAAGCAGAAGCTGATTTCTGTCCACTTACAATTCCTTTTTCCTTTCTCTCAGCCATTTGCAGATGAAAACCTCTTCATTGGTGCTACTCCACCAGCTCAGAGGGGCCAATAACGTGGTAACTAATCCAGCCTTACATCTAAAAGCCTTGGTTCTTTAACATAAGGGAGATTTTCTATTTTAAATACAACAGTTGAAGAGGTTTACACTTACAGATGTTTCAGGGTAACATGTTCCTTGCTCTGAAGACTGTCAGAGCAATTGAAGGTATTGGTGTAGGTGATACTCGGAAACACAGAAGAGATACCCTGCAGAAGGTCAAAATAAGATAGATTGCCTGAAGACTCACACAGTAGTGTGTTTCACAGAGCATGATAAAATAATAACACTATGGAATATAGATACAAAGGAAGAAATTTGAATAGTGGAGGGAAACAAGGACAGAAATTTAGCTGAAAATACATTATAAAAATCATGATTCGAGTACTAATGAACTATTACTCTCAAAGAGAAACAGGTTTGAGCATGGTATATTCTGTTTTCTTTCCAACTTCCTCCAAGTTTACTTAGATTTTCAGAATATTCACGCTCACCCATTGTCGGCCAGCGCCACACCAATGTTAAAGCTTCTGAAAATCCCACCAAGAACATTCCAAACTTTGCCCAAATACCTTCTTGATGTATTCTACAACACAGCTGAAATAGAAAAGTACAATTTCTGCGAAAATATACAATCTTTCTAGCTTTTTGATAAATATTTAGATTAAATGCAAGCAGAAAATCATACTGTGTTTGACCTGTCACAAGACACTTTGGGGCACAGCAGCTCATCTCATGCATAGCAAATGGTCGCTTCTTGTACACATAAGATGTTCATAACCTGTTCTCATACGTATCCACAAATGAAAACCCATGTGCATCAGCAGAGATGAGTGGTTTACAATACAAACAGATGCTTATGAATACTGCCTGTGCAGTAATTGACAAGCTGAAGGGTTTCAACAGCAATGCATTTGCAGAGTGGCTTTTCTTATTTTAACATGCCTAGCAGTAAACAAAGCGACTTTCATTAATAGATAAATCATATCTATTTGTGGTATGAGGTCCATGGGACTCATCTCAGTCACCAGCAGTATAGAAACATTCATAGGCTAATCATGGCTAAGCTAATTTTTCCTCTTTCAGAGTCAAATTATGGTGGTTTGTGCCAAACTTTATTATGAATTAATTGCAGTCCTAGCACAGAGTCAGGAATTTGAAAAGCAATATGGAAAGGTGTTGCTGCACCTGGACACCATTCAGACTTATGCTATTCAGTTTTTCATCTTAAATAGAGAAAACAAGGCACATCAGGCATAATGCCATTAAAAATTATATCCAAGCCATCCAAGAGATTATTGCAGAACGTTTTGACAAATTAAGCATTAAAAGTCTTCTTTTGCAACTCAGCTGCTTTAGACAAAGACTGAAGGATAGTTTGTGGCTCAGTTCCCGACTGGCCTCCCAAAGTTTATTGGAAGGTGCTAACATGCAAAGCTAGGATCTTGAGCAAATTTGTTTTTAATCCTCTCACCTACGTCTCCATGTGTATATAATACAGCTTCTCATCAGCAAGCCCCACAGCCATGTTCTTCCATTACTCTTCTCCAGGTAAAAGCCACGAAGCAAACATGTGATGAGCCTCTGTGGATCCAATAGCCCTTCATGTAGGAGGAATGTCTGGTGTTCCCTTTGAAAATCATGTATCATGGATTTTTTCATTATTTATGCTTTTCTTGTTACCTGTCCAACAGGAACTCAGGTAAGCCCCAGTCCTTTTTTCCTGACAGTTCAAAACCAGCTAGTGGTCTACTGGTGCATCATCACTGACAGCACTGGGATGTGCTCAATTACTTCAAATACTGAACACACCCGACAGGTCCACTTACTGTGAACAACCAATATGGAACTGGTCACATGCATGGAAAGAGGCAGTGAGCTGCTACCAGATCTTCACTGCACCACCTTGACACTCACTTCAGTGAGAAGCTACCAGCTAGTGTGGTGGGATGTTAGATTCAAAGAGTAATGGAAAAAACTTTGCTAACTTGCTGAAAGCATTTAGAAAAAAGGGCACCAAACATGAAAGTACAGAAACCTGAAAGTGGTATGCACATGGCCTTCTCCTCAAAGCTACCCTCCGTTCTGTTTTGTTTCTTAGCAGTGTAAGAAAGAAGCCATTAGCCACACAGACATTCCAGGCTAAAAAATGCCAGGAAAAAAGAAAAAATGAAGTGAGTCAAACTTGCAAGGATTCCAATAATTTGACTCTTTTTTCACCCCAAACTGCACACCCATCTCCCCAAATAAAAGAATTACATCAAATGCAAGCCCGTAACCATAGAGCAATACACTGAGCCTTGTTCTGGATGCAGCATGCGTACCAGTATACTTCTCCCTGTTCACAAGTGTGACTCACACCAGTCTTCTATAACTGCTTGGTGCTTCTTTTGACAGGAGGAAGCAAAGTTGACCTATTTTTGACAGTTTTTAATGAGATGAGGCTAAAAAAGTTATGAGGAAGTCTTGGTGAAAAGGATTCCTCTCACTAGCCATAAACGTTCTAGCAATTGTTCCTCCAGTGACACCCCACCCCTCTTTTAGGGGTTTGACAACTGCAGGTTGAAACCCAATTAAAAGGTCAGGCAGAAGAGTAGATATCAAACTCATCCAAATTAAATTCTTTGCCCAGACTTACTTTTCATATTTTTGCTACAAATAGAAACAGTGAGCAAAATCAAAACTGTGCTCATAATACAAAAAGTCCAGGGAAGGATTTTAACTTGGTGGAATATAGTGTTCTGGTCACAGCACAAGCTCATTTTCTAGTTGACTCTGGACCAGCAGGAATACTCACTCTTTCTAGTCATCTGAAGAGAACAACTAGCCAGCTTATCCTAAAAATCCTCCCCCCAATCAGTCAAAAAGACAATGTAGAAAGAAGCGTATTCTGAACAAAGTACAGAAATAGGAATAAAACACACAGAAAGACACCTCCCATGTGTCCTGTAATTGGTGCAATGACCAGCCATCTGGTAGCTGGCCACTCTACTGTGTGTACAGGTAAGTGACGTTGCCAGCACAATCCATACCGCTTCAAGCGCTGCTGTAATTTTGAATGATGAAGTTGTATTTCACAAAAGTTTTTGGCCACTTGGTCTAAAAGCGGCTCTGGTCTGACTACTCCTTACATGATTAGGTCTGATTTAAACACTGGTAAGTTTGTCTTAATAACATCTGAACATAAGTCTAAGCAAACTCTTCAGCATGCAGATTCCTCCAAAGAAATATTATTCTGCTCTTCAAACTTAATGACTAACTTCAGTACTGGGCCCAGCCTTGTTTAACTTCTTCATCAACGACCTGGATGAAGAGTTAGAATG